>JGI11705J14877_10000266_pt1 | contig 33273 bp, 36 predicted proteins | sample Etolaghawater15m_FD_14877 | JGI IMG/M metagenome (IMG submission 14877) | reverse complement strand
TGAGACTTTGGTATCTAATGGTTTTTGTGTAATTGCAGGCGAATTGAAGACTACGGCGTATGCCCCAATGCAAGAGATTGCAAGACAAGTTATTCAAGAGATAGGCTATACTGATGCGACTTATGGTTTTGACCATAGAGCTGCTGCAGTATTAAACGGAATAGGTGAGCAATCTCCTGACATCAACCAAGGTGTTGATCAAGAAGATGGTGCTATTGGTGCAGGTGATCAAGGCTTGATGTTTGGATATGCTTGTCGTGAGACAGATGTTCTTATGCCACTACCTATTCACTTAGCACACCGTTTAACACAAAGACTTGCTTTGGTTCGTAAAGAGGGAATAGTTCCTTACCTACGTCCTGATGGAAAAGCACAAATAAGTGTGAGATATGTAGGAGATAAGCCAGTAGCAGTTGAGACTGTTGTTATCTCAACGCAGCATGCTCCAGATGTGTCTCAAGAGCAGATCCATAAAGATATGATTGAAGAGGTTATCAAACAAGTTATACCTGCAGATATGATGGATGAAAATACTATTTTCCATATCAATCCAACTGGTAAGTTTGTAATCGGTGGACCACAAGGTGATGCAGGTCTTACAGGACGTAAGATTATTGTTGATACTTATGGTGGAAGTTGTCCTCATGGTGGTGGTGCTTTCTCAGGAAAGGATCCAACTAAGGTTGACCGTTCAGCTGCTTATGCTGCACGTCATGTTGCAAAAAACCTAGTAGCTTCTGGTGCTTGTGATAAAGCGACTATTCAAGTTGCATATGCGATTGGTGTTGTTCAGCCTGTGTCTATCATGGTAGATACTCATGGAACTGGTAAAGTAGATGAAGAGAAAATCGAAGAGTGTGTGAAAGAACTCTTTGATCTATCACCTGCTGGAATCATTCACTCTTTAGACCTTTTAAAACCTATATATAGAAGAACAGCAGCTTATGGACACTTTGGCCGTGAAGAAGAGGGTTTTAATTGGGAAAAAACTGATAGAGCACAAGAGATCAAGGCCTATTTAGGTATCTAGTTTCTACTATTTAATCCTCTAGGGATGCATCAAAACATCCCTAATTTTTTCCATTTCCTATAAACTATGTTACTATTTAATTAAATTGAGATTTATAAAGATACCTTTTAGCTACATTTAAAATTCTTCATTGTATAGTTACCAAATTACAAAATTAGGAGAAATAATGTCAGTAATAATAAATGATACTTGTATCAATTGTGGTGCATGTATAGATGAATGCCCAGTAGAGGCTATCGTAGATGAAGACGATAATCCAGAGGGAGAAGATATTTACTACGTGTATGGTGACAAATGTGTAGAGTGTGTTGGTCATCATGATGAGCCAGCTTGTGCAACTGCTTGTCCTACTGAGGGCTGTATTACTTGGGATGAAATCGGAGATAGTCCATCTCACCGTGATGACATTACAAGCGAGCAGCGTTCAAATAAAGAACCTATTGTAGAGTAGACTCTTTGTTAAAGTGCCATTGGCACTTTTATTCTTTCGATATTCTTGCCTTTTTCTTTCTAAAATTACAAAATTTACTTTTTAAATAAAAAAATATATTTTTTTAGATATAATTCCACTCTAATTTTATATTTTCAGAGGAGATTTGATGGAACGTACACTATCAATAATTAAACCAGATGCGGTTGCTAAGGGTGTTATAGGCAAGATTTTAGACAGATTTGAGAGTAAAGGTCTTAAAATTGCTGCTACAAGAAAGATACAACTTTCACGTAGTGATGCAGAAGCATTCTATGCAATTCATGCAGAGCGCCCTTTTTTCAACGACTTAGTTGACTTTATGATTAGTGGACCAGTCGTAGTCTCAGTTTTAGAGGGTGAAAATGCTATGCAGATTAACCGTGACTTAATGGGTGCTACTAACCCTAAAGAAGCTGAAGCTGGTACTATTCGTGCAGACTTCGCTGAAAATATAGATGCAAACGCAGTTCATGGAAGTGATTCAGTTGAAAATGCAGCTATTGAAATTGCATTTTTCTTTTCAGAAAGAGAAATTTCATAATTTAGTGTTATGAAAATAAATCTACGAAAAGTAACAAAAACACCATTAGACTTTGATGTAAAGTCTAATACAATGACTTTTAAAGGTTACCTGGAGTATTATTCAGGAAAATTAATTTTGCTTCGAGCTAATTTGACGGGTTCTTTAGAAAAGTCGTGTGATACTTGTGCGGAAGATTTTAACTTATCTGTAGATGAAAAGATAGAATTTTTTATCTCAGATGGCATTTATGAGGGTGATACAAGCATCGATTTAGATGTTGTTGAGTCTTTTGATGGTAATGTAGATGTTGATGAGTTGCTAAACTCAGAGATTGAACTTATCAAAAGTGATTATCACTCTTGTGATAATTGCAAATCAGAGTAGCCGTTAGACTCTACCTCTTTTAGAGGTTAGCTTTAGTCATCTGCAAAAAAACTTAGTTTTTCTGTATTGTGTTTTAACACAGAATCGACATAAGCGAAGAGAAAGGGACATTGTTCCTTTTGACGGAAAATTAAAATAGAAAGGAATATAATACTATGGCAGTACCTAAGAGAAGAGTATCTCATTCACGTTCAGCGAAAAGAAGAACTCATTATAAAATCACTTTAGCAAAACCAGTAAAATGTGAAGATGGAACATATAAATTACCACACCACATTAACCCAACAACTGGTGAGTATAAATAGTCAATGGTAAAAATTGCTATTGATGCTATGGGCGGGGACTTCGGTCCTGAGCCAATTGTTAAAGGGTGTATCCAAGCACTCAAGAAAAAATCATTTGAACCAATACTAGTAGGCAAAAAATCAGAAATTTTACCTCTGTTACCCAAACGTTATAGAGATAAGATTTCTATAGTAGAGTGTGATGATGTTATTTCAATGAGTGATGCAGCGACTGATGCTGTGAAACGCAAAGAGAGCTCAATCTATAAAGCAGTTGAACTTGTAAAAGAGGGTGAGGCACATGGTGTTGTCTCTGCTGGACATAGTGGTGCAACTATGACACTTGCAACACTTAGACTCGGTCGTCTCCAAGGTGTTTCTCGTCCTGCACTTGTAACATTGATGCCTACAAAAACAGGAAGGCGTTCGGTTGTTCTTGATGTTGGTGCAAATGTTGACTCAAAGCCTGAGCATTTAGTAGAGTTTGCTGTTATGGGTGGATGCTATGCTGAAGATGTTTTGAAAATTGAAAATCCTTCCATAGGACTTTTAGCTAATGGCGAAGAGGACTCAAAAGGTAACGATGTTACAAAAGCCGCATTTAAACTTTTAAAAGGCTACAGAGGCTTTAAGGGAAATGTTGAAGGTGGAGATATCTTTAATGGCTCGTGTGATGTTATCACTTGTGATGGCTTCGTAGGTAACTTAGTTCTTAAAACAAGTGAGGGTGTTGCTTCAACTATTAGTGGACTTATAAAAGACTATATACGTAAGTCCCCAGTTGCTATCACAGGTGCACTACTTATGAGAAAAGTATTTAAACTGCTTAAAAAAGAGATAGACTATGCTGAAGTTGGTGGTGCTCCATTGATTGGCATAAAAGGGTGTGCTATTGTTAGTCATGGTAAGTCTAATGCAAGAGCTATTGAAAACGCCATTTATCAAGCTATAGCTTATGTAGATACTGGTGTAAATGAGCACATTATTTCTAGACTAGAAGAGTTAAAACAAAAGGATATCTAATGGCATATGCAGCTTTTCGTTCAATTGGTGCCTACGCTCCAGAAAAAATCCTAACAAACGCAGATTTAGCAGAGATGGTTGACACTTCTGATGAGTGGATAACTAAACGCACAGGAATAAAAGAACGCCATATCGCTGCTAAAGATGAAACAACGAGTGATATGGGTGTCGAGGCAGCAAAACTAGCGATTGAGCGTAGTGGAATTGCAAAAAGTGAGATAGACATGGTTATCTGTGCAACTATTTCTCCTGACTACTTCTGTATGCCCTCAACAGCAACAACAATCTCTTATAAACTTGGTCTTGGGAATGTTACTGCATTTGATATCTCTGCTGCTTGTACTGGATTTGTCTATATTCTCTCTATTGCTAAAGCATTTATAGAGTCTGGAATGAAGAAAAATGTACTGATTATTGGTGCTGAAAAACTCTCTGCTATAACGGACTATACTGATAGAGGAACATGTATCCTCTTTGGTGATGGTGCAGGTGCTGCTGTTATCTCTGCTACTGAAAATAAAGACGAAGCCATTATAGATATAAACACAGGGGCAGATGGTACATATGCTGATCTTCTTATGACACCAAATGGTGGAACTGGTTCTCCTCATGATGCTCTTGAGGGTGAAGCAAATGCTTGTTTTATGCAGATGAAAGGTAACGAGACTTTTAAAGTTGCTGTGCGTACATTAACAAAAGATGTTGTTGAAATTCTAGAAGACAATAATATTCAAGCAGATGCTGTAAAACATTTTATTCCACACCAGGCAAACTACAGAATTATTAAAGCTGTTGGTGATGCATTAAAAATGAGAGAAGAACAAGTCGTTCTAACAGTTGCTAAGTATGGAAATACTTCTGGAGCTTCTATTCCAATGGCTATGAATGATGTTTACGAGTCTGGTAAGCTAAAAGCTGGAGAGCTTATGTTGCTTGATGCTTTTGGTGGAGGCCTCACTTGGGGTTCAGCCTTAGTCCCTTTTTCGCCACTTAAATAATACTCTTATACAGTTTCTTCTTTGCTTGCAGCCTAAGAGTAGTTATTTTGTAATTTCTATATGCTTTGAGATTAAATAAAATTTAGTCTATAGCCTTGCTTTTTGGTGTCGTGAGTGCATGAAAAACATGTTTGTGAAACTTATCTTCATCGGCTAAGTTTAGCTTCGCTTCTCTTATTTTTTCTCCCCACATTGGATTTGGAAAATAACTGTCATTTTCAAATCTTGCCATCACATGTATATGAACACGCGGAAGCATGTTTGCAAAAGATGCCATGTTGATTTTTGTAGGGTTGTAGTAGTGCTTCATCTCAAACTCTATGAGGTCATAGACTTCCCAAAGTCTTACTCGAAGCTCTTTTGGAACATCTCCAAGTTCTTTGTATGGCTCTTTTGTGAAAATCTTAAGCCAAGGAATCTCACTCTCCTCTTTTTCAATATAAATTTGAGCATCTTCATAGATAATGAGGTGTTGCATAACTCAACCTTTTTTGGACAATTATAACGAAGTTTTGAGAGTTTTTGTATATGAGTAGAAGAAGCGGATGAAGAGTTTTCATCCGCTTAGAGAGAAGTTTAGATTTAGTCTCTGTTGCCTTTGTAGCCACCAGAACTTCTTCCGCCAGAACGGTTTCTATCACCACTCCCACCCTCGCGTTTTTTATCGTTGTTACCTTTGTAACCACCACCTGAACGGCTTCTATCTCCACCGCCTCCGCCTGAACGAGGTTTGTTACCACGGTATCCACCGCTTCTTCCACCACGACCACGAGAGTTTCCACCACCGCGTTGTGCAGCACGTGCTAAGATAGCATCAAGTTTATCAGCAGGAATCCCAATGTTACTTGGACCTTTGATATCTTGGTTATCTAAAAGCATAGAGATGAGTTTGTACATGATCGTCTCTTCATCTATATCTAGTTTAAGACGGTCAAGAACTTTATGCGCTTCATCATAGATAGACTGATCTTCTATCTTTTTAACCATAGCTTCAGTTGTTGTGCTTCTGAGGTCATTTTTGCTTGGAACAAAAGCATGAGCCATTGAAGTTCCTACTTTTTGTTTGATGCGTTGAAGCTCTTTAAACTCTAGTGGCGTTAGAAGTGTAATAGCCTTCCCTTTTGTTCCAGCACGTCCAGTTCTACCGATACGGTGAACATAAGACTCAGGATCAAATGGAATGTGGTAGTTAAATACATGTGAGATATCACTTACATGGATACCACGAGCAGCAACATCAGTTGCAACAAGTACTTTTACAGAGTTAGCTTTAAACCCTTTAATAACATTTTCACGCTGTCTTTGCTCCATGTCTCCGTGGAGACCATTTGCTAAGTAACCTGCGTTTGAGAGAACATTTGAGAGTCTATCAACTTCAGATTTTGTTCTACAAAATACTACTGATTTTGTACTAGCTTCAGAGTCCATAAGACGGATGATAGCATCATCTCTCTCGTGTTCATCTATTACATAGTAAAGTTGTTCAATATCTGTGTTTGTAGTCTCACCTTTAGTGATAGAGATAAACTCAGGTTTTTGTAAAATTTTACTTGCAAGTGTTTTAATAGGTGCTGGCATAGTTGCTGAAAAGAGTAGCGTTTGACGGTTTGATGGAAGGTAAGAAAATATCTCATTGATATCATCTAAAAATCCCATATCAAGCATCTCATCAGCTTCATCAAGTACAACAATACTAGGAGCAAAGTTATCAAGCATATTACGTTTTAATATATCAAGCATACGTCCAGGTGTAGCAACTACTACAGATGCTCCACGACCTATGAGATCAAGTTGGCGTTTGTAAGAGCTGCCACCATAAACTGTTACAGTTTTTGCTCCTAAGTTACGACCATATTTAAAAATTTCATCACTAACTTGAGTAGCGAGTTCTCTAGTCGGTGTTATAACTAACATCTCAACCGAGCCATCCATTTTCATGTTGTGTAGAGCAGGTAAGCTAAATGCAGCAGTTTTACCTGTACCTGTGTGAGCCTGTCCAACCATGTCTTTTCCAGCAATAACAACAGGAATAGCCTGTGCTTGAATAGGAGATGGTGTTACAAAACCTGCATATTTAACACTTTTAAGTATTTCTGGTTTTAGACCTAAGTCGTCAAAAGTCAGTAGAGGTTCTTCGTTTGTTTGTTCTGTTTGTGCATTTTCTTGCATCATAATCCTTTATATACTCAGGAGATGATACGAGCGTGTTCGCAAAATGTGCATAAAACAGACTATTCGGGCATCTTCCCCATAAAGTATTTCGCGAATTATACCCAAACTTACTAAAATTAACATTTAACTAGGCTATATTTACAATTACTTAAGTTTATAAGTGTGTAAAATAAGTCCATTGATGTTAAAAATATGCTTATAAGTTATATAATCTATAGTTACTTTTAAAGTATGTAGTCTACTTTTTACTAACACAAACTCACCCAAACGCCAACATCTAACTCTGACTTAGCATCTCCACTAAAAGAGCCAGAGATTGGTGGCACTGACTCTGCGAGTCTTGCAACTGCTACTGGGATGTGATCTGAACCAACGATATCTCCTATAGTTGGGTCAAAACCCTTCCAACCTGGACCGGGAATATAGACTTCAGCCCATGCATGAGTAGAGCCCACTTCGCTTGCCATTAGTGGTGCATAAAGATACCCACTCACTAAACGCGAGGCAAGTCCTAAACATTTTACAGCTTCTATAAACAGATGTGTAAAATCTCGACAAGAGCCAGAACCTAAAGAGAGAGTCTCTTCTACACTCTGCACTCCTGCTTCTTCACGAACACCATAAGACAAAGTAGTAAAAATATGATGTGCGAGTTTTTGTAAAAGTGTGTAGGTTTGAATGGACTCATTACTTTTATAAACACTATATATCCAATCGTTTAAGAGAGCTATTGTGCTCTCTTGGGGAAGTATCATATATGGAGATAAAAGAGTTTGATCAGATGCTTTATAGACAAAGGGGTACTCTACAGCATAATCAGAGACTATGAAATCTAGTGGAGATTCATTGTACTGCTGGATTATTACCTCACTCTCAAGTGAGAGTTGTTGTGTTTTTTGATAGAAGTTAGCAATAGCAACAGAGTTGTCTTCTGCATCTCTACTCCAAAATATTTTTACTTCAGGAGTACACTTTAGAGAAAAAGATTCTATGCGAAGTTCATGGTCTTCCCTGGGACGCAAAAGAAGATGGTGAGTTCCTAGGGTAACTTCTTTTGAGTAGTTGTAGTAAGTTTTATGGATGATTTTGTAGCGTTTCATGTTCTGTCCTAAGTAAGAGACTTGAGTATAGGGCATTTTATACTCTTTAACTTAAGGACACCTCTATTAAATATATATTGTAGTACAATGTCATCATTCAAACACCCACAACAATTAAGTCTTAGTGCTTCAAATCCACTTTATTTTTAAATCTCCACAAACACATTTTTAACCTAAGGAACAACAGATGCAAAAACTTACACAAGATGGTCAAAACTTCGTAAATAACTTAAGTAGCAGATATAACTTAAGCCAAGATGCCATTATTCATATGATAATAGCTGTAAATAATGGAGGAGGAACTATGGCTCAGTTTAACTCCCCAGAACTCGGTGGTGGTGGCCAATGGATGAGAGGTGGGATGACTATGGTTGGCGATATGTTTAACAATGGTCTCAAAAACACTGTTGACAATCTTTGTTCTGAAATCTCTAATGGCTTGCAAAACATTACAGTTTTTCCTGCTATACCTGCTGGAACTCCAGGAAGTAATCAATGGTGGCCAGTAAACTTAGGCACTCCATTTAGTAGCGGAGGACAAAATAACATCCGTTATGCAGTTTTTCCAAATAGACTCGCAGTAGAGTTAAATGGGCAGGTTACAGTGTATGACACACTTGACAATAACATCGGTGGCGTTTCACAGCAACAAGGTGGAGATACATCTCTTACTTTTAGCAGTCAGTATGGAACTATCTCTGTTTCAACTCTGCCTATTGTCTTAGGTCAAGGTATGCCAACCGCTCCACAAACAAACTTTGCACAGCCAAGTACAAACGACTTCTCAACTCAAACGCCACTGCAAGAAAATGTAGCTGCGCAAGAACCAATAGTCGCAATAGACTCAAATGCTGCACAAGCATCTGAAGCCATAATAGCACTCATTAAAAAAGTAGCAGAACTACGGGATGCTGGTATTTTAAGCGAGGATGAGTTTAACTCTAAAAAGAGTGAACTACTTGGGAGATTGTAGCTACTAAAACGAAAAACGATAAGTTACACCAAGTCCTACGGAATAAGCACTCATAGGCTCTTCTTCTCTGTAAAGTCCTCCGTAGTCAATTGATTTTGTATATCCTAGCTGTGCATACAGAGCATATCTGTCATTTAAAGTATAGTTCGTAGAAATAGAGGGTTTTATAATAAGCCCATAAACATTTGTTCCAAGGAGTACTTGAAAAAAGTTCTGAAATTGAGTTGATTTTAAATATTTGTTTTGTACACCTAAACCAAAGAGAGCCTCACCGTATCCTGGGTAGCCTTTAAACTCATTGAATGCAACACTAATTTGTGTTGCAAAATAAAAATTATCATTTATAAGATTGTCAACTTGTAGTGATAACATATTAATATCGTTGTGTTCTTTATCATTAATTGTAACAGCAAATTCACTTTGTGCAAAGACATTAAAACGGAAGCCTTTATAGAATATATCACTCAAATCAGTCGAGTTGAAATTATTGTTTTTTTTGTTTGAGATGTGATAATTTATAGCAGCACCTGCAGTGTAATTTTTTGAAGTTCCAGTGGGTGCAAAGAGGTAACCGCCTGAAAGAGATAAGCCTAAGTCATTGCTAAGTAAGTACTCAATGGAAGTCTTAGGATAGATAAGAAGCCCAGAACCTGTATCTATAGTCTCAGGAGCATACCCTCCTGAACCAATTCCTAATTGTCCATAGAGGTTAACACGATTAGAAACTGATGTTTTATACCCTATACCATGAGTAAACTGATTGTAGAGGGGAAGACCTTTATAGCCTACTTCTATCTCTAAAAATAGATAATAATTATCATCTAAAAAGTGAGAGTATTGTAAAGCTAAGTTGTTGATCGTCTCTTTAGCTGTACCAGTTGGCTCTATCTGAAATAAGTTGTTAAGTTCAAGGGTTAATATGTGCTCTGAAGATTTAGAAAAGTCGTAGAGTGAACTTACTTTGTTCCCAGCATTAGAGTATAGGTTTACACTATAGGATAAAGGAATTTGAGCAAAAACATTCACTTGCGAGCTATCTATTTGTGAGTCTATAAACTTGAAGTTAGTGTAGTTCACGCCCACAGATATGTTGTTGTCGAACTCATAACCAAGACCTGCATAAGTTTTGATGAATCCACCTGTCCCAGATAGCTCTTTACTCTGTGCAACACTAGAACCACCACCACCCCCACCAAGCGAGACACCAGCATTTACAAATACACTCTCATATATTTTGTGTTGGACATGGGCCGTTACATCAAACGCCATAAAGCCACCGTAGTCACCTTGGACTAAGGGAGCATGGACTCCAATACCTACATAAAGCCATTTATTTAACTGTTGCAAATAGTGCATACCAAGCATATCGATTGAGCCGTTTTGAGGAAGCGAGATGACTTCATAGTCAAAAACTATCATGGCATTTATATACTCTTGTGTATCTTGCTCAAGAGCTTTTGTATCAAAAGTTTGCCCTGATGCAAACAAGCTAGATTCAATATGTAAAAGTATTAAAAGGGTATGTAAGAAGTATTTTGTATTCATGGTGCAATTATAGCATCAAATATTTTTATATGCTTAAAGTGTAAACCTACTTTAAAAGTCTTATTTTTTGATATTTTCTTGAGGTTCTAAAAAAACTTCTGTGCTTTTTTTGTAAGTGAAGATATGGCTGCGTTTTCTAGCTCTTCTAAGTCAAGCCAAAGTGTCTCTTCTTCAAACTCTTCTGCTTTATAAAGATTTACCGTGAGTCTGTACTTTGTGTAGGAGTGCTTGAAGCTTCCCAAAAAATCCTCTTCGATTGGCTCAACACTTGGGAGTATAAGCATATCTTTGTAGAGTTTTTCTTTTGAGGTGAGTAGGGCGATTTTGTTCTCTTTTATGCAAACGCCATAAAAAAGCTCTAAAGATTCATACTCTGTTTTTTTACTCTGAGTGTAAAGCTCTGGCTCTGTTTTTCCTTTGCATTCATTTTCTAGTGGACATTCACCGCAGTTTGGATTTTTAGGTGTGCATACAAGCGAGCCCAAATCCATAAGTGCGAGATTATGTTCTCGTGGTGCTTTGGCATTTACAAATGCAGTGGCGTTTTGCCAAAGTAGACTCTCTTTCGGATTTAGTAGTGCGAAAAAACGCTTGAGAACTCTTGCTATGTTTGTATCTACGACGGGTATGTTTTGAGAGAGTCCAAAACTACAGATGGCACTTGCTGTGTACTTTCCAATTCCAGGGAGTTTAAGTAACTCTTCTTGCGTTTGTGGTAAACGCGGTGCTATATGTTTTGCAGACTTGTGCAGATTTCGAGCTCTTGAGTAGTAACCAAGTCCGCTCCAAGCTGCAAGTACTTCTTCTTGAGTGGCGTTTGAAAGTGCTTCAAGTGTGGGAAATTTCTCTAAAAACTTCGGATAGTACTCCTCTCTAACACGGTTGACCTGCGTTTGTTGAAGCATTATTTCACTGAGATAGACATGGTACAAATCTTTGGTATTTCGCCAAGGCAAATCATGTCGTCCCTGTGTTTCATACCATGTGAGCAGTCTATCTTGAGTTTGAGTCATAGAGTCACTAGCTATTTTGAAGCTATCTTCATTGCAAGTTTTCTAGCAAAAGGAAAAACTAACATGATTGTAGGGTAAGCGATTATAAACGCCATAAGCCATGCATGCGCCCAAATAGAGATAAAGTTCTCTACAAAACCTAAGTTTATGTAAGTAATCACTGCGGACATGATGCAGCTCATAAGGCCAGAAAGTATAAAAGATTGAACAAATGGGAGGTATCTACTTGGAAGCATTCTTATCCTTTGAGCGAATATTTTTATTGTTTGCAACTATATCAAAAAATATGCAACACTGCTCTAATAGCCTGATTTCTAAGTCTAATCTAGTATAATCTTTTTCATAAAATTTACATAATTTAGGAACTCTTATGCAACTTGACCCTTTTCTTATTCTTAGTATTTTCTCATNTATGGCATTTTTGTTGATACTTTTTTTGTACCTAAAGCAAAAAGAAGCACTTACATTTTATGCTTTAAAAAAAGCAGAACTAGAGTCACAAAGTGAAGAACTTCAAGTGCAAACCAACGCACTCCAGAGTGAGCTAAATGAGACAAAGATACAAAATGCCATACTATATACTAAGTATGAAGAGGAGATAAAAGCATCCGCTGAAAAGTTCAAAGTCCTCCAAGAAGCAAAAGAAGAACTCTCAAGAGAGTTTAAACTCCTCTCAAATCAAATCTTTGAGGAGAAATCAAAACAGTTTAGCACTTCAAATAAAGAGCAGTTGGAGTTCTTGCTTAAACCTTTTCGTGAGCAGATAACTTCGTTCTCTAAAGAGTCTCGTGAACAGTTTAACACAGAGCTAAAAGATAGACATCTCCTAAAAGATGAACTCCTGCGTTTAAAAGAGATGAATGCAAGACTCTCAGAGGATGCAGTAAACTTGACAAAAGCACTCAAAGGTGAGAACAAAACACAAGGAAACTGGGGAGAGATAGTCTTAGAGAAGATATTGGAACAATCAGGTCTACGTAAAGGTGTAGAGTACGAACTCCAAGCGACTCTAAAATCTGAGGAGAACAAAACTTACAGACCCGATGTTATCATCCATATGCCTGGGGAGAGAGATGTTATCATAGACTCAAAAGTCTCTCTGGTCGCCTATGAGCGTTTCATAAACGCAGAGGATGAAAGCTCAAAACTCTTAGCACTTAAAGAGCATGTAACAAGTATTGGCTCGCATATAAAAGAGCTGAGTGCTAAAAAGTATGAAAAACTTGAGGGTGTAAATACACTTGACTTTGTTCTGCTGTTTATGCCAATTGAGGGGGCATTTTTACTTGCATTAGAGCAAGATGGAGAGTTTTTTAAACGTGCTTATGAGAGTAATATCTTGGTAGTCTCTCCCTCTACACTTTTAGTGACACTCAGAACTGTTGAGCATATCTGGAGAACACAACGCCAAGAAGAGCATGCAAAGAAGATAGCCGATGAAGCAGAAGCGATGCTAAACAAGCTTGTACTCTTTGTAGATGAGATGAACAAAATCGGAACTCTTCTAGAGAGTACTAAAAGTTCTTACGACAAAGCGATGAGAAGACTCAAATCTGGAAACGGAAATGTAATAAGACGTGCTGAAAATATGCAAAAACTAGGTATAAAGCTCAAAAAACAGATAGCACTTAAGAGTGACGAGAGTGAAATGAGTCTAGATGAAGAGTAGGCAGAAGTGCCTAGCCTTTTTTAAAAGCTAAAGTACTTCTGGGATGAGTGCAATAGAAATCGACTTTTGAAGCTTTTTCATATCGCTATGGAGAATTTTTTTAGCATAGTAGTTTGAGAGGCACTGCTGAGAATCTTTGTTGATGTTTATCTCGTAAGAGTCTTTTGTGATTGAGACATCAAGACCAACTTCTCTATCTACTATTATTTTATTCCAGATTCTTCCTCTGGTGTTTTCCGCTGTCTTTTTTACAGGAATAATTTTTTTAAGCTCAAGTGTAGTGGCGTTTGATGATGCATTTACCACTCTCCAACCATTCTCCTCGGCAGCTATTTTGATAGCGTTTTTCATGTGTTGAATCCCAATGTCATGATGAAACTTCGTTTGAAGTTTTTCTGATGGTGCTGGAGCTGATGCTGTACATCCAGAAACTACAAGTGTAGAAGTGACTAAAAGAGCCGCGAGTATATTTTTTTTCATTGTGTTTGTTTTCATAATTTTTCCTTTGTGCCTATATATGTAAGCTGTTTTATTTTTTTATATATTAAATGGGTGTTATGGGACTTTAAAAACTAGATTGCCGCGCTTCGCTCGCAATGACAGAGAGTGCCACACTTCGCTCGTGATGACAAATCAGTTGTCACTGCGAGGCTTTAGCCGTGGCAGTCTTGTTGCTACACTCTAGTCAAGTTTTAAAAGTCAGAAGTTATGTAAAAAGAGGAGGTCTAAAGATATCTTTCTCAAAGTAAAACAGAGAGTAGTTCATCTCAGTAGATGGAAGTTGACGAGATAGGTAAGATAAAATCGATATGTCATGCATAAGTAAGCCATCAACCACTAGTTGAGGTTTTACTTGTTCAGACTCAACAACTGACTCTATAAGTAGTTCATGGTGAGATGCTGATGAAGCCTCTATATCTGCAGCAAACATGTTTATACTTAGTAGCAGTAGTGCTGTCAATAAAATCTTTATATACCTTTTCATGCAAAAATTCTAGATTAGAATTACTAATACTTCGTAAATGATTTTACTTCAAATTTAGAGACATTTTAATTTATTCAGCAAATTGATTAAAAATTAATCAATAAAGTGGATTATAGGATATCATCCCATGTTAAACTACCTCTACAAAAATGATAAAACTAGATTTCATCATTTAAATAAGGAGAATACAATGAAATTTACAAAAATGAGTTTAGTGGCAGCACTATTAATAGGTTCAAGTGCATTTGCAATTGAAAATACAACGGTAAGTGGTAACACTCAACTTTTTTATCAGACAGCTGATAAAGATACTACTGACTTTTTAGAAGCTCAAGGTGCTTCTGCAGATATTGGACTTCATTTGAATGCAACTACTGATTTAACTAAGACGGATTATGTATCTGTTAGTGCTGGTGCTGGTCTTACTGTTTTAACAACATTAGGTTTAGAAAACAGTTTAGTTAATGCTCCATGGGGTGGTGCACATATGGCAACTACTCCAACAGGTGCAAGTTTTGATCCATTAGATACTGGTGGTGCTAAAGTTGATAATGCTTGGTGGATGAATGAAGCATGGTTAGCTGCAACAGCAGGTAAAACAACAGTTAAAGCTGGTCGTATGGCACTTGATACTCCACTTGCATTTACTGAAACATGGACAATTGAGCAAAATACTTTTGAAGCAGCAGTTGTTTTAAATACAGATATCCCTGATACTACATTAGTTGGTGCATATATCGGTAATGGTAATGGTACAGAAACTTTTGGACAGAATCTTCAAAATAATCATGGCCTTTCAACTGGTGGTATTGTAAATGGTAATGGCGAATTTGGAACTTTTGGAACTGACGGTGCATATGCAGCTGGTCTTATCAATAACTCATTTGAGCCATTAACAGTTCAAGCATGGTACTATGACTTAACTCGTGTTACTGAAGCTTACTGGCTACAAGCTGACTTAAGTATGGCAGGTGTTATTGCAGGTGCTCAATACTCAGCACATCAACTTGTTGGAACAAACACTAAAGAAGATAATGTTTATGCTTTCATGCTTGGTTATGAAATGCCAGATATGTTTACTGCTAAAGTAGCTTACTCTGCAGTAAATGAAGATGGTTCTCTAGGTCGTGCAGGTTTTAATGTTGCAACAGATGCTGCATTTGCTCAGTCAAAACTTTATACTGAAGCATGGTGGAACTATGGCCAAGTAACTTATGAAGGTGCAAAATCTGTAAATGTTACTGTTGAAACACCTGCGGCTGGTTATGCTGACCTAGGTCTTTATGTGACTTCTATTGACCATTCTGATAGTATTCCTTTAGCTGACCAACAAGGTGACTTGTTAGAAGTTACTGCAAGTGTAAGTAAATCATTTGGTCCACTTGATGCAAGTTTAGTGTATATTAATACAGATGTTGATAGTGATTCTGAAGATGCTGATTCTCAACTATTACAAGTTTACTTAACACTAAACTTCTAGTAACAAATTTCCCCTGCTCTAGCTAGCTAGGGCAGCTTTATTTTTAAATCCTCTTTACCGGAAGAGGGTTTGCCCATCATATATTCTCCCAATGTCTCATACGAGCTACCTACTCGTATGAAATGGGCAAAAACTTACAAAATTTTGCTATCATACTCTTATGAAAAAACATATAAAAAAATTAACACTTATCTTACTTTTACTCTTAACAAGTTTTTTAGGCTTTTTGCTGGCTCTCTTGTTGTTAGATGGCAACTACGACAAAAAGCTTACAGAAGAACTAAAAAAAGTACAAACAAAAAATCAGCAAAAATATATAGATAAAGAAGAAAAAGAGATAAAAGAAAAAAATGAGGCTTATGCAAAGTTTTTTAACTCTCTTGAGAGTGAAGTTGAGATGCAAGTAAGAGAGAAACTGAAGTCTGAAATTGATATGGCTTATGGTATCGCACATCAAAGATATGAAAAATATAAAAAGAAAAAAAGAAAAGCAGAGATAAAAGAGCAAATACAAGAAGCTCTCTCACTTTTAAACATCATAGATAAAGACTCAAACTTACTTTTTTGTGACTTCAAAGGTAGCATATACATAGGTCAAGATAGTAAAAGAGAGAGTATTGGGTTTAGAGATATAGATTTGGAGATGTTACAAAAAGTGAGAAAAGAGAAAGAGGGATTTATAGAGTACACAAATCTTAAAGATGAAAAAAACATACTCTATGTTAAAGAGCTTGAGATTTATGATTACTTTATTGCAAAATCATATAATGTTAAAACTCAACAAGAGCTTCAAAAAAGAGAACTTGAGAGAGTACTCAAAAAATTACTCTAACACTTTTTTGGTTATGATACTTCTATGAAAATACAAACACAATACAACTACGAAAAGATATGGACGACTACAAGTGAGAAAGATTTACTCCGCATTATAAGCCAAGAGATAGGTGATGCAGATCCGCAGGGCACACTAAGCTATGTCAAAGATGCGATAAAGTCAGGCAAAGTCATTACTGTTGGTAGTTGTAGATTTAGAGTAGAGGAGAGATGATGCCAGAAGATTTACATGAGGTAAGTAAGTACTACGATATGATGATAGAGTTTTTTGTAAGTTACTCTATGCAGATAATTGGTGCTATTATTATCTTTATTTTAGGAATACTAGTTTCAAAGTATCTTCATAAAGTTATTTTAAAACTTCTTTTAAAAAATAAGTTTGACGAGACATTGAGTCAATTTGTGGCAAATTTTGTACGCTTTTTAGTTGTCTTGATGGTCGGAGTTTTAGCACTTGGAAAGCTCGGTATCTCTGTAGCTCCTTTTATAGCGGCTTTGGGTGCTATCTCTCTAACTGCAGGTTTGGCTCTTCAAGGAAGTGTCTCAAACTTCGCAGCAGGTGTAGTTCTTGTGGCTACAAAACCTTTTAAGATAGGTGATACTATCACAGTCCATGATGTTTATGGACAGGTTGAGGAGATAAAACTAGCTTATACGGTACTTATAAATGAGGATAAAGAACAGATAACTATTCCAAACAAGTATATGATAGGAGATGTTTTAGTAAACTCTTTTTCCTATAGAGTAGTAGAGGGGAGTATTGGTGTGGCCTATAGTACTGCCATGAGTAAGCCTATAGAACTTATAAAGAGCATTTTAGCAACACATAGTGAACTTGATGAAGAAAATGAAGCTATAGTTGGTATAGAGAAGTTTAATGAATCTTCGATAGATATAGCCTATAGATACTGGGCTCCAACTAAAAACTTCTTTAAAACACAGTATGATGTCAACTTAAAAATCATCTCAGCGTTTAAAGAAGAGGGTATAGAAATACCTTTTGCACAAAGAGAGATAAAAATAATAGGAGAAAAAAATGTTTAATCAACCAGATATCGCAAAACTACTTTTACGTTTAAGTGTAGGCGGCTTGATGCTACTTCATGGAGTTCACAAACTTATACATGGTATAGGTGCTATAAAAACTATGACTACAAATGCAGGACTTCCAGAGTTTTTCGCTTATGGTGTTTATGTTGGAGAACTAATTGTTCCTATTTTTATTATTCTTGGATTGTATGCACGAATCGCTTCTGGTATTTTAGCATTTAACATGCTTATGGCTATAGGCTTAGCACATGGATTTACATTAGCACTTACAAAGCATGGTGGTTTATCTATAGAGTTGCCACTTATGTACTTTTTAATGTCTCTGCTTATAGTGCTATTAGGAAGTGGAAAGTATGCCGTAAACGCGAAGTAGCGTTTAGGGATGTCTTACTTTGATGGTGGAGTTTAAACTCCATCCAATGAGTAACATCAAAGCGATAACAAGTAGTGCAGGAAGTGGTGTGTAGGTGTTTGCTAAAAAAACAAGCCATAGTAAAATCGCTCCTAATGGAGTTGGTACACCTGTGAAGTAGTTAGAGACTGAACCTGCATCTGTATGAAGATTGAAATGTATAAGTCTTCTAATTCCTGAAATCACATAATAGATACTTACAAGAGAAGCCACAAAAAACCAAACTCCCTCTAGTTGTGTTGTGTATGTTGCTTGAAATACAAAGAAGACAGGAACAAGTACAAAACTTAAAAAGTCCGCAAAACTATCGAGTTGAACACCAAACTCATTTGAAAGTTTGTACTTTCTAGCGATTTTCCCATCAAAGATATCAAATGCTCCACCAATCCAAGCTAAGATACTAGCAGCAATAAAGTTGTTTTGAGTGATGAAGTAAACTGCACTTAATCCTGCTGTAATATTTACAAATGTAAAAAGATTTGCAAGATTGAAGTGTGAAGAAGGATTCCAGAGAAATTTCATTTTTTGCCTTATGATAATATGTCTGCAAATTATAGCAAAATCAAAATAAAGAGCACATCTAAATTAGAGTCAAAAGATTTATCTAAATGAAAATGATAAATGTTATCATAATTGTTAATAAACTTGTAAGTTGATAATAAATATAATTCCTCAACTAAAACATTAGGTGTTAAATGAAAATAGCAACTCTACTGCTTGTAAGCTTTTTTTTTCTAATGGAGTTGTCAGCCCAAGAGACTCAAAAAAGAACTGACTCGGTAAGAAAAGTGATAGATAACTTTGCAAAACTTCAAGACAAAGAGATATCAGAGACAGATAAGATAAAAAAGATGTTTAAAAAGGGTGAAGCTTCTGGACAGCTTAAGCTTATCTACTCAACAACTCCCGACACACAAGAAGCATATGCAACAGCTATAGGCGGCATCATGAAGTACGAACTTGCAACATATCGTGGTTTTAATGCTGGAGCAGCAGCCTATGTCTCTTATGATATTCCTTTTGCATCAGGTGAGGGAACAAAACGCAGTAGCGAACTCTCTTCAAGTGAGGGAGACTATATGGACATGGGCGAAGCATACCTAAACTACAGGTATGAAAACCTAAACTTCCGCGGAGGTCGCCAAGTACTAGATACACCATTAGCTGACAGTGACGATATAAGGATGATACAAAATAGTTTTGAAGCATATATATTAAGCTATGAATATAATGGCATAGAGTTTATGGCAGGTAATCTTCAAAGCTGGAGCGGATATGATGCAGGGCTTGATGAAACCTGGACAAAAACAGGAAGTGATGGTGTAAACTTTGCTGGAGTCACTTATGCAGATAGTTTGGAGTTTGATACATGGTTTTATAACATCACAGGTATGGCAAACACGGCTTATTTTGACTTGGGAGTTGAGTATAAGATAAATGCAGAGCTACTAATCCGAACAATGCTGCAATATCTACATCAGAGAGAGTTAGACAATAGCGGTGTTGAGGCTACAATATATGGTCTCTTAGCCGAGCTTGTTATAGGAAATTTAGGCTTGAACATCTCTTTGAATAAGTCTGAAAAACATCAAAATAAAGAGAGCTTTAGTGGGTTTGGAGGAGGAGCACTCTTTACAAATATGGATACGATGATAATTGATGAGATTGCAAAAGATAGAGAGGCTCTCTCTTATGTGGCAGGATTTTCATATCATTATAAAGAGTTGAGTTTTTTATATGCTTATGGAGATTTTAGTGGAGATGAAGATAGTAATGGTATAAAAGCACATATAGTAGAGCAAAATATTGCCATGGGGTACAACATAAATGAAGAGTTTGTAGTTGGTGTTCTTTTGGCTAGACAAGAGAATGTTGAAGATACTCAAAGTAGCTGGAATCGTGCACAAGTTAAACTGAATTATAATTTTAAATAAAAGAGACAATATGAAAACACTCATAGATTGCCACAAGGCCTGTATGGTAAAAGTGGTAAAGTTAAACGCTAAAGATGAACTCAAACAGAGACTTATCTCTTTTGGTATCATGAAAGAGTCACTCATAGAAGTACTAGAACATGCTCCTGCAAAAAGTACTATAGAGATAAAAGTAGGTAAGATGCGTGTAGCACTCCGTGCACAAGAGGCACAACTTATAGAGGTAGAAAAAGTATGAATGAGATAGATGCTAAGGCTTGTCCTGTTATAGCAAAACATATAAAAGTAGCACTTGTTGGTCAACCAAATGTTGGCAAAAGTATGCTTATCAACTCTGTGAGCAATGCTCATCTTCATGTTGGAAACTTCTCTGGCGTTACGGTAGATAAAACAGAGGTTCTCTTTGACTATAAAGAGTATCACTTCACTGTTGTTGATTTACCGGGTACTTATGCATTTACGGACTACACTATAGAGGAGAGAGTGACACATGAGTATCTCTGTAATGAAGAGTATGATTTAATCATAAATGTTATGGACTCTACAAATTTAGAAAAAAACCTGCAACTTACCTCAGAGCTTTTGAGTATGAATAAAAAAATAATCATTGCCTTAAACATGACTGATGAAGCAGATAAAGAGGGTATAAACGTAAACGCAGAGTATATGTCTGAACTCCTTGGAATACGATGTGTAAAAGTTTCAGCTGCTACAAAAATGGGTATAGAAGAGCTTATAGATGGCGTTGTAAAAACTTATGAACAAGAAAAAGTAGACTCAAAGCTTATCTTTAGTGAAGCTGTGGAAGAGGAGATAGCAGCTATAGTTGAGTATCTAAGTAAGCATAAACACCAAGCAAATAATTCCTATAGAAACATAGCGATAAATCTTCTTAAAAACAATAAAAAAACATATTCAAGACTCCATGATGATCCAATTTGGACAGAACTTCAGCCCATACTTATTGATGCTTCAAAACACATAGAACTCCATCATAACAGTGATGATATCAAAGAAGCATTTGCAGAGGAGTATAGCTCTTTTAACAGAGGTGTTGTTGCAGAAGTAGTAGAACAAAAAGCTCTTGAAGTAAAGGCAACTCTTACAGATAAGATAGATAGACTGCTTATTCACTCGTTTTGGGGTATTCCTATTTTTCTTTTTTTTATGTGGGGACTTTTTCAACTTACATTTGAGATAGGTGCAATTCCTATGGACTACATAGATATGTTTTTTGCATGGCTTGGAGAGACTATAGGTGCGACTATCTCAAATGATGATATTCGCTCTCTTGTAGTTGATGGAATTATTGCAGGTGTTGGAGCAGTTGTCCTTTTTGTGCCAAATATTATAATATTGTTTGTAGGTATAGCACTTTTAGAGAGTACAGGCTATATGTCAAGAGTGGCATTTTTACTCGATGGGTTTTTTCATAAGTTTGGTCTGCATGGGCAGAGTTTCATTCCGCTTGTGACGGGTTTTGGTTGTTCTATCCCTGCTTATATGTCTGCAAGAATTTTGAAAAATGACCGCGATAGACTTCTTACTCTTTTTATAATCGGCTTTATGTCTTGTGGTGCTAGACTTCCGGTGTATGTACTTTTTGCAGGAGCTTTTTTCTCTGCAGAGATGGCAGGAAATGTTCTTTTTGCTATCTATATCAGTGGTGCAATACTGGGACTCATTGCTGCAAAGGTATTAAAACTCACTGCGTTTAAAGGTGCAGATGAGCCTTTTGTTATGGAGATGCCAAAGTATAGACTTCCATCATTGAAGCTTATCTATCATACAGTGCTTACAAAAACGATGATGTACCTTAAAAAAGCGGGTACTTTTATCGCTGCAGCATCTATGCTCATTTGGTTTTTAAGTAACTATCCACATAATCTTGAAGTAGTCAAATCGTATGAAATAAAAATAGAAAATGCACAGAGTGAAGATGAAAAACTTAAACAGGAAAACTCTCTTGCAGAGGCTCTGCTTGAACAGAGTTATCTAGGACAAATTGGGAAGTTTTCTGAGCCAATCTTTGAACCACTTGGATTTGACTGGAAGATGAGTGTAGCACTTCAAACTGGACTTGCAGCTAAAGAAGTTGTAGTCTCTACTCTTGGTGTTTTATATGCACTTGGAGCAGATGTAGATGAAGAGAACAAATCTTTGGCAAACGCCATCAGTAAGCATATTTCTTTTGCATCTGCAGTGGCGTTTATAGTTGTTGTTATGATTTATCTTCCTTGTCTGGCAGCGTCTATTGTCTTTACACGCGAAGCAGGGCATATTAAATACTTTTTTTATCTTTTCTTTTTTACTTCAGTTACAGCATATGTGATGGCGTTTTTGGCTTACAATATCACAAAGATAATAGTTTAGACAATTGTCTAGATGTTCTCATGGATAGTTTTATCTATGAAGGTTTACCAAAATATTAACAAACTCTGTTAAGATAAACTTAAATATGCCACTTTACTAGGATGGATAAATGAAAAAAATATTGATGATAGAAGATGATTTAGAACTAGCAGAGATACTCACAGAGTATCTAGAACAGTTTAGTTTTGAGATAATTACAGAAGATGATCCTTTTAAAGCGGTAAGCATACTTAAGCTTGAACCTTTTGACTTGGTAATACTTGATTTAACTCTCCCTGGGATGGATGGTTTAGAGGTTTGTGAAGCGATTCGTGCACGTCAAGATATTCCTATTATTATTTCATCGGCTAGAAGTGATGTGACAGATAAGATAAAAGCCCTTGAACTTGGTGCAGATGACTATCTCCCAAAACCTTATGACCCAAGAGAGTTAGAGGCTAGAATCCACTCAGTACTGCGAAGATATGCAGCAAAAAGTGAAGAAAAGGCAGAATCAAAATCAGACTTTAAATGTGACAAAGAGACTATGATTATTACCTACAAAGGGAGAAACATTGACCTAACAAATGCAGAGTTTGGCATACTCTCTTATATGATAAGTAAACAAGGCTTAGTTGTCTCACGTGAAGATTTGATTCACAATGTAAACGCCATCAACGAAGATTCTTCTAACAAGAGTATAGATGTTATGGTAGGAAGAATTAGAAATAAACTTGGGGATAAGTCTCTCATTGAGTCTGTTCGTGGAGTAGGCTACAAACTACTTAAGTAGCCTTTTGGAGTTATATTGAAAAAACATGCCGTTTTAATCACTGTTCTTTTTGCACTCACAGTTTCTCAAGTGAGTGTAAGTGCTATATTTTGGGAGTTTTATAAACTAAATAAACAGCAATACATTGACCACATTTTTACAAAATACTCCGTTATCACTCAAATCTATAAAGAGCATCAGCAACGCCAGAGTTCTGAGATAATGTTAGAAGCAAACCTTGCAGTATATAAACTTCTTGTGACAAAAGATACCGATGTATATAATAAAATTTTACAAAAAGGTAAAGTGCTCAAACGCGAAGGCTTTAAAAGTTTTGACACCTCTTTGATGATGGATGTGAATGGACTCTACACAAAAAACAGTGTAAGCAATCTAAGAGCTACAATGATAGAGTATAAACAAAAAATATTTTTCTATATACAGACACAAAATGGGGCTATACTCATAGAAGATGAAGAGCTAAGTCCTTATGATTTTATGAATCTTTTATATGCATATAGCACTATTTTTATGATTATTAGTTTCTCTTTTGTCTTGGTTCTTCACAAACTGCGACCACTTATACGCTTGAGAAAAAAGATAGCACTCTTTGGAAATGGAAACATGAGAGTATCTTTTAAAACAAACTCTTGTGATGAAATAGGTCTTGTCTCCAACGAGATTGAGACTACAAAAGAGAAGATAAAAACTATTTTAGAATCTCGTACACTTTTTCTAAGAAACCTTATGCATGAGCTAAAAACACCAATAGCAAAAGGGACGATAGCTACACAGATGCTAGACTCTGATAAGCAAAAAAAAAGGTTTACAAGTATATTTGCTAGGCTCGAAACACTTGTAACGGAGTTTGCACTTATAGAGGAGGTAACAAGTATCTCACACAAGAGCGACTTTAAAGAGTATAGACTTGTTGACATCATCGATGGTGCAATAGATATGGCAATGGTTGAGAGAGAATCCGTAGCTGTTGAGATACGAGGAGACATAAAGATAAATGTAAACTATAGACTTTACACAACTGCTATAAAAAATATGATAGATAATGCTATGAAGTACTCACCAGATGCACATATAAGAATTTTGATGAGTAACAAAGAGCTATGCTTTGAGAGTAAAGGAGAGTGTTTATCACATCCTTTGCAGTACTACATAGAGCCATTTACAAAAGAAAATCCTTCAAAAAATAGCTTTGGGCTAGGACTATATCTTGTAGATTCTATTTTAAAAGCACATGGGCAAGTTTTAGCTCATGAGTACGATAGGGGTGTTAATAGATTTATATTTGCATAAGTTTATGTTTGTAAACTATTGCAATGAATAAATTTTTATATGTTTTTTTAGCAGTTTTTTTTGCCTTATCTTTTTTTCTTTTTGGTTGGTTAAGCCGTTCTTCATATATGCCTATGGCTGATGAACAAGTAAAAATATCTATCTTTGATGAGATTCTTAAAACAAAAAAGCTCAATGTCGTCCTTTTAAACTCTCCCTCGACTTACTATATCGGTATCAACGAGCCTCAAGGCTTTGAATATGATTTGCTCAAAGCCTATGCCAATCATTTAGGAGTTGAGTTGAGTATCACAACAGCTCATACTGTAAAAGAGGCGATAGAGATGAGTAAAAATCCAGAGATTCACATCACATCTGCATCTATCACCAAAACCCTTCAAAGAGAAAAAAGATTTAACTTTGGACCATCTTACTTTGAAGTGCAAGAGCAGGTCATTTGTAATAGAAGTATGTTGGGGAGTACTAAGTTTCCAAGGGATGTTGAGGATTTGGAAGGGCTAAGTATTATTGTGGGTGAGGACACAAGCTATAGCGATACAATCACAGAACTCAAAGAGGATGGATATGATATAAATGCAAGTTTTAGCCCTGAACACTCCACTGAAGAATTATTAGATATGGTCTCAAAACATGAGATTGACTGTACTATTGCCGATTCAAATGTATACTCTTTAAATTTAAGATATTTCCCAGAAATAGCAATCGCATTTTCTATAAGTCCACGTGAGCAACTTGCCTGGATTTTAGCTAAAGACTCAAATAAACTTAAAGAAGATATGTATACTTGGCTTAACAATTTTAACAACAAAGGTAAACTTGCAGAGCTTAAAGATCACTACTACTCTTATGTTCTATTTTTTGACTATTACAACACAAAAATGTTTTATAAGCGTATAAATTCAAGATTACCAAAATTTCAAAAATATTTTCAAGAGGCAGGAGCACAATTTGGAATATCTTGGACACTTTTAGCTTCTATATCATATCAAGAGTCACATTGGAATCCAAATGCTAAAAGTTTTACAGGTGTAAGAGGACTTATGATGCTTACAAAGAATACAGCAAAACTTTTAGGTATAAAAAATAGGCTTAACCCAAAACAGAGTATTATTGGAGGAACAAGGCACATCAAGCAGATGTTGAAGTTTGTACCAAAAGAGGTTGAGGGGGAAAATAGACTAAAATTTGCACTTGCTGCGTATAACATAGGACTTGGTCATGTAAAAGATGCACAGGTTTTAGCAAAACATATGGGACTTAATCAAAACATCTGGAGTGATTTAAAAAGAGTACTGCCTCTACTCTCACAAAAAAAGTACTACAGGGATTTGAAGTTTGGATATGCACGAGGGGAAGAGCCTGTACGTTATGTAGAGGCTATTTATAACTATAGAGATATTTTAGAGAAGCAAGATAATGTAATTACAGTGTCTCAAAATCAGAATTAACTTGACCTAACTCACTCAAGAAACTCTCCATATCGTATTTGACTCTGTATTCAGGTGTCATGATATGTATAAGAATATCACCTAAATCAACAACAACCCAATCACCACTCTCATCAACATTATTAAAATGTTCTTGAGGTTTAAGCCCATTTTTGAGGTGGTCTAGAAGTGCCACTGTGTGTTTTGTACCTAAAGAAGAGGCTATGATTGCATAGTCAACAAAGTAATTTTTTTCACGAAGATCAAAAACCTCAATCGACTCTGCTTTGTTTGCATCTAAAAGTGCTGTTATTTTTTCTATTCTATTTTGCATTATTTTCCTTGTAGTATTGCTCTATCTCTAGAGCATTTTGTTTTGGTAATTTTTGTATATTTATCTTTTTTCTTAGTTCAGATGAAGATATTTTTTCATCTATGTAGAGCTTTATGTATTGCGATGGGACACTTATCTCATCTCTAGTGACAACTATAAAAGTCACTTTTTTTTGAAGTGCTTCAAATTGGTGCCATGAGCTGAGTGTGGCTAGATTGTCCGCACCGATTACAAGATAAACTTTCTCATAAGTTTTTAAAAGATGTTTTACAGTTGTAATACTTGGTGTTTTTTTGCCTAAGTCGACTTCAAAAGAGCTTACTTTTACATCTTTATAACTCTTAAAAATCTCTTTGAGCCAAGATAAACGCAGCTCTGCTGGAGCGGTAAATTTAGACTTAAAGGGGTTTAAAAAAGTGGGCATAACTACTACTTCGTCAATGAACTCTTTTTCTCTTAAAGCCTTGACAATCGCCTCGTGAGCGATGTGAGGAGGATCAAACGAACCACCATAAAGTGCAACTGTTCTCATTTAATGCGAATTATAACTAATTTTGGATAAAATAACCCAATTAAAATTATAGGAATTATAATGGCTCTAAAAATAGCAATTAATGGATTTGGTAGAATAGGTCGTTGTGTCGCTAGAATAGCTGCAACGAGAAGTGATGTTGAAGTAGTAGCTATCAATGATATGGCAAGTATGGATATGATGCTTTATCTACTTAAAAATGACTCTGTTCATGGAACTTTCAAAAATGAAGTTGAACAACTAGATAGTGAGTATATCTCGATTGATGGACAAAAAATCAGAGTTTTTTCAGATCGTGATCCTAAAAATTTAAAATTTGCTGATTGTGGTGCTGATATGGTTCTAGAGTGTACCGGTGTTTTCTTAACACAGGAGTCTGCACAAGTTCATCTTGATAATGGTGTAGAAAAAGTACTCTTTTCAGCTCCCTCAAAAGATACAGCAACAGATACTTTTGTAATGGGTGTAAATGAAGAGAAATATAATGGACAAAAGATAGTTTCAAATGCTTCATGTACTACTAACTGCCTTGGACCGATTGCTCGTGTTTTAGATGATGCGTTTGGAATCGAAAAAGGTCTAATGACAACTATTCACTCATACACAAACGACCAAAACATCCTTGATGTAAAACACTCAAAAGATAAACGCCGTGCTCGTGCAGGTGCTATAAACATGATACCGACAACAACAGGTGCAGCAAAAGCTATAAGCTTGGTGATGCCACAACTAAAAGGGAAACTCCACGGACAATCTGTGCGTGTTCCAACACCAGATGTCTCTATGGTTGATCTTAATGTCGTAGTAAAACGTAACACGAGTATAGAAGAGGTGACAGCAGTTTTTAATGAAGCAGCAGACAACAGACTTAAAGGTCTTCTACTTATGGATAAAGAGATGAGAGTTTCTCAAGACTTTGTAGGTTGCCAATATAGCTCTATAGTCGCAGAAGATTTGACACAGGTTATCGGTGGAGATATGGTAAAAATTATGGCATGGTATGACAATGAGTGGGGCTACTCAATGCGCTTGATAGACATGGCATTACACATCAGCAAGTAGGAACAAGATTGGAATTATTAAATATTAAAAAATTGGATTTAGCAGGTAAGCAAGTTTTCATTAGATGTGATTTTAATGTGCCTATGGATGAGTTTGGAAATATCTCTGACGATAGAAGAATCCGCTCTGCGTTAGCAACATTAAATTTCTGTCTGGATCAAGAGTGTTCTATTATCTTAGCATCGCATTTAGGTCGTCCAAAAGGTCAAGTAGATGAGAAGTACTCTCTTATACCTGTTGCAAGAAGATTGCAGCAACTCCTTAAACGCGATGTGATTTTAAGTAAAGATGTTGTCGGTCCTGATGCAGTTGAAAAAGCAAAATCTCTACAGCCAAGAGAAGTACTGCTTTTAGAAAACCTGCGTTTTGAAGCAGGTGAGACAAATGATGATGAAGAGCTCTCAAAAAAACTAGCTGATATGGCAGAGTTTTACATAAATGATGCTTTTGGCGTTTCCCATCGTGCACACTCCTCTGTACATGGCATTACAAAGTACTTTGACAACGACCATTTAGCAGCAGGGTTTTTACTAGAAAAAGAGATAAAGTTCTTCGGAAAGCTTATAAATGAGCCTGTTCGTCCTTTTGCTGCCATTGTAGGTGGAAGTAAAGTTTCAGGTAAATTAGAAGCACTTGTAAACCTTCTTCCAAAAGTAGATAAGGTCTTCATCGGTGGAGGTATGGCGTTTACATTTTTAAAGCAGATGGGTTACGATATAGGTGCTTCACTTGTTGAAGATGATTTACTAGAAGATGCACAAAAAATCATGGACGAAGCAAAAAAACTAGGTGTCAAGTTTTATCTTCCTATAGATGTTGTTGCAGCTGATAGATTTGCAGAAGATGCAGTAAGCAAACTCGTAACAGCACAAGAGATTCCAGATGGTTGGATGGGACTTGACATTGGACCTGCAACTGTAAGACTCTATCGCGAGGGACTCAACGATGTTCAAACTGTTTTATGGAATGGTCCTATGGGTGTTTACGAGATGGAAAAATTTGCACGCGGAAGCTCAAAGATAGCACACTTCGTTGCAGATAGCTATGCGACAACTGTTGTTGGTGGTGGAGATACTGCCGACCTTGTGCAGCGTATTGGGCTAGATGAAGAGATGAGTTTTATCTCAACTGGTGGTGGAGCATCACTAGAACTTTTAGAGGGAAAAATCCTTCCAGGTGTAAAACCTTTAATCATAGAAGATTAAAAAACAAAACTAAGGAAAGATGATGATCATAGCAGCAAACCTCAAAACGAACCTTACAAGAAAAGCTACAGCTAGCTATATAGAAGAAGTAGATAGTTATATGAAAAAAAATGGCATATCTCAAGAGGTTTTGGTTTTTCCTGCTATGAGTTCACTTGATAGTTTTAGTACTAGCCTAACAGTTGGTACTCAAAATGCCTACCCAACAAAAAATGGTGCTTTTACTGGTGAGATAGGAACAGAACAACTTGATGAGTTTAACATTAGTACTATACTCATTGGACACAGTGAGCGCCGACATGTTTTAGGTGAAACACAAGAAGAGCTTATAGCTAAGTTTAATTTTTACAAAGAGCTTGGCTACAAAATAGTCTACTGTGTAGGCGAACCACTTGAGAAACGCGAAGCAGGAAAGTCTGAGATGATGGAGTATATAGCTGCTCAGTACGAGGGTATAGATACAGAGTATGAAAATCTCATCATCGCATATGAGCCTGTTTGGGCAATAGGAACAGGTCTAACACCAACCCTAAATGACATTGCCGATATCCATAAAGAACTCAAAAAAAAATCATCAGCACCTCTTCTCTACGGGGGAAGTGTAAAAGTAAACAATGCAAAAGAGGTCTTAGAAGTTGCCAATGTCGATGGTGTTTTAGTAGGAAGTGCAGCTCTCTATAGTGAGCACTTTTGTAGAATGATAGAGTATGCNCAAGAGTTAGGNAAGTAGNAAAAAACCTNTCATTGCNAGNNAAGCNNGGCAATCTCACGACACCCTCAGTCTCAANAACAAAAAACNTACTCCCCTATNACAGGCATCTTTTTCATCTTCTCAACATTTGAGTTACTCAAGTCTCTCTCTTGTGCTTCAAAGTAAGCATCAGCTTTATCAAGATACTCTTGTAGAGTTGGGTACTTCTCTTTTTTCTCGACATAAGTAGTTTCTGTTGTTTGTGCTGAGTCCTTTTGAGAGAGTTTTTCAGGTGTGTTCTCTTGAAGTTGCTCTTTAGTAGTTATCTCTGTTGCACTCACCTTGTGTGGAACTTCTTTTTCGACCTTTTCCATGTACTTTGAACGAATCTCTTCGTTTTGTTCTACCTTAGGTGTCCAGTCATCTTTAAGCCAAGAATCAAGCGCTCTTTGCATAAAACCAGCCTTTTCCTTTCCTTTTGAGTTACTTATACTATTTAAAGTATCATTCTGAGAAGGGGTAACACCCGTGGAAGAACCGCATGCTGAGAGCACAACTGTTGTTAGTATTGATGTGATTATTAGATTTAATTGTTTCATAGTGATGATTATAACTAAAGTTTTACTAATAAATTAATAAATTAAGTAGAATTTAAGAATACCGTGTGTTATACTGCATGTTGAAATTTGTAAGAAGATAAGGAGAATATATGAAATTTACAAAAATGAGTTTAGTGGCGGCACTATTAATAGGTTCAAGCGCATTCGCAATTGAAAACACAAAAGTTAGCGGTGATGCTAAAGTTTATTACAACACATCTGATGCAAATAATGGCGATTTGTTAAATGCTGCTAATTCAGCTGCTGATATCGGTCTTAACTTAAATGCTACTACAGATTTAATGAAATCGGACATGGTATCTGTTAGTGCAGGTGCTGGTCTTACAGTACTTACTACTTTAGGTTTAGAGAACAACTTAGTAAATGGTGTATGGGGTGGTGCTCATACTGTAACAACTCCAACTGGTTCTAGTTTAGATCCATTAAAAACTGGTGGTGTAAAAGTTGACAATGCTTGGTGGGTAAATGAAGCATGGATGGCAGCAACTGCTGGCAAGACTACTCTAAAAGTTGGTCGTATGGCTCTTGATACTCCACTTGCATTCACTGAAAAATGGACTATTGAGCAAAACACTTTTGAAGCTGCTGTTTTACTGAACACTGATATCCCAGATACTACTTTAGTGGGTGCTTATATAGGTAATGGTAATGGAACTGAAAAATTAGGCCAAGACTTACAAAGTAATGCATACAAATTAGGAGTTGCAGCTGCTGGTGTTGTAAATGGTAATGGAGAATTTGCTACTTATGGAACAAATGGAGCTTATGCAGTTGGTGCAATAAACAACTCTTTTGAGCCATTAACTCTTCAAGCATGGTACTATGATGTAACTCGTGTTGTTGAAGCTTACTGGTTACAAGCTGACTTAAACATGGCAGGTGTAATTGTCGGTGCACAATACTCTGCACATACAATTGACAAAGATGTAGCAGCTGATGTTAGTTCAGATGTATATGCCATAATGTTAGGGTACGAGATGAAGGACACTTTTGCTGCTAAAGTTGCTTACTCTCAAGTAGGAAAAGATTTTGCAGCAGGTTTTAATACTGCTACAGCAAGTGAAACTGTTGCTAATGGTGTTGCTGGTAAAGCACAATCAAAACTTTATACAGAAGCATTCTGGGGCGGAAACTTTGGTAAAGTAACTGCTGCAGATACTAAAACACTTAAAGTGTGTGCTAGTACTCCAGCAAATGGTATTGCTGATTTACGTGCAAGTTATACAAATGCAGACAATGCAACTGCTGGTGCCGATATGACTGAGATTGCTCTTAGTGCTTCAAAAACTTTTGGACCACTTGATGCAACTGTAGCTTATATCAATACTGATACTGATGCTGCAAATGTAGATGCTTCAAACGCAATACAAGTATACTTAACAGCAAACTTCTAGTCCTAGACTAAAAGTTTACTCTCAGAACTCTCCTTTTTTGGGAGAGTCTTTCTCTACTAAAAAACCCTCAAAAACTCCCAAACTACTTTTAAAACTTATGATATAATCTTATAAAATAATTATCGGAATATTTATGCAAACTCTGCTAAAGAAACTCTCATACATAGTATTTATGCTCTTTCTTATCTCCATCATATCATTTTTGGCAATTCACTCTGCACCAAATAGCTTTTTTGGAGCAGGCGAGTTAAACCCAAACATGACTAAAGAAGCTATAGAAAAGCTAAAAGCTGTCTATGGACTTGATAAGTCTCTTTTTGAGCAGTATATTGACTGGGTAGTAAATATGATGAGTCTTAATTTTGGTGTCTCTTTTGTAAGTGGAGCAGATGTAAGCTCTGAAATATTTAAACGTATACCTATCACTCTGCTTATGAATATCATCTCGCTTGTAGCGGTCTTTGTTATCTCACTCTATCTAGGCATAAAAGCAGCACTTCATTATGAAAAAAAAGGTGATTATCTCATTCGTCAACTCTCGTTGGTTTCATTTGCTATGCCTAGCTTTTATCTTGCCTTACTCTTCATCATCTTTTTTGCTTTAAAGCTTGATTGGTTTCCTATATCTGGGCTTCACTCTGTTGAGCCTAAAGAGGGCATAGCTAACTACATAGATATGGCATGGCACTTGACACTTCCTATTGGTGTTATGGTCTTTGGCGGACTTGGAAGTATGATTATTTATGTGCGCTCACTTACCTTAGAGATACTCAAGAGTGATTACTACTACTTCGCACTCTCTCGTGGAGTTAGTAAAAATGAACTCCTGCGTTTTTACATACTTCCAAACTTACTCCCACCCATAGTTACACTACTCGGTCTATCTCTACCAGGTTTGATTGGAGGAAGTGTTATTTTGGAGTCTATCTTTGGGATTGAGGGAATGGGGCAGTTGTTTTTTATGTCAGCACTCTCAAGGGATTATCCTATCATCATGGGTACTTTGATGATAACGGCATTTTTAACACTCATAGGAAATATGGTGGCGGATTTAATTCTTCTGAAGTTGAATCCATATATGAAAAGAGGGTAGGTTTGAGATTGCTGCACTTCGCTCGCAATGACTTACTCAGTCACTGCGAGGCTTTAGCCGTGGCAGTCTTGTTTTCTTAGCTATAAAAGAGTTAAAGCTTTAGTGGCCACAGCGGCTGAAGCGAGCAAAAGGAATTATTTCCTTTTACGGACTATTAACTAAACAACGCCTCTAATGCATCTACACCATCTTTTTTCTCTTCTATCTCACCATCTTCGTTCGTTTTTTCATCGGATTCTACGAGTTCTATTTGCATACCTGTAAGCATTGAAGCTAGACGGATGTTTATACCACTTTTTCCAATTGCTTTTGATTTTTGGTCTGCTGGGAGTGTGATGATAGCTTTTTCATTTTCTCCCTCTTCATTTTTTACTATCTCTACATGAGATATGATAGCAGGACTCATAGTTCTACTTACAAAAAGCTCAGGTATGGTTGTATACTCTATACAGTCGATGTTTTCGCCTATTAGCTCATCGCTTACAGCATTTATACGTACACCTTTAACACCGACAGTTGCACCAACTGCATCCACTTGTGGGTGTGTGCTAAGAATGGCGATTTTTGCTCTTTCACCTGGGATACGTGCTGCTTTTTCA
>JGI11705J14877_10000264_pt1 | contig 33439 bp, 35 predicted proteins | sample Etolaghawater15m_FD_14877 | JGI IMG/M metagenome (IMG submission 14877) | reverse complement strand
CTTATCCCCAAACATAGTTCAAAATCGAGTGGGTGGCAAGGGGAAACCTGAAGTCCTGCTCGGCTTCAAAATTCAACTTTTTTGAAATATAAAAGGATTTGAGCAAGTTTTCAATATGATGGCTTAAACCGCTTGTAATCCGTGTACCCTTCAGGTCCCGGAGTGTACCACAGCGACATGTCATCAGCGGGATTTAGGTCGTAGTACCAGTATCCATAACTGGCAGGTACAGGCGAACCGTTGTTCCCTTTTCAAGTTTTGATTCAATGGAAATGAACCCGCCATGATTTTTAACGATTCCGTATGCCGCGGACAATCCCAAGCCACGACCCACGAAATGGGTCGTAAAAAATGGGTCATAAATTCTTTCAAGGATTTTCGAATCCATCCCTTTCCCGTTGTCCTCAATTTTGAGACACACATAGGGGCCGGGTTCATGATCTGGGTGCTCACCTTGAGATCCCGTAATGAACGTTTCAGTCTGGCATGAAATGCGAACAACGCCATGTTCTTCAACGGCCTCGATGGCGTTTTCAATAACGGCGGATAATGCCATGCTGATCTGACGGGGATCCGCCGTCACCTTTGGTAAATCCGGCGCCGATTTGAACGCTAGCTGAACGGAAGCGGGAATGCTCCGGCGCATGGACAATAGGATCGATTTCACATGGTCACTGATGAGAATTGCCCTGGGATTGTATCTGCCCCCGAGACCGGAGGCCAAAAGTTGTTGGGTCAAATTTGCCATGCGATCCGTTGCCCGTTTCATGGGGTTCACGCATTGCATGATCTCTTCGTTGTCCGAAAAATTCATCTCCAGGATCCCGTTGTGAGCGGTCATCACCGAGAGCGCATTGTTAAAATGTTGAGCAATGCCGCCTGCCAGAGTTGCCAGGGCTTCCATCCTGCTTATTTTTTGAGTTTGCTCCTCAAGCCGTTTGCGATCTCTGATATCATGAATCGTCGCCAGAATAGCGACCTCCCCATCGAGCAAAATTCGGCTTGAATACACCTCCACATCTACGATGGACCCGTCGCTTCGGATATCCCGCAGTTCGTAGACGGCTTCCAGCTTTTCCGGCCATCGTTTTCGTCGATCTTTCAGTATGTTGCGATCTTCTTCATAGATGAACTGCAGGACATCTTTTCCCAGAACCTCCTTTTCATCATCAAAACCATGTAATTCAAGCCATTTCGCATTTACCTCTACAATTTTCCCATTTTTGGCCAGGCTCTTCGCCTCCCGTGACTCGTGAAACAGTGCCCGATAACGCGTTTCACTCTGCCGAAGGGCTTCGCTGGCCAATTTAAGTTCTTCTTGCATCCGCAACAGTTGTGTATTCTGCTCCTCCAGTTCAACCTGGTAAATTTGAAGATCTTCCAGAAGATTCCGGATTTCCACGGTGGACATTTTTTTCAGTGAGGACGTACTTCTGGTGAGCATCTCTTCCGTCTGTCGGCGAAGCCTTAAAACCTTATTGATGCCGGTGTTATTTCGGTTCATGGAAATTCCCCTTTCTGGCAAGGAAGGTATTAACGTTTAAAGGGAAAGGCATTCGCGGGTTCTCACAAAAAAAGCCCTCGGGAACACCATCACCCAGGGGCTTCTAAAACCACAGTGGAAAAGCGCTGTATGGCAACCTGGCAATCATGACCCAAACGGTTTTAGACCCACGGCTTTGCGTCCCGACCTTTCGGAGGGTTTGCCTTTTCGTTCAAACAATTGGCCATAAGTCTACGATGTTAGGTTTTTTTTGTAAAGCGGAAATAGAATCGCTATCAGGCCGATGAAGGGCTCAAATTTTTTTTCACCCGTTATTCCAATTTGAAAATAGATGAAACAGGGTTGACAAACTTTCTGAAATGGCTACTTTTGAAACACCAAGACGCATCATGCAACAAGATGCAACATTGACAACGTAAGCAAAATTTGGATTCTCCCCATGGAAAAAATGCCTTCGATGGTGGACCGCGACAATTGCGGTTTTGTTTTTAAAAGTATTCGCCGGAGATTCGGCAGTATGTCCATGGGGGAACTGTCCAAGATACTCGGTGTATCTCGCAGCACGGTCATGAGGATTGAAGCAGGTCAGACGCTTCCCTCCGAGGATCTGCTGAACCGGCTCAAGGCCGTTCAATTGATCGGCATATCCAAATTTCTTGAGTTGTCCAAAAATGATAAAGAACATTTTAAGCTGTTTATGGATGGCATTGGGGAGGGCGCCGATGATTTTTCAAAAAACATGACCAACCACATGGTGAAAGCGCTCACGCCTTCGGGGATTTTGGCCGGTTTGGGGACCATTGCAAGCGCCTCATTGAACATGTCTTCATCTGTGGTGAGTGCTGTACCGGTTTTTTCAAGCCTTGCGGGGTACGGTCTCGTAAAAGGATTAAGGGCAATTATCGATGCAAACCATTTAAGTTGTGTTGAAAAAGAAGGGGTTTGGGAAATAACCGGAAAAAAAGAACAAAACAGAGTTTCCAAAGAGGAGGGAACGGACATGGATGAGAGAAAATCAGGGGTAGAAGGCAATTTTGGTCTTGGCGGTCTTTTTAAGGGGTTGGGAGATTTGATGGAAGCGGCTTCAAAGCTGGCTGAAAAAGGCGAAGAAATATCCAAATCAGGTGAAATTGATTTCAGCAGTTTGAACAAAATCAAAGGGCTTCAGGATTTGAAGGGTGTCTACGGCGTTAGGGTTCGCACCATGGCCGATGGAAAGCCTTCCGTGCAACCCTTCGGAAACATCAAAAAATCCCCCAAGAAGGGTCCCATGGTGGAAGAGGTTCGTGAGCCGATCATCGATATTTTCGATGAATCGGATCATGTTAACGTGGTGGCTGAAATGCCCGGGATTGATGAAAAAGATGTTCACATTGAAATTAAAGGTGACATCCTGAACATCAGCGCTGAAGGAAAAAACAGGAAATATCAGAAAGAGGTGCTGCTTTCTCGCGAAGCTACGGGTGAAAATATGACTTGGGCGTATAAGAATGGAATGCTCGAAATCAAAATTCCTACGCTCGACAAATAAGCCGAAAAGACGTTCTATCGGTTCGGTAAAGGAAAATTAACTGTGAGAAAACTGCTTTACGTTCCCGTCATCCATGAGGCAGCGGATTTGGGCAGCATCTCATTTGCGGCCGATGAAAAGGGGCAGAATACATTCGGGCACATAAGATGGGCAAGGCACAAAGAGATCGTGAAATCTTTCTGGGAGAAAATCGCAGACTATTTCAAGGATATTGATGCAGCGGGTCTGGAAATCTTTCAGGACGGGTTGCCGGTGGACGGCGAAATCGCAAACAAAATTATTCATGAGGGTGCTAAAAGGGGAAGCAGAAACTACCGGATTGTGCTGGATTTGATCAATCGCGGTGGCGTCATCAAAAAGACGGAAGACGTTGAACTGCTTCAAAAGGAACTCATCAGAACAAAACAGCTCACCGGGAAAGCACCGCATGGAAAAGAGGACCTGGACACTTCAAAGGACTTGGCTTCAGGTGATCAATTAATGGCCGACCGTGACCGCTTTGTAGCGCATAGCATCAATGAAACCCTCGAAAGACGTGGTGTGCTTTTCATGGGAGCTTTCCACCGTGTACCGGTTTATTTTGACAAAGACATTGAGGTTCTGGAGCTCAAAAAAATCGAAAAGGTTCAGGCCTATTTAAAAATTTTCTACTCGGAAGGGCCGCGGGAAATATTGGCGGCCCTTTCCGCCTATATGATATTGCCGATCAATTCGTCGCTGCTGCAGAAACAATAACTCTCTATAACCCATTCAAACTATCCTTTCTAACCTTGACAGGGTCCACACAACTACAATAGATTCAAAACGGTATCCGTTTCCTGCCGAATGCCGATGTGAGTATATTTTAGAAGGTTTTGGCTTATCAAGCGTAAGCGTACAAACTACAGGTTCCTGATTATCCCATGACCCCTCAAAAAAACATCCTCATCGCCGATGACGAAAGCGCCATTTTGAAATTGTTTCAAAAGTTGTTTCAAGATGAAAACTACTGCCTCCTTTTTGCATCTGATGGTGTAGAAGCGGTAGAAACTGCGAAAAATAATTCCGTTGATCTGGCCATTTTGGACCTGGCCATGCCGAGGATGGGAGGAATGGAGGCGCTTCGGGAAATCAAGAAAATTGATAACCATACGGAAGCATTGATCATTACGGGAAACGCCGAATTGAAAGGGCTCGAAAAGGTGTTCTCCGATTACGGTATCGTTGATTACCTGATCAAGCCTTTTGAACTGGATGAACTGAAACGGACTGTAAAAAGTGCCCTTCACAAAAGGGATCTATTCCTGAAAAGCAGCAATGAAAATCATGAATTGAAAGCCCGCATTGCGGAACTGGAGAAAGACTTCCATGAAAAGACGTTCCGTTTGAGGGAATCTCAGATCAAATACAAAAATATCGTCAACAATTCAACGGATGCCATCGTGGTCATTCAAGGCGATGACATAAAGTTCGTCAACAAAAGGTTTGAAAATCTCGCCGGCTATTCCCGGGATGAAATCGTAAACAGCTCCTTTTTGGATTTGCTCCATTCAGAGGATTGCGCCCAAGCCAAAAAAACCTTGCATGATGAAACCATGACGGAAGACTATCTGGTTAAGGTTGCAAAATTCAGGATACGAAAAAAAGATGACGTGTTTTTATGGGTCGAAAACCAGATTGTGGGCACCACATGGGAGGACATGCCGGCGACACTCTGTTTTTTGAGGGACATTTCGCAAAAGAAGCACATGGAAGCGATGATGGTTCGGTCTGAAAAAATGGCTTCCCTGGGGCAGCTGTCCGCCGGACTGGCCCATGAACTGAGGAATCCATTGGCCGTAATCAGTTCCTGCGCTCAGTTCTGTTTGGAAAACATGGATGTTTCAGGCCTGGTCTCTGAAAATTTCAAAGTCATCCATCGAAACAGCCAGCGGGCCAGCAAACTCATTCAGGAGCTGTTGGCGTTTGGTCGTCCGGATCAACTCAAATGGAAATCCGTGAATTTGAACCAGTTGATTGAGAAGATGCTGAACATGGCCAGGATGGGCGTGAGTGCATCTGAAATTACATTTTCAAGGGAGTTTGACGAAGGATTGCCCGAAATTCCCGGCGATGAAGAAAAACTGGGACAGGTCTGCATCAATCTGATTCAGAACGCCATACAAGCCATACCCGAAGACGGCAGAATAACCCTTAAAACCGGATGGGATACCACAAGAGAATCCATGCTGAAATTCAGTGTGACAGACAACGGGCCGGGTATTCCGCTCGAGCATCGAAAACGGATATTTGACCCTTTCTTTACCACCAAGGACGGTGGAACGGGGTTGGGGCTTAGCATTTGTGATGCCATCGTGATGCAGCACCATGGCTTCATTTCCGTTGAACGTTTAGCAAACGGCGAGTGCAGATTCTCGGTGATGCTGCCTGCGAAATAGAAAAATAGGAATCAGTTAATTTATGGATGAAGAAGCAAAAAATGGGCCCGAAATAAAGATACTTCTGGTAGACGATGACGATGATTTCAGGTGGGCCACCAGAAATATCCTGAATGCCGTGGGATACCATTGTATTCAAGCCACAAACGGGCAAGAGGCGCTGAATCTTGTGGAAAAGGAGATCCCTGATCTGGTGCTCATGGATTACCGCATGCCTGGAAAGAACGGTTTAACGGTAGCGGCTGAAATGAGACGAACCATACCGGCCGTGCCCATCGTAATGATCACGGCTTACGGGGAAATTGATTCCGCCGTCAAAGCCATGAAGATGGGTGTCTATGATTATGTTACAAAACCCGTGGACAACAACGATCTTATTTTCACCATCAAACGGGCGCTGGAAACCGGGGGACTGATGCAGGAAATGAAATACCTGCGAACGGTTCTTGCTGAAAGGGAATCCCTGTATAAACAGATGGGAACCAGCGATCCCGTTAAAAAACTGGTCCAACAGGTGGAAAAAGTGGCGCCCACGAATTTTACCGTCCTTATAGAGGGAGAAAGTGGTACGGGAAAAGAGCTGATTGCCCGTTCTATCCACAATCTGAGCCAGGTCAAAAATGGTCCCTTTGTGGCCCTTGATTGTGGTGCGATTCCAGAATCACTGGTTGAAAATGAGCTGTTCGGCTCTATGAAGGGTGCTTTTACGGGCGCGGACGGTGATAAACCGGGGCATTTCGAACTGGCCCACGGGGGAACGCTTTTTTTGGATGAGGTGGGAAATCTTTCCTATGCCATTCAGCAGAAACTGCTTCGTGCCATTCAGGAACGGATGATCAGAAGACTGGGCGGCAAGAAACCGGTGTCCGTGACCGTTCGAATCATTGCCGCCACCAATCAGTCCTTTGCCAAAGACCTTAAAGGCGGCCAATTTAGAACGGATCTTTATTACCGGCTCAATGAATTTTCCCTCAAAATGCCATCTCTTAAAGACAGGGTCGAAGATATCCCCTATCTGTCAAAGAAATTTCTGGACGAGGTGGAAATGGAACTGAAAAAGAAGTGTGCCGGTTTTTCCAGGGATGCTTTGCTTGCCCTGGGGGTCTATCACTGGCCCGGAAATGTGCGTGAACTGCGAAATATGATCCGGCAGGCGGCACTTCTTTGTGAAACAGATGCGCCCATCCAGGAACATCACCTTTCTTTTACCGCGCCCCTGCATCCGGCGGACAAGAAAAACCCCAATCTTTCAAGTATCAGTGGCGGAAAATCACTCAAGGAGATGGTCAACGAGCGGGTACAGGCGGTGGAAAATGAGATTATCAGAAAGGTTCTAAAAGAATCAGACGGTAACAAGAGCCAGACCGCCAGAAAATTGGGAATGGATTATAAAACACTGCTCAGGAAGATCAAACGCTTTGCCATTTTACCATGATGCTTTTGCGTAAGCGCTTATGGCATTCATGTCTCAATTGGGGTTCCAGTGCCATACCCTTTCATGCCTCAAAAAATCTACCATTTTGATCCAAGGCCAACTCTTGTAGTATATCCAGCCACATAGAAAATAATATTTGATATGGCATACCACGTGCATGCTTTATAGTTCAACTGCGCCCGATCAGGCAAAGAGACCGGGTTTCAGAAAGATCACAGTTTTTCTGAACGAGCGTTTCCAAAAATTAGGTTTATAAGCCTGTGAAAGCAGGTAAAAAATGGGAGGTGAGGCAATGGGCACTTGCTTTCCCAGTTTACCGCAAAACCCCAAAGAGAAAGGAGATTTCGTTATGGCAATGGAAAAATCAATGGCTTCTGCAAGTCTGGCTGAGGTAGTCGACAGAATTCTGGACAAAGGCGTGGTCGTCGACGCATGGGCAAGGGTTTCTCTCGTGGGCATCGAACTGCTGGCTATTGAAGCAAGGGCCGTGGTCGCCGGTGTTGAAACATATCTCAAATATGCCGAGGCCGTGGGACTTACCGCAACCGCATAAGCACACCAAAATCGAAGGGAGATTGCCGGATATCCTTGAGATCAGAGAGGCGTTTGTTCAACCCCTCTCCCGACGAAAAGGATTTCAACAGGAAAGTCTTGGGCATATCTGAAATCTCCGCCAGTATTCTGGAAGACCGTAAATAAGTCTGACAATACTCCCTTCCATCGTTTGAACGGGAAGATCAATTGTCTGAGTTATTTGCGGTTTTTTTTGTCTGATGAGGTGGAAAAGTGGGAACTGGAGAAAACTTAAGGGAGCTGGCCAACACCATTATTGATTCCTATGAAATGCGCGTCAAAACCGTAAACGGCCTCATGGAACAGGCCTATCATTTTCTGAGGGGTTTTCATACGGAACTGGAGGAAATGATTATTGAATTAAAGGACAATCTGGCCAAATCGGAAAGCCTTCGAAAGAAGGATTTCGATCTCTTGATGAGCGGTCTCACGGCCAGGCGAAGCTTACTGGAACAGGAAGCCGAACGGGTGTTTGAGAATTTCCAGAGGGAGGAAAAAGAGATGATCGGACGATTGCGCAATGTGATTGTCTCGGGGGGACGGTCAAGTCTGGACGACATGGAAGTCATCAAGGAAGACATCCTGAAGCGGCAGAAGGAACGGGAAACCGGCATTATGAAGGCAATGAAGCGTATTCAGATGGAGCAGGAAGAATTGAAAACGGCCCTCAAGAGGCTCCTTGAAAAGGGAGAAACCGTAAAGCTCAAAGATTTCAAACTCATGCTCAAATCTCTCAAGGTTCAACAAGGGGTTCGCAACCACCAGGTGGGTCGAATCCTGGACGATCTGGATGTGGTGCGGGAACGGGTCAGCACCCAATGGCGTACAGCGGTAGGGGGCTATTAACATAATCGTTAACGGTGTAGGGGCAGGCCCCTGTGCCTGCCCTGATGAATGCGGTAAACCGGGCAACCACAGAGGGTTGCCCTTACAATGCCAATCCGCCAGGGGAATTTTCATTTCCTTGCCGGGTTCGCCAACACAAACCCAAAAAAGGACGTCCTTGGGGATGCGATGGAGCGTAACTTTACCCTCATTTTCGCAAATCCTGTACCAGATGGATCCCAAATCTCAAGCATGTCTTCAAAAATCAAAATTTCAAAGGAGGAGTGGTCATGCTGGCAAATGATTTGAGAAGACTGGCGGAAGAAATCGCGGGAGCCTATGAGGAAAGGGTTCAAAGCCTTTCGGATCTTAAGAAGGAAACATCTGAGAAACTGGCGGTTTTCAGATCGGATCTGGAGAAATCCAATAAAGAGCGGGCAAAAACCGTCCAGGCCGAACTGAAAGATATGGGCGACAGCCTCAGGTCGGAATTGAATGACTTCACCGACCAACTGGCTGGATTTAAAACGGAACTGGATGAAGCGGAAAAAAATCGCAAGAATGAGGATCAAGCTGAGATCTCTGATCGACAGAAACATATTGCCGGTCTCAGAAATACCACCCACAATCTGATCAATGATTTTGAAAGCGCCAGGAGGGAAATGTGGGGAAACCTGAACTCCCGGTTACAGAATTTTACCTCCGAACTGGTAAATTTCAGAAAGGAGATGGTTGGCGCCAGCAAAGAACGTATAGATGCGATTCGCTTTGATCTCAAGGAGATGGGGAAAAATCTCAGATCGGAATTGGACTCCTTCATGTCCGGACTGACGCAGTTTAAGGAAGCTTTAGATAAAGCGGAGATCCTTCGGAAAGAAGTGGCTCTGGAGGAAATAGGTCACCGTCGAGAAGACTTAAATATCGTTATCCAGGGCACGCGCGATCTACTGAGAGCATTTGGAGCAGCCCGTGAAGAAATGGCGGCGGACTTGAACATGCGACTCGATGCCTTTACATCCGCGCTTTCGCAATTCAAAGCGGACCTGGACCAGGCGGAAAAAGAACGGCAGGAAACCATGGGACAGGAAATTTCGGACCGACGTGACCATGTTGCCAACCTCAAGAAGGCAACCCTGAACTTGATCAACGATTTTGAAGGGGCCAGAAAGGAAATGTGGCGCGGTTTGAAGTCCGAACTGGAAACGTTCACTTCGGCGCTGGCGCAATTCAAGGGGGATCTGGACCAGGCGGAAACGGACCGGAAAAACACGGTGGGCCGGGAATTGAAAGAAAAAGCGGAAGAGCTCAGGGCGAACCTCAGCAATTTCAGCTCCAACCTGTCGAGCAGTGTTGCCGGTCTTATGGGGGAACTGAAAAAGGACCGTTCAGAGGCGGCCCAAGCCTGGAGTGAAATTCTCTCGGTCATGCGTTCCGCAGCCGGCGGTATGACGCTGACCACCCCGGAAGAACCGGTCGCGGCGGCCGAACCGGAAGTGGCCGAGCCGGAAGAAGAACCCGTTCAGGAAACCAAAGCAGAAGCTCAACCTGAACCCGATGCGGCGGAGGAAGATGGGGCGGAAGCTGTTTCGGAATCAGAAGAAACGGAAATTGATACCCAAACTCTCCACGAGGAGATTGTCTCCCTTCTGGAGGATACCCCCGATGGGCTGAGGATGGTGGAAATTGCGGAAAATCTGAGAATTGAAAACTGGCGCTCCCTGATTCCCGTCATGAGGGAACTGATGGAAGACGGTGAAGTCAGAAAAGAGGAGTCAACCTACTTTGTGTCTTAACGGCAGGTCAACCCAAAAATGGCGGTAGGAGCCGGGAACAAGAGTGCAAAGGCCACCTTTCAACGTGACCCAGCCCATGCCGCCTTAGCCCTGTGGTGAGAAAAGGAGACCACAATGCATAAACAGGGGAACATAGGCACTGTAGGGAACATCGTACATTCCTGTGCTTTTTGTAGTGGCACCGGAACAGATCCTTTTGAACTTCTCTATGAAAACTCCCGTTGTCAAGTCTGCGGGGGAAGAGGTGAGGTGGCTATCCGCGGACCCGTCAGGCCCTGTGCCTATTGCAGCGGCACGGGAGTCCATATCCATCGGCGTATGGTATGTACGGTTTGCTCCGGAAAAGGGATGGTCACGGAGGAAAAGCCCATGGAAAGCTGCCCCCATTGCCGGGGAAAAGGTTTCAGGCGGGGACAATATCTACCCTGTGTCACCTGCCGCGGTAAAGGTGTCATCGCGAAGCAATAGGCAGGAGGCAGCAAGGCCCGCATGCTGTCCGTGCCTTGCTGCCTTTCAAAAAAAAGGAGGATTATATGTCACTCAACTCTACGACGGTTCTGGAGCCCCGCTCTATGCCGAACTTCGTGAAAACACCCTATGTCCAGGACATTACGGAAAGGGCCATGGCCTACATCGCCGCGGGTTTTCCCATCCATTTCAGGGGTATCTCAGGCACCGGCAAGACCACCCTGGCCATGCATGTGGCGGCCATGATCGGCAGGCCGGTGGTCATGATTCACGGGGATGAGGAGTTTTCCACTTCGGACCTGGTGGGGGGGGAGACGGGCTATCACAGGCGCAAAGTAGTGGACAATTTTATTCACACGGTCAAGAAGACTGAAGAGGACATGCAGAAACGATGGGCCGACAACCGTTTGACGGTGGCCTGCAAAAACGGGTTTACCCTCATTTACGATGAGTTTACCCGCACCAGGCCGGAGGCCAACAACGTGCTCTTGTCGGTGCTTCAGGAAAGGATGCTGGACCTTCCGGCCCCCCGACAGGGAGAAGGAAATTACCTGAAAGTCCACCCGGATTTTACGGCTATTTTCACCAGTAACCCCGAGGAGTATGCCGGGGTTCATCGAAGCCAGGATGCCCTTAGAGACCGAATGATCACCCTGGACGTGGACTATTTCGATGAAGAAACAGAGATCCGTATCACGGAATTCAAGTCCGGGCTCGTGAACGGGGATGCCACGAAAATTGTACGCATCGTCAGGGGATTGCGGGAATCCGACACCTATGAGTTCGCTCCCACCGTCAGAGGGTGCATCATGATCGCCAAAGCCATCACGGTCCGTCAGGCAAAGGTCGACAAGGAGGATCTCATCTTCAGACAGACCTGCATGGATATTCTTTCTTCCGAAACCAGCCGCATCGGCACCGCCGGAAGCCAGAAGCGGGTCAAACGTGTCATTAACGAACTCATTGATCAGATCTGTTAGCAGGAACAAGGAGACATTTTATGGGAAAAGAAATTCGTTCACTGGGTCATATCAAAACGCTCATGGGGATGAAACACCGTTCCCTTCCTAAGGCGGAGAGGGCAAATGATGCGGAGATCTATCTGTTGAGGAACAATCTTTCACTTTCATTGAAGGAGTTGACCAGCGTTACCCGGCGGAAAAAGGTCGTTGAGGAGAGGATTTCCGACATACAGGAGAGAATTGAAGCACTGGAAAAGGAACGCGTCGAAAATGCCAGAGATGAGGGGCCCAAAAACATAATCCCCAGAAGCAAGAATATGAAAGTCATGAAGATTGATTACTAGCAGGCCGTTCCAACAGGGCGGCAGAGAGACCGGCGGAGAAATCATGACCAAAGAGGGAAAATACATCTACTGCATCATCAACGGCAATGAAGGCCGGAACTTCGGTCCCATAGGCATCGGCAAACGGGATGACATCGTATCCACCATAGGATTCAACGACATCAGCGCGGTCATCAGCAGTTCACCCGTAAGCCAGTATGTCATCGACCCGGAGAACCTGACCGCCCACGAAAAAGTGATCGAAACGGTGATGAAAGACTACACGGTACTGCCGGTGCGGTTCTGCACCATCGCCAACAGTGCCGAGGAGGTCCGAACCTTTCTCAGGCGGCAGTACGGAGAGTTTAAGGGAATGCTTCATGACCTGGACAATAAGGTGGAAATGGGGCTGAAAGGCCGCTGGACAAAGATGGACGGCATTTTTGAAAAAATAGGCCGGGATGATCCGGAAGTAAAAAAACTCAAGGAAAAAATGGTCAGAGGCGAAAAAGATGCCGGCAGCGATGAGAAGATCGCCCTCGGAAAAGCGGTCAAATCGGCTCTTGACGAGAAAAAACGGCTTACCGCTGAAAAAATACTGGGCCGGTTCAAAAGACTGACCCTGGAGACCCGCCAGAACGACCTGGTGGGGGATGACATGTTTCTGAATACGGTTTTTCTCATCGACAGGACCCGGGAAAAACAGTTTGACTTCCTGGTGGAAGACCTGGCGGAAGAGTACGAAAAGGAAGCGGACTTCAAGCTTGTGGGACCGGCGCCCCCCTTCAATTTCGTGAGCATTGAGATGAAATTGTGATGGGTCCGGCTAACTTCTATTTGGAAAGATGTTTGTTCTTTCTCCAATCATTGTAAATGATGGGTGCGGTAAAAAGAACAACAATGATGGTAAGAATTAGAAAGAGCCAAGCTAGTGTGGTCATTATTTATCACCACCTCTCAAAACAAGATATGCGGTAGTATAGCAGATAAACCAAAGCAGGACGCCAAACAAAAAGGAAGGGAAGCGAAATAGTTCTTTCGAGAGAAATTGCCCGAAAATCAGAGCGCCGACAGCAATGTTTCCCAATGTCCCCAGTTTATCTGAAATAAATTTTCTTTGATCGTTATTCATGTTTCAAATATTAGGGCGTTATTCTCCAAAAGTCAACTCAAGATACAAGGCGATAGACGAGGCCAACAACCAATGACCAATGATCAGAAAAGGACTCCCATGACTTCCCATAAAGAACCAGCCAAAACCCCGACCCGCACCCTCAAAGTTGCCGAAGCGACCGCCAAGGACGTGGGTCGCGGCATTGTGCGGTTCGACCCGGGGGAATTCGAAAAACTGGAGGTTCAGGTGGGTGATGTGGTGACTGTGGAAGGAAAGCGGAAAACCGTCGCCAAGGTACTTCCAGCCTATATGGAAGACAGGGGGCAAGGACTGATTCGTCTGGATGGCATCACCCGGGAAAACGCTCAGGTGGGCATTGATGAAAAGGTTAGAGTCGCCGCCTGTGAATTCCAGCCGGCCCGTAAAATCGTCGTGGCCCCCCTGACCGCCATGCGGTCATACGATGCTCGTTATATCGGAAGCCTGCTGGAAGGACTTCCCCTGCTGGAAGGTGATCTGGTGAGGGCGCGTCTGATCGGTTCGCGGACCCAGGATTTCAAGGTGGTTTCCACCCTTCCCTCCGGAGTGGTCATGATCCATCCCCAGACGGGTATGGAAATTCAGCAGAAAAAGGAACCTGGCGAAGTCAAAACCCGTATCTCCTACGAAGACATCGGCGGGCTCGGAAAAGAGATTCGAAAGATTCGGGAGATGATCGAACTCCCTCTGAAATACCCTCAGGTTTTTGAACGCCTGGGCATTGATCCCCCCAAGGGGGTACTCCTTCACGGGCCTCCAGGATGTGGCAAAACCCTTATCGCCCGGGCTGTGGCCAATGAGACCGACGCATTTTTCCGAACCATCAGCGGGCCGGAGATCATGCACAAATTTTACGGTCAGAGCGAGGCCAATCTCCGCAAAATATTTGACGAGGCATCCGCCCGCGCTCCCAGCATCATTTTCCTGGACGAAATTGATGCCATTGCCCCCAAACGGGAGGAGATGGGCGGGGAAAAACAGGTGGAAAAGCGGGTGGTGGCGCAGTTGCTGGCCCTTCTGGACGGGCTGTCATCCCGGGGACAGGTCATTGTCATCGGGGCCACCAATATTCCCAACGTCCTTGACCCGGCACTTCGAAGACCGGGCCGATTCGATCGGGAGATCGAAATCGGGATTCCCGACATGAACGGACGACTGGCCATCCTGGACGTTCATACCCGGGGGATGCCCCTGGCCGATGACGTGGATGTGAAGCGTCTGGCGGAAATAACCCACGGGTTTGTGGGCGCGGATCTGGAGGCCCTTTCCAGGGAAGCGGCCATGGCAACGCTTCGAAAAATCTTTCCCCGAATCGACTTTGAGTTGGAAGAAATCCCTTATGAAACCCTCATGACGCTTCAGGTTTCCATGGAGGATTTTATGGAGGGGTTCAAGAGCGTGGAACCCTCCGCCATACGGGAAGTCTTCACGGAAATACCCGATGTGAAATGGACCGATGTGGGTGGCCTGGAAGAGATCAAACGGGTGCTCAAGGAAACCATTGAGTGGCCCCTGAAATACAACGATCTTTTCAAACATGCCGGTGCCACGCCGCCCAAAGGCATCCTTCTCTACGGACCTCCTGGAACGGGAAAAACCCTGCTGGCCAAAGCAGTGGCATCGGAATCGGGGGTCAATTTCATCTCCATCAAAGGTCCCCAGCTCATGAGCAAATGGGTGGGAGAGAGCGAAAAAGGGGTTCGGGAGGTGTTCAAGAAGGCCCGGCAGGCCTCTCCCTGCATCATCTTCTTCGACGAAATCGACAGTGTCGTTCCCAAACGGGGCATGGACAGTTCCTCCCATGTGGGGGACCGGGTCATCAGCCAGTTTCTGACGGAAATGGATGGGATCGAAGAGCTGAAGGGCATCATGGTTCTGGCGGCCACCAACCGAGCCGACATTATTGATGAGGCCCTTCTGAGGGCGGGCCGGTTCGATTTTCAATTTAAAATCCCCATGCCCGATGAGGCGGCGAGGCTTGAAATTCTGAAAGTTCACACCCGAAGAAAACCCCTGGCCAAAGATGTGAATCTTAAAGTCCTGGCCAAAGGGACTGAAGCGCTGGTGGGCGCCGATCTGGAAGCATTGTGCGAAAAAGCCGCCATGAAAGCCATTCGGGAATTCATCGAAAGCGGCGGGGACGACTATTCCGGCTTCACCATCACGGGGAAGCATTTTCAGGATGCACACCAAGAGATGAAAAAGGCGTGATTTGTCCGGAGGAACAAAGATGACAGATGACGGAAGGACCATTTATGGATTCATAGAAGGGGGGGCGTCTCACAGCTTCGGCACTATCGGAATTGACGGCACGGAAGTTTACACCCTGCCCCTTGACAACATCTCGGCCCTGATCAGTTGTCATTCTAAAACAGGATTTGATGATCTGCCCAAAGAAACCCTTTTGCGGAATTTGACGGTTTATCAGTCGGTGATCGAACAGGTCATGGTGAAACATCCGGTGATCCCTGTTAAATTCGGAACGCTTCTTGACCGGGATGAGGTGGTCATTCGTATTATGGAGCGGGGGCGAGATCAGATTTTAGGGTGTCTGAAAGATATGGAAGACAAAATCGAGCTGGATGTGGTGGCGCTCTGGCCGGATTTGAAAGACGTTCTTAAGGAAATCGCAATATCCGATGAAATCAAGGCCCTTAAAGAAAAAGCGGCGGATCAATCGGAAAAAGACGTTCTGGAAATGCAGATCCAGGCGGGAAAACAGGTGAAAAACCTGCTGGACCGGAAACGGGAATCCGTTAAATCGGTGATCATGCCGCCGCTGCTGGGCATGGCGGAAAAACACTGTGTTCACGCTCTCATGGATGACAGCATGATCATGAACGCGGCTTTCCTGATTAAAAAGGAAAATGCGGCCCGGCTGGAAGGGGTGGTGGCGGGGCTGGACCGGCATTATGAAGACCGGATCAATTTTCGCATCATCGGCCCTTTGCCCCCTTACAGTTTTCGAACCTTTGAGGTGAAGACCGCTGACTATGCGCAACTGGACAATGCACGAAAGCTGCTTGGGCTGGAAGAAGAAACCACTCAGCAGGAAATCCGGGATCATTACTGGCAACTGAGCAAGAAATTCCATCCCGACAAGTTTCCTGGTGACCCGGACGTCCAAAAACACTTCGAAAAAATAAACCATGCCTATAAGCTGGTGACCGATTACTGCCGTGATGATTCCTGTTCCTTCCGGGAAAAAGATATCAGAGGCTGGGTCTCCGTAACGGTGGTGGGAAATTCAAATTAAGGAAACCCATTTCATGACACATGAAGGACAATACATATACGCCATCATTGGAACTGAAAGGGAGGCGAATTTCGGTCCCATTGGCATCGGCAAAGAAAAGGGCGAAGTTTATACCATATCAAATGACGGGCTTGGCGCCGTCATCAGCGATTCGCCCGTGATTCAGTATCCGGTCACCCGTGCCAATACCATGGCCCACCAGAGCGTCATGGAAACGGTCATGAAGCAATACCCCATGCTGCCGGTACGGTTCGGAACAGTCAGCGAAGGGCTGGACCCGATCCGGGAAAAGCTCCTGAAGGACCGGCACGATGAACTGACCAAGGTCCTGGCCTACATGAACGGCAAGATCGAGTTGGGCCTCAAGGCCATTTGGAAAGACATGAAAACTGTTTTTGACGAAATTGCAACGAAAAACACGGATATCAGTCGGCTGCGCGACCGGTTGATGAAGCGGCGGGGTGGTGCCCAAAGGGATCAGGTCCGTCTGGGAGAGATGGTGAAAAACGCCTTGGAAGGGTGGAAGGAGGAGCAGCAACAAACCATTTTGCGTCCCCTTGAAGGGCTTTGGGTGGAACATAAGCTAAACGGCCATTTCGGGGATCAAATGATTGTAAATGCGGCATTCCTGGTGGAAAAGGAAAATGAAGAAGCTTTCGACACGGCGGTGGAGCAAATCTCGGAGCAGTATGCGGATAAAATGACCCTGAAGTATGTGGGGCCTATCCCTCCATGCAATTTCGTGGAAATCGTGGTGAAGTGGTAGAGGGGCCTGAAGGGAGCGGGCGGAACACAGAACACAGAGGACAGAGGACAGAAGACAGAGGACAGAGGACTGAAGACAGCGGGTGGAGGAGGGTGGCGGGTTGTGGCATTTATTTTAGACGATATTCTTTTTTCACCCATCAAGCTCACCGTGTGGCTGGGTGAAAAGCTGCGTGACGCCGCCTACAACGAAATGACCGACGAATCAAAAATTCGTGAAGGGTTGCTTCATCTCCAGATGCGGTTTGAAATGGATGAAATCAGCGAGGCGGAATATGAAAAGCAGGAAACGCGTCTCATGGAACAGCTGGAAATGATCCGAAAGATGAAGGAAGAAGGATGACAAATGCGGATTGCGAATTGCGGAATGGTCAGGATTTCCATTTGCTCGGGATCAAATAACGGAACTTTCTAGGTATTTTGGCTGAAGGAGAAAAGAAATGGCTGCAGGCATGGCAAAAATCGTCAAGAACGCTCGGACCGAGTTGAACGCCCTCACCGGACTCGATATTTCATCCACCATCGAAGTGGTGAAAGAAGACGATGAATGGCGGGTTGTCCTTGAGGTGGTGGAAAAGCACTCGATTCCTGAGGGTATGGATATCCTGGCTTCCTATGAGACCCGGCTGGACGGGGACGGCGGTATGCTGGAATTTCGGCGCATCGGCATGCGGCGGCGGATCGATACCGAATGGACGGCTGAATAGGAGAAAACTCAAATGGTTTTTGGAAGTGAAATGAAAGCCCTGAAGACGGTTGCAAAGGAAAACGGCGAGACCACGACCCGGCTGGTGAGCCGCCAGTTGGGAATCGACGCCTCTTATGCAACGGTTCTGTGCGGGAATCTGATCAAAAGCGAACATCTGGCTCTGGAAACCCGTGGACGCTTCAGTATTACACCCAAAGGAAAAATGGCCCTGGGCTGGTCGGATGCGCCCAAAGACATCGGGTGGGGGGACATTGGGCAGGGAGAAAACGAGCAGAAGGTCCCTCTGGGTAAAATTCAGCGAGAAGAATTCCAGTGGCGTTCCTTAAGATCCTTTAGAGGCATCTCCAGACAAGCGGGGAACGGTTTCTTTAAGCCCGGTCAGGAAGAAGTGGCCTGGACGACCATGGATTTTGGGCACAGCGGCCGACCTGGAAGGTTCTCCCGAAGCGAACAGACATCCCTGAATAACGAAAAAACCCTAAACTGCGGCTTTTGCAGGGGAACCGGAAAAAAGGCAAAAGGGGCCGGGTGCCCTGTTTGCAGGGGAAAAGGTCGGGTCAGCATTGTTCCTCCGACGGTTCCATGCGCCTATTGCAAGAGCACCGGCACGGAGCGGCGAACGGGCCGGATCTGTCCGGTGTGTCGGGGCAAGGGGGCTGTATCGGTACATCCCCCCATCGGCGTCTGCGGCCAGTGTCAAGGAACGGGTGCCGAACAGGGCACCGGCCTCACCTGCCTGAAATGCAGTGGAAAAGGGGTTGTGCATGTCCCGGAAATGGCCGGAAACGGTCGCAATGAGAGAAACAGGGGGATAAACTAGGCCATGGCCATGGAACCATCCAGGGATGAAAGAGGCACCGGGCTGGCAGACGTCATTGACAGGATTCTGGACAAGGGGCTGGTGATCAACGCGGACATCGCCGTATCGGTGGTGGGGGTGGAGCTACTGGGCATCAAGATCAGGGCCGCACTGGCATCTTTTGAGACCGCCGCAAAATATGGTTTGGAATTTCCATCGGGGACCCGTCTGGAAACTCCCGCCTGGGAAGAAGCGGTTACCGCCAGGGAAAACTGCCCCCAGTGCGAGAAACGGGTTGCCCTGGAAGAGATCATGAATACAGGCTGTCCCTGGTGCGGCTGGGTCAGCGCCAAGGCAAAGGAAGTGGTCAGTGGTTAGGGCCTGAAGTTTCTGTCCCCTGACGGCTGCCCCCTGACAACTGCCCCATGTCCATCGACATCGACGAAAAAAATCTCAAGCACGGCGTACTGGGTCTGGTGGTAGCCCTGGTGGAAATCATTAAAGATGCGCTCAGGCTTCAAGCTCTCAGACGCATGGAAGGCGGTCGCCTGACGGAAGAGGAGACCAATCGGCTGGGTGAAGCCCTGATGGATCTGGATGCGGCCATCGAAGAAATGAAAATGGAGCAGGGGATCACCGAATCGGTTAAATCGGTGCGGGACGGCCTGGACAGCATTGTGGATGATTTGCTGGACCAGATGATCAACCCTGGAAAATGAAAGAAGGGGGCAGTGGTCAGGGGGCAGTTGTCAGTGGTCAGTTTTCCTCAATGAGAAACCTCATAGTATTGTCATGATGAAAGAAATAATTGAGAGAATGGTGGCCCGGGAGATTAAGGGCATACTGGAAGAGCACAAAACATCCATAAAAGAGATGGTGAATACCTCTCTTCTTCCACAACTGAGAACCGCCATTCGCGATGAAATCACAACTGCCCTGGGTGAACTTCTGGAACAGAGCGTTGAAGCACCCAAGAGTCCCATACCCATGGCTGTCCCCGACCTCACCCATTCCGCAATCCGCAATCCGCAATCCGCAATGGGCTTGTATCTTTACAGCATCGCCGATGGGGCCGAAACCATGGATTTAGGTGGTATCGGCCTGGATGGAAACAGGGTTTACACCATCCCCTTCGGAGATTTTTCCGCGGTGGTTCATGACTGCAAAGCTGAACCGTATCAGTCCGAAGACCGGGACAGGGTCAAAGCGTGGGTTCTGACCCACCAAAAGGTGGTTGACGCGGCTTTGGAAAAGTTCGGGGCCGTCATCCCCATGGGCTTTGACACCATCATTTCCGGCAAGGGGGATGCGGACCCTGAAGAAAATATGCGGAAATGGATTGAAACCGATTATGAAAACCTGGCATCAAAAATGGCCAAAATCAGGGGCAAAGCCGAATACGGTGTTCAGATCTTCTGGAAAACCCAAGCCATGGCCCGCAATGTCAGCGAAAAAAGTACTGAAATCAAAGCACTGGAACGGGAAATCCAAACAAAACCCAAGGGGATTGCCTATATGTACCGGCAAAAGCTGGAAGAACTCCTAAAACATGAAATGGCCCGAAAGGCGGATCAGTGCTTTCAGGAATTTTATGAAAAGATCAAAGTGCACACTGACGATCTTCGCGTTGAAAAAACGAAAAAAGCCGATGAGGAAGGGCGGCAGATGCTTTTGAATCTATCCTGTCTGCTTTCAAAAGGTCAAAGTGAAAAACTGGGCCAGTCCCTGGAGGAAATTGACAACCGGGAAGGGTTTTTTGTCCGGTACACCGGCCCGTGGCCACCGTACAGTTTTGTGTAATAACTGAAAATTATGACCCCAAAACGAGAACCCCAAGCCACCCTGGTCGACCTTCTCGATCGTGTTCTGGAGAAAGGGTTGGTCATTCAGGCGGACCTGATCGTGTCTGTTGCCGGCATTCCGCTCATTGGCGTCAACCTGCGAGCCGCCCTGGCGGGTATGGAAACCATGTTGGAATACGGGGTGATGCAGGCGTGGGACGAAAACACCCGCATGTGGGAACGGGAAAACAGAAAAAAGAAGAAAGCGAGTCTGCTCGCGGAAGAAACAGTGCTTCTCAAAATGAGGGGGTCTCTGCATTCAAGTGACGGCATATACCGAAATTGGCAATATGGGCGCTTTTATTTGACGTCCCGTCGGCTGATCCTCTATCATGAAAGCTTCGACACCATTCTTCTTGAGACCCCGTTCGATCAAATAGGAGGTCTGGCGCTCAGTGAAAAGGGTGACAGGAATGGAACGGAAACACGACGGGAACTACATCTGTTATTGAAAGAAAACCGGTGGCACCGGTTGAGCGCAGTCCACATCGAGGAACTGAAACAAAAACTGGAAACCGCCATGGGGGATGCCGAATATGCTGTTCGGGATCTTTCGGCAAAAGAGCGGGAGACCTGCCCTCAGTGTGGTCGCCTTGATCTGGTCCGAAAGCTGCTGCATGAAGGCTGCACTGAATGCGGGTGGACCAGTCCATCGAAAACCCGAGGCGTTGTAGCGTTTGTTTAGCCCCAACGCTTGATTAAGAGAAAAAAATGGATTTATCTCCCAAGAACGGAAACAAAATGCAAAAAGACCGAAAAGAAACCTCCGGTTTCTCCGAAAGACTGGCCTTTACCGGAAGAATTGCCGCCAGTATAGCCCATGAAATCCGAAACCCCCTGACCAACGTTTCATTGTCCGCAAGACAGCTGAAAGAGGCTTTTTCGGAAGACAGCCCCTGGGCACGACATATCGAAATCATAGCGCGGAATACGGAACGGATCAATTTTCTCATTACGGAGATGCTCAACTGTGCAAGACCCCCCAAACTCAACATGCAGGCCCATGACATCAACGGCATCCTGGATGGCACCCTCGATTCCATCAAAGCCAAGATGACCGCCCAAAAGGTTCGCGTCCGTAGAACCTTCTGCTGCGGGTCTCCTGAGGTGAAGGTAGACCGGGAGCAGATCACGCGGGTTTTTTCAAACGTGATGATCAACGCCATGGACGCAATGCCTGAAGGGGGTGTGATGACCCTTGAAACCGATCGGGAAAGCGATTTTTTTGTGATCAGGATCAAGGATACGGGAACAGGGATTCCGGAAGAAGATATTATCCGCATTTTTGACCCCTTTTTCAGCACCAAGAGCTCCGGTATCGGCCTCGGCCTTTCCATCACCTATACAACCGTGGTCAGTCACGGGGGATCCATCAGTGTGGAAAGTCAGAAGAAGGCCGGCACCACCTTTACCATCTCTTTGCCCACGCAGTGAAAAATGGCCATACAAGACCTGAAATACGACATAAGGCGGGGCGCGGATACCTACAGCGCCGTGTATCACCCCAGGCTTAAAGCATGGATATTAAAGGGTATTATCAAGCGAGAGGAAGCCCTTGTATGGCGAAGCGGGCTTTCCGGATGGCGCAGGCCCGAAGAGTTGAAAGAACTCAAACCCTATTTTGAAAAGCGGCAAAAGGAACAGTTACGAAGAACGAAGGTCGAAAAGGTACCTTCACGGGTTCCTCAAAAAGAGATTCAGAATATTCTGATCATCGATGATGAGGAAGATCTGTGCTGGCTTCTGTCAAGCGCCCTTTCGAGTGAAGGGTACAATGCCGTAACAGCCAACACCCTGGAACACGGCATCGCATTGCTTAAAGAACATCCGGACCTCATTTTTCTGGACCTCAAACTGCCCGATGGCGACGGAATGGATATTCTTCCCATCATTGAAAAGCAGAGTCCGGAATCTTTGGTGGTGGTGATCAGTGCCTATGGCAGCGAGGAACGGATTGCGGACGCGAGCGATAAGGGTGTTCACGGCTTTATCGACAAACCGTTCACCGAGGAAAAAATCGTTCATATTTTGAAAAAGTGGTCAGTGGACGCTGACCGCTAAAAAGAGGAAACCATTGTCAAAAGCAATCGGCATAGACCTCGGCACAACCTACTCGGTGGCGGCTGTCATAGAAAAGGGTCGGGCCAGGGTTATTCCCAATGCGGAAGGCGAAAACCTGACCCCGTCCGTGGTAGCGGAAACTGCCTCCGGGCACCGCTTGGTGGGGTCAGTGGCCAGAAGACAGGCATCCGCCAATCCGCACAATACCATCAGATCCATCAAGCGCCACATGGGAAGCGATTACCGGGTTTCCCTCAACGGCAGAGCCTATTCTCCTCAGGAAATATCCGCTTTTATCCTTCGAAAAATCAAGAACGATGCGGAAGCCCACTTGAAAATGACGGTGAAAAAGGCGGTGGTTACGGTACCCGCCTACTTCACCGATGCACAGCGCCAGGCCACTTATGAAGCTGCCACCCTGGCCGGCCTGGAAGTGATGCGCATTATCAATGAACCCACCGCCGCCGCACTGGCCTATGGCTTGAACCGTGAAAAGATTCAGACCATTCTGGTGTGGGACCTTGGTGGCGGGACCTTTGACGTGTCCATCCTGGAACTGGGAGACGGCATGTTTCATGTAAAGTCCGTCAACGGCAACACGAGGCTCGGGGGGGACGACTGGGATGAAAAGCTGGTGAACCATCTTTGTGAAGAAATCTTTCGTCACTTCAACCACGACATCCGTTCCAGTGCCACGGAACTGGAGCAGGTGAGAGCGATTGCCGAGAAGGCCAAAAGGACCCTTTCCATCAAACCGAAGGTGAGCATTCCCCTCCGTTTTCTGAAAATGACGTCATCCCTCATGGAACATGAGTGGATGACCGTCACTCGAAAAGACTTTGAATCCATTACGGCTGATTTGAGAGAGGCGCTCCTGGCCCCCACACGGCAGGCCCTGAAAGATGCCCGGTTGACCCCCGAACAGATTGATCGTGTGGTTCTGGTGGGCGGCTCTACCCGAATGCCCGCCGTGAGGCACCTGGTGGAAGAGATCTTCAACCGGAAGCCTTTTACCCGGATCAACCCCGATGAAGTGGTGGGTATCGGTGCCGCGGTTCAGGCCGGCATTCTCACCGGAGAGATCAACGATGTGGTCCTGGTGGATGTGACGCCTCTCTCCCTGGGCATTGAAACGGAAGGGGGCCTTTTTGCCCGTATTATTGAACGAAATGCCACCATTCCCACCTCCGCGGGGCAGATTTTCACCAATGCGGAGGACAACCAGGTGGAAATGGATTTCCATGTGCTTCAGGGCGAGCGTGAAATGGCGGAAGACAACATCAGCCTGGGCCAGTTCAAATTGACCGGCTTGCCCCCTCTCCCGCGGGGTAAAGGGAAGGTGGAGGTCAACTTCAGAATCGACGTGAACGGAATTGTGACCGTATATGCGAGGGACCTCTATACGGAGCAGGAGACGGGGATTGAAATCGATGCATCCCACCTGTTGAGCGATGAAGAAGTGGCCCTGGCCCTTGAGGAAGCCGAAAATGCGGCCCAGGAAGACACGAAACGGCGGGAAGAGACCGAGATCAATATTCGCGCCGACAGCATGATCCGTGCCGCGGAGCACGTTCTTCAAAAAGACCGGGAGAAGCGGATCAGGGCCTTCGGGGAGCAGATTGAGGATGGGGTTTTTAATCTGAAAGAAGCGCTTTTTGAAGGAGATCCTCACATCATCAAAGATCTGACCGGTCAATTGCGGGAACTTTTGAAAGAAACCAAATGAGACAGGCCAAACGAAGCATGCCGCCACTGCCACGATCTAGGCCCGAATTTCTCCCCGGGGAAGAAATCATCCTTTCAGATCAGGGAGGGTTCCGGCAGACCCATCGGGCCGGCTGGCGGCCTGTGGAGTGTTTCCTGACCAACAAACGGTTGATCTTCTTTTTAAGACCCGAAATCCGGTTCCAGGTACCCCTTGAAAACATCATTAAACTGCACGATGAAAAGCATTATTACGTGCTGAAGACCAGACCCACCCTTCGCATCACCTACCGGGGGGAAAAGGGATCGGGAATGGGGAAGGTCCTTTTTGTCACCAACAGGATTCATATATGGAAGAAGAAAATCCTGCAGCTTTGCTTCCTGAATGTGGATGTTCAAACCCTTGAAAAAATTTCAAGCCGTCTGGATACCGATGGCAGGGACATTCTGTGGCATCTCTGGGAAAAGGGCCATGCCAGGATCAACGAACTGGCCGAATTGATTCAGGCGCCCAACCACATGCACGTGCTGCTGGTGATTCGTGACACCGTCAATCCTGTTGCGGAAAAGGAGTTGGGGTGTTCCGTCCTTTCCTTTGAAAGGCAAAAAATCGACCCCGAGACCGGAGAGACCATTCTTTTCAGCTGGTGGCTGATCGGTAAAAAGGAGCGTTTTCTGCCCAACGGGGAACGGCTGGTGGATATTTTTGACGAGGGACATCAAATCCGGGTCATCATGGAAGTGAAAGGTGTTTCCACCGAAGATCTGAGGCTTGATTTCAATGGGGACCGGGTCACCGTCAGGTGCCACAAAATCGGCGCTTCCCTGCGGGTGGAGCTGCCCCTTGGTTCTCCGGTCAGCTCGGAGGGTTATGCGTTGCAGATCCGAAACAATCTTTTGGAAATCAGGTTTAACAAGAATCATTCTTCTTAACTTGAAAGTTTAAAGTTCTCTCGTCATGCCGGACTTGATCCGGCATCCAGAACTATATATTTCTGATAAAACGCTGGATTCCGGCTTTCGCCGGAATGACGCAACGAATAGGCGGCAATAATTATTTTAATAGCTTACGAGAAGGGGAGCCACCGTTTTGGCACCGGTTTCAACCCATATCCCTGAGTTCCTGAAAAACCCTGATCTCCGCCTAATTTTTTTCGGCGGCAAGGGCGGCGTGGGCAAAACCACCATGGCTGCGGCGACAGCCCTTTTCCTGGCCCGATCTTGCGAAAATCAAAAGAAAGTCATCATTATTTCGACGGATCCGGCCCACTCCCTGTCTGACAGTTTTGGTATTGAGATCGGGGATCGGGTGACGAATGTTGAGGGTGCAGGGTGCAGGGTGCAGGGTGCAGGAGCTGATCTTTACGCCAGAGAACTGGATGCGGGCCGGCTTCTTAAAACGTTCCAGGAAAAAAACCATCGCATCCTTCAAAAACTGGCGGAAAGGGGAACCTTTTTCGACCAGGAGGATATTGCGGACTTCCTCGACCTCTCCCTCCCCGGTATGGATGAAGTGATGGCCATTATGGAGATGGCCCGTCTTTTAAGAGAAAATGATTTCCATACCCTGGTGGTGGACACGGCCCCCACCGGGCACACCCTTCGCATGTTGGAATTGCCTGAGCAGATGAAAAAGTGGATTGAGGTGATGGATTTGATGCAGCAGAAATATCGCTACATGTCGCTTCACTTCACGGGGAAGAAATATGTAAAGGATGAATGCGACCTTTTTTTGGAAAGCCTTGCATCTGATATAACCAGGGTGCAGAAGATGCTCAAAAACTCCGATACCACCCGGTTTGTGCCGGTGCTAATCCCGGAAATGATGAGTGTTAACGAAACGAAACGGCTGGTGGCATCACTTGAAAGAACAGGGATCCCCGTACGCGAAATGATCGTGAACCGTGTGGCGGAACGTAATCGTTGCCCATTTTGCACGTCAAGGGTCGAAAATCAGAAACAGGCACTCGGCGCAATTGATGTGGCCTTTTCCCATCATCATAAGATTCATGTTCCTCTTTTTTCACATGAAATTAACGGTTTGGATGAACTGAAAAAGACTGCCGATTATCTCTCAGGACGTCCCTTGCCCGAAACCCACTTTAAACCCGCAGCATCAAGCGTCCGATCCGCTGGCGGTATTGAGTTTGATCCCGGCCTTGATTTCTTCATTTTCGGCGGCAAGGGCGGAGTGGGCAAAACCACCCTGGCTTCCGCTGCGGCGCTCCATCTGGCCCAGAGGCATCCTGAGAAAAAAGTACTGCTTTTTTCCACGGACCCCGCCCACTCCCTCTCGGATGTCTTGGACATTTCCATCGGCAATCGCATTACGCCGATAGAGGGGGCAGTGGACGGAGGGCAGGGGGCTCAAAGCAATCTGTTTGCGCTGGAAATTGATCCGGAAGCGCTCTGGAAGAGCTTTAAAGAGACTTTCAAGCAGGACGTGAATGATCTGTTCGACCATTTTCTGGGCGGCCAGACGGACATCCGTTTCGATCGTCAGGTGATGACCGAGATGCTGGAGATGGCCCCTCCCGGGCTGGATGAAATCATGGCCCTTGATCACATGATGGATTTAAGACAAAGAAACCAGTATGATATTTTTGTTTTGGACACCTCACCCACCGGCCACCTCATGCGCTTTCTGGAGCTGCCCCAACTGGTCAGGGAATGGTTACGGGTTTTCTTCAGACTGTTGATGAAGTACAAAGGAGTGGTCCGTTTAACCGGTGCCGCGGAAAAGGCGCTCAACCTTTCCAGAAATGTTCGGAAAATCCAAGGTACCCTGGTTGACCCTGAAAAAACCCGATTTATGGGCGTCACCATTGCGGAGCGTATGGGGCTTCTGGAAATTGAGCGTTTGATGCAGGTCATTCAAAAAGCGAATCTGCCGTGTGAACATATCATCGTCAACATGCTATTGCCTGAGACCCATTGTGGGTTCTGTTCCGAGAGACGCATGGCTCAACAGGGCTGTCTTCAGGAAATTCATTCACGGTTTCGGTCTCAGCGTGTTGTGCATGTACCGCTTTTTTCACATGCGGTTTGCGGTACGGACCATCTCAAAAAAATCAATGACATCTTATTCGTTGGGAAACAGGCATGACGAAAAAAAAATGGAAGATTATGCTGGTGGATGATGACGCGGATTTCATCTGGCTGACGGCCCGAATGCTGGAACGCGCAGGTTACCAGGTGCTGGAAGCCCGGAACGGAGAAGAAGGCCTAAGACGTTTCGAAAATGAGACGCCCGATCTGGTTCTTATGGACTACCGCCTTCCGGGAGAAGATGGTTTGAAGACAAGCCTTCGCATGATGCAGTCTTTTCCCGGCATTCCCATCGTCATCATTTCGGGATTTGCGGAAATCAGGACGGCGGTCAATGCCTTGAAGGCAGGGGTTTACGATTATGTCACCAAACCCCTGAATCCGGATGATTTTCTTTTTACCATTCGAAGGGCGTTGGAAAAAAAAGCGCTCGAAAAAGAAGTGCAGGATCTGAAACAGGCGCTGAACAGCCGTGCCCCGCTCTATGTGCGCATGGGTCCCAGTCATGCCGTCAAGACCCTGGTGCAGCATGTGCAAAAGGTAGCGCCCACCACTTTCACCGTTCTCATCGAAGGGGAAAGCGGTACGGGAAAAGAGCTTGTGGCCGGCGCCATCCATGATTTGAGCCAGGTCAAAGAGGGCCCCTTTGTGGCGGTGGACTGTGGTGCTATTCCGGAAACCCTCATCGAAAGCGAACTGTTCGGCTATCGCAAAGGGGCTTTCACAGGGGCCCATTCGGACAAGATGGGGCATTTCGAAACGGCACATGGCGGGACCCTTTTTCTCGATGAGGTGGGCAATCTGTCCTATCCGGTGCAACAGAAGCTCCTGCGCGCCATTCAGGAACGAAAGGTTCAGCGCCTCGGGGGTGGGGAACCCACACCCGTTTCAACCCGGATTGTGGCTGCCACCAACCAGTCATTGGAAAAAGATGTGGAGTCAGGGCGGTTTCGATCAGATCTCTATTTTCGCCTTAATGAATTCACCCTCAAACTTCCCCCTTTGAGAGAAAGGCTGGACGATATTCCCTATCTGGCGGCGAAGTTTGAACATGAGGTGGAAAAAGAGCTGGGCAAGAAATGCGGTGGGTTGTCCAAACAGGCTTTGAAGGCGCTGTCATCCTACTTCTGGCCTGGGAATGTGCGGGAACTGCGAAACACCATCCGTCAAAGCGTGCTGCTTTGCGAGGAGCATCAGGCCATAAGGCCGGAGCATCTGACCTTCAACGCTGATCATTCTTCATGCGCTTCGCCCAAAACAGAAAAGACCCCGGCAGAAATTTTTGATGGCGGTGAACCGCTCAACAAAATCCTCGAACGTATTCGAAACGAAGTGGAAAAAAATGCCATTGAGGGGATCCTGACCCTGGTGAAAGGCAACAAGAGTGAAACGGCCAGACGGCTCAGCATCGATTACAAAACCCTGCTTCGAAAAATCGAGAAGCACGACATCGCACCTGTCTTGAGAACAGTCTGAAAGAAAATGGAGGGTATGCATCCGAAATCGGGTTAAGCCTCACTCTCTTTGACAAGCAGTTCAAGCCCCAGGAGCACTTTGTCCGTATTGGTCAGATCTCCGATGAGCCGCTTAATGGGCGCGGGGAGCTTTTTGATCAGAGTGGGGGTGGCGAAAACCGTCTCTTTCTGAGCCAGATCGGGACGATCCAGCACGTCGATCACCTCAAGTTTCGCCTTATCTTTTAAATCCTCTTTGCAGATCTTTTCAATTGCCGCAATCGTCTTTTTGGATCTGGGGGTTTCTCCTGAAACATATAGCTTGATTTCAATTTTTTCCATTCTTCCTCCCCTCGTATAAGCCACTTTTCATTTTTCGTGGATCGTGAACTCTCGTTAAACCTAAAATGTTTCCGGGTTTCCCAATGCGGTTCTTGTCACCAACTTAATTTGTTCAATGCCGATCGGCTTGCTCAAAACTTCAAAATCGATACCGTCCGCCGCCGCTTCTTTAAGCCCGCGCAAAAATTCTTTGTGAAAGGCGGTCACGATGTAAACAGGGGTCTGTTTTGCGGTCTTTCTCAGTTGGCGCAAGGTTTCCACACCATTCATGCCCGGCATCTTGAGGTCAAGGAAGATCAGGTCATAGCTGTTTTGTTCCTCCATCTCGATCCCTTTCGCCCCCGATTCAGCCGTATCCACATCATACGGCAAACTGGAAAGGGCGAGCACGAAAGATTGTCTTATGCCAAGATCATCATCAATCACCAGAATACGCTTTGTCATTTTCCGATCTCCTTCCCTTAGGCAGTTTAGCGAAAAACATTTTGGCTTCTGTCCTTTGGACCCTGGATATCTAGTCCTGAACCCTTTTTCTCTATCGTTTTTCAGTGGGCAACAGGATCTGGAAAGTTGTTCCTTTTCCGGGTTTGCTCTTACATGTGATGCGCCCTCCGTGTGCTTTGACGATACTGTGGGAGATGGAAAGCCCCAGCCCTGTCCCCTCCCCGGTGGGCTTTGTGGTAAAAAAGGGATCAAAAATAGTCTCAAGATTTTCCGGGGGGATTCCACAACCGGTGTCGGAAAAAGTGAATTGAATTGCATCACCTTCCGGGCGGATGCCCACATGAATCTCCTTCTTCTCGCTTTTTTCCAAACTATCCAGAGCATTGTTCATGAGGTTTAAGAATACCTGTTGAATGTTGTTTACTTTTATCCAGATCTCTGGGGTTCCTTCTTTAATATGATCCGTAAACAAAACATTTTCTTTTTTGAGACGATAGGACAATAGTTTGACCACCCGATCCAGAATCAAGGCGGGGTTTTCTTGTTGATATTCTTCTTCCCCTTCCTGTTCCATGTGCGAAAACGTTAACAGATTCGCCACAATTTCGCTGCTTCTAAGGGTCTCTCTCTCAGCGTCCCTAAGGACGGCATACCGTTTGTCATCCCTGTCCGTATGCATGATACAAAACTGAACGAAGTTCAATATACCCATGAGCGGGTTGTTGAGTTCGTGGGCCACCCCGGCGGTCATGGTGCCCACGGCGCTCATTTTCCCCGCCTGCATCAGCTGGGACTGAGATCCCTTCAGATCATCCAGCAGCTGATGAGATCTTTTCAAGGCAGCGTAGAAGCGGTTGTTTTTGTCAAGGGCCTGACGTTCCACCGCCCGTTGGGCCTCAGCTACTTCCGCTTCCCAGGTTTCCCATCCCATATGATTGACGGTCCTCATTCCTTCTGCCAGGTGGCCCCTGCGGATGTTCCGGACCGTAGCGGGAGGAACGTTTTTTTTGATGGCATCGCTCAGGGTTGCCGGACGTCTGTTGATATCACGCAACTGATTAGAATGCCTCAAGACTTTGACCTTTTTCATGGGTTGTCCCTTTTTTCAGCATCCTGGATCGCCGCCATAAGGCTCTGATTACGTTCCTCCGTAAGGCGCAGTTGTTCTCGAATCCTCCTGAATTCGGTCATATCCCGGGCTGTGCCAAGCACCCCACTGACCCGGCCTCTTCGGCCTTTTAACGCGACGGCGTTATAGTTCAACGGCACTTCCCGGCCGTCCTTGGTGACCATTATCAGATCGTAGTTTGAAAGCGCGGTTTTTTCCTGAGCCTCTTTGATACCGGCTAAGGCATGTTCCGGTTCCGTAAAAAACGCTTTAAATGGCGCCCCTATGAGCTCGTCCCTGCCAAAACCGCTGATTTTCTCCGTGGCCCGGTTTACATCCGTGATTACGCCTTTTGTATTGGTGGTCATGAGGATGTCCATCATGGAGTCCATCAGGGTTTGGCGATAGGCATTTGTATTTTCCAGTTCCTCTGTTGTGGCTTGAAGCTCCTCGTTTGTGGCCTCTAATTCTTCATTGCTGGCCTCCATTTCCTCATTGGTGGCCTGAAGTTCTTCATTGGTGGCCTCCATTTCCTCGTTGTTGGTTTGAAGCTCTTCTTCCCTTAATCGCACCTCCCGAACCATTTCGTGGGCCTTGTTCAGTGCATTGTAATAGCGATTGTTCTCTCTCAGGCGTTCCCTGTCTATGGCGCGTTGCATATCGGTAACCGTCTGCTCCCAGGGCTCCCATTCAATGTGGTTGATATCCCTCATGGCGGACACAAGGTGCCCCTGGGGGATATTCCGGCTAGCTCTGGAAGGCACTATCCGTTTGAAGCTATCACTGGTAGTCGTGGGCCGGGTCCGGAGATTTCTCGCAGAGCGCGCCTGGCTCAGGTTTTTTACTTTTTTCATAAGGCTTCCCCCTCCTTCGGATTGACTATCAGTTGTGATTAAAACACCCCCTCTAGGCTACGCATTTTGTGTGCCCCCGGAACGAAAATTGTAACTATTTGATTTTGCCTGTTTTCCAAAGGTGACCTTCGATGACAGGATGAGGTTGGGGGGGAAAGGGTAGGGCATTTGTACCCTAATTGGGGTGTGAATGCCATAGTATGATTGCGGATTGCGGATTGCGGATTGCGGAGTGATGGACGCAATTCCAAGGTTCTCAGCTTAACTCCCTGGGTTTGGTTGCGGTTTAGGAAATGCGCTTTTCACTCTGTCTTTTTCACCAATGTCACGATCTTTTGGACGATATCATCCGGCGATAAGACATAGTCGATGGCATTTGTGTCGATAGCACTTTGGGGCATTCCATAGTATCGGGCGGTTGCTTTATCCTGGACCATGGTGACACCTCCCCTGGCCTTAATCGCCACACAACCAAGAGCCCCATCTTTGCCGGTTCCGGAGAGTACAACGCCGATCACGCGGCCTTCGAAGGAAGCGGCTGCGGAGACAAAAAGCAGGTCAGCGGAGGGGCGCACATAATGGACCTTTTTCGAAAGTGTCGCCGTCAGGACTTCTCCCTCCAGCAGCAGGTGTTTACCCGGCTCCGCAATATAAACTTGTCCGCTTTCAATGATCATCCCGTCCCCGGCCAGGGATACCTGTAAATGGGCGTAGCGGTTCAGCAGTTCCGGAAGGCCGGTTTCCTTTTTTGCCGAGAGGTGCTGCACCACAATCACCGCGGCTTCCAGCCCTTTGGGCAGTTTTGAGACCACCTCTATCAACGGGGTGATTCCTCCGGCCGAGGAGGCGATAACAATTAGATTTTGGATTTTGGATTTTGGAATTTGGATTTCCGGTTTAGTCATGGCGTGCTCTCGCGGTCTTTATGGATGCTACTGTAATGGCGATGATTTCGTCGGTTTCTTTCATGAGTGATTCAAGTGCATTTTTCTCAAAAATCTTCATTTCGCTTATCAACTCCAGCCAGAACAGCGTCTCGTCTGCCTCTTCCTCTACGATAGCCAGCCTTGAGACAAATTCGGCTTTTGATCTTGCCCTGCAAACTGCTCGATAGTTGGCAGCAACGGAAGTCCCAGAACGAAATATCTGATTGCCCAGTAATCTTCCCTCTCTATTTTCAGGCAGTCTTCGGCAAAGTCTCATAATCCTCTTGGCAAACTCTTTCGTCCGTATTTTCATCTCATTTTCATTCATATCTTGAACTCTTTATCAACTCCCAAATTCCAAAATCCAAATTCCAAAATCCAAAATCAAGTCATTTTTTCCCATACAGCCTGGCTTTCTTGTCGATACAGTCAAACAAGTGTCGGGTTTCGCCCGGCGGCATTTCGGCCTTTCCCAGGAGTAGGAATCCGCCCGGTCTGAGGGCCTCATGGAAGCCTTTCAGCACCCGGTTTTGCAGGATCGGCAGAAAGTATATGAGGACATTGCGGCACACCAGGAGATCGACGTCCGGGTAGGGGAAATCAGAGGTCAGATCGTGAGTTTGAAACTCCACGTGGCCTCGCAGTTGGGGCCCTGCGCAGACCGTGTCATCCTCAGGGGTGAAGTACTTGTCCAGCCACGCCGGATCAATCCCCTCCGCTTCTTTTCGGCTGAAACAACCCTTCCTTGCCTGATCAATCACTTTGGGATCAAGGTCTGTCCCCAGAATGGTTATGCCATTTAACATCTTATGAGAGGTGGAAATCTCATGCAGCAGCATGGCAATGGAATAGGGTTCCGCACCGTTTGAACAGGCGGCACTCCATATGCGTGCGCCTCCCCCCTGTTCCTGGTTGTTCGCCAGGATCCGGGGTAAAACCGTTTCTTTCAGAGAATTAAAAGCGATCCTGTCCCGGAAAAAGCTGGTGACGTTGATGGTGAGATCGTTAAAGAGCCGGGAGTATTCACCGGGGTCCGCATCCAGCACCCGGGCGTAGCCTGAAAACCCCTCGGCCCTTCGTGCCCGCATTCTCCGCCCGATACGACGGCTGAGTGTGGAGACCCTGTACTCCCTGAAATCAAAAC
>JGI11705J14877_10000262_pt1 | contig 33627 bp, 30 predicted proteins | sample Etolaghawater15m_FD_14877 | JGI IMG/M metagenome (IMG submission 14877) | reverse complement strand
GACGATCTGGACCTGCCGCTAGGTAGAATCAAGGTCTCCCGAAATGGGGGTGCAGGTGGCCACAAAGGCGTTTCATCCATTATTCACCTTTTGGGTAGTTCGGAATTTTCGCGGGTTAAAATCGGCATTGGTCGTCCGCGCCATGGGGAGGCTGTGACAGACTATGTCTTGAGTGGTTTTTACGATGATGAAAATGAACTCGCGGAAGACGTTATTCGGATGGCCATAGAGGCATCCGAACTGTTTGTTTTGGAAGGGGTCCAAACGGCAATGAACCGTATCAATTGTCGAAGACTAACAATTCAAGGAGGAAGAAGTGATGCAGGGATTAACTAAATTAGCTCCCTTTATAGGGATTTTAAGTCTAATTGTTGCCTGGCTGATTTACAACTATGTCAAGAAACAGCCGAACGGCAATGCACTCATGGCAGATTTGGAAGACCAAATCCACACCGGCGCCATGACATTTTTGAAGAGGGAATATTCGGTACTCATCGTCTTTATCGGTATCGTCTTTATTCTCCTGGGTTGGGGCATCGCCTGGAAAACCGCCATTTGTTTCATTACCGGCGCCTTGGCTTCGATGCTGGCCGGTTTTTCGGGCATGACGGCCGCCACCCGAGGAAACTCGCGAACCGCGGAAGCCGCCAATAAGCACGGGCAGCCCGAAGCTTTGAATATCTCCTATTTTTCAGGTTCCGTCATGGGTCTTGCTGTGGCAGGCCTGGGACTTTTGGGCGTGGGCGTCTGGTTCTGGGTATATGGTGGAGATCCTGCCACCGCTGAATACATCAACGGCTTTGCCATGGGCGCCAGCTCCATCGCGCTTTTCGCCCGCGTGGGCGGTGGCGTGTATACCAAGGCGGCGGATGTGGGTGCCGACCTGGTGGGTAAAGTGGAAGCGGGCATTCCCGAAGACGACCCCAGAAACCCGGGTGTTATTGCGGATAACGTGGGTGACAATGTAGGTGATATCGCCGGAATGGGCGCTGATATTTTCGAATCCTTCGTGGGATCCGTCATCGCCACCATCGCCATCGGCGCCACCATGGCCGTTACCCCGGAATTCATCAAGGAATTCCCGATTCTGCAAGGGTTGGAAGAGACCGCCATCAAGCTGAAATACATGGCCATGCCGGTACTGATCGTCACGGCCGGATTGATCAGCTCATTTTTCGGCGTCTTCTCCATCAAGATCTTTGCGAAAGGCGAACCGGCCGGCGCGCTGCGGTACACCACTTTCGTGGCCGCCATCATATTCGTCATTCTCACCATCATCATCACCAAATCCTTAGGCATGCCATTCGGTGCTTTCTGGGCCATCTTCTCAGGTCTGCTCTGCGGCATCGCCATCGGTCTTATGGCGGAATACTACACCTCCGGGCCTCCGGTCAAACGGATCGCCGGCCAGTCTGAAACCGGTTCCGCAACGGTCATTATTGCCGGTCTTGCGGTGGGTATGCAGTCCACCTGGCTCCCCATTATGGGTATCTGCGTCGCCACCTATGTGGGCTATGAATCCTGCGGCATTTACGGCATCGGCCTTTCGGCTGTGGGCATGCTGGCAACGGTCGGCGCCACCATGACGGTTGACGCGTACGGACCCATTGTTGACAATGCGGGTGGTATCTCGGAAATGGCTGGACTGGGACCCGAAACTCGAAAGATTACGGACGGTCTGGATGCTCTTGGCAACACCACCGCCGCCATCGGCAAGGGATTTGCCATCGGCTCAGCAGCCCTGACGGCCCTGGCCCTGTTTGTGGCCTATTCCCAGGCTGCCAGCCTTGGAGATGTGCTCCTGGATAATCCAAAGGTTATCATCGGCCTGTTCATCGGTGGTATGGTCCCCATGACCTGCGCGGCCCTCACCATGACCTCCGTGGGTAAAGCGGCATATTCCATTGTAGAGGAAATCCGTCGTCAGTTCAGGGAAATTCCGGGGCTCCTGGAAGGAAAAGAAGGCGTCAAGGGAGATCCCGCCACCTGCGTGTCCATTGCCACCACATCGGCTCTGAAAGAAATGGTGAAACCCGGCCTCATCGCCGTGTTGACCCCTGTTCTGGTGGGCTTTCTACTGGGCAAAGAAACCTTGGCCGGCGTGCTCATCGGCGCAACCGTCATGGGTGCCTTCCTGGCGCTGTTTATGTCCAACGGCGGCGGCGCCTGGGACAACGCCAAAAAGTACATTGAAGAAGGTCACTTTGGCGGAAAAGGCTCCGATAACCACAAAGCTGCCGTGGTCGGTGATACTGTAGGCGATCCATTCAAGGATACCTCCGGACCGGCTATGAATATCCTGATCAAATTGATGTCGGTGGTGTCATTGGTTATTGCACCCACCCTTCCGGCGGCCTCTTTGATCTTTGGATAATTGGAACGTAAAATATTAACCCTATAAACAAGAAAAGTCCGTTGCCGACAACCCCGGGGGGGAATCACATTCTTCATCCGGTGGCTGCGGCAACGGACTGAATAACTCTAAGATTTTTGCCGCGGATCGCGGCTCTGACGGAAGCCTTGTCTTAGCGCGGAGGTTTAGATGTTCCAAGTAGGTGATTTGGCCGTATACCCAGCCCATGGCGTTGGGGTTATTGAAAAAATTGAATCCCAGGAAATATCGGGTTGCAAGCAGGATTTTTATGTCATGCGTATTCTTGACAACGATATGATCATCATGATTCCAACCGCCAATGTGGATCACGTAGGATTGAGAGACATCATCGCCAAAACGGAACTTCCCAAACTGTTTTCCATCCTCAAAAAGCGAGACGTCATATTGGACAGCCAGACCTGGAACCGCCGTTACCGGGACTACATGGAAAAAATTAAGACCGGGTCGGTTTTTGAGGTGGCTGAAGTCTATCGCGACCTGTTGATTCTGAGGTTTGACAAAGAACTCTCCTTCGGCGAGCGAAAAATGCTGGACACCGCCCGAACCCTGCTGGTTAAAGAAATTTCCCTGGCGAAAGAAATCACCGAATCTCAGGTAGAGAGCGACCTGGATCGCATGTTTTCCTGACACCACCGAGTAATTTTTACCTGACCTGAATTTTTCTTTTATCGCTATCGGCATACCCTGCTTATTCGCAAAAACTTTGACAGTGAAAAACAATATCTGTGACAGCGTCTTTTCCCATAAGGTTTCTGAAAGCGCTCACGGTACCCGAGTGGATCTTTTTCTTTCTCACAGCCATTCAAACTTATCCCGGTCGCGAATACAGGCCTTAATTCGAAACGGCTGTGTACGGGTAAACGATGCGGACACCAAACCGAGCCATCAGCTGAAAACCGGAGATCAGATNTCCCTCACTGTGCCAATGCCGTCCGTTNNGNCACTTGTTCCCGAGGAAGTTCCCTTCTCCGTGATATTTGAAGACCCCTGGGTCATTGTCCTTGATAAACCTCCCGGCATCGTGGTTCACCCCGCTCCCGGGCATTCATCCGGCACGCTGGTTCATGGCCTTTTGCATTATTGCAGGGATCTTTCAGGTATTGGGGGATCTCTCAGACCAGGGATCGTTCACAGGCTCGACAAGGATACGTCCGGACTGTTGCTCGTTGCCAAAAACGATATGGCCCATCAGGGGCTCGCTGAGCAATTCCAAAATGGAAACATCAAGAAAGAGTATGTTGCCCTGATCCACGGCATACCTGCCCATGAAAGCGGCACCATTGACCTTCCCATTTCCCGGCATCCCGTCCGTCGAAAGGAAATGGCAGTTTCCACAAACGGCGGCCGAAACGCTCTGACCCTGTGGAAAAAGATTGCGGAGTGCAAAGAGGGATTTTCCCTGTTGTCCATTACCATCAAAACAGGCAGGACCCACCAAATTCGGGTTCATTTTTCCCATATGGGACATCCCATAGTCGGAGATACGGTCTACGGACACGGACCCGATACGTTGAAAAGGCGTTTCTTGAAACAAAACCCCGGGCTGGTGTCTGCCGTCACAAGGCAAATGCTTCACGCCGCACGCATCGGTTTTGTTCATCCAAAGGAAAAGGTCTATATGGAATTTGAATCCCCTTTTCCCGAAGACATGCAAAAGGTTCTCCGTGCTTTGAGTCTCAATATTCATTTTCCCGAAACAAATCCTTGACATGACGATAAGAAAGCGGTATAGGCCGGAGATATAAATGAATTCCTTTCTTTGGGAGATTCGGTACAGACCGGACGTTCGTATAAACTCCATTGCTATTCTGTTGAGAAACCTGTCATAACTCACATAACAGAGGACTAAAGGTTCATGTTGCGGCGCAGAAAAGTTGCCGTGATTTATTTTAGCGGTTGTTTCCGCAGCAGATCTGCGGTGTCGATCTCTATTTTCTAAAGGAAACCCGGACCAAACGAACTTATCCAAATGTTAACACCAGAAAAAAAGGTGAGAAAAGCCTTTCCATTTTCTTCAAATTTGCAGCACATCAAAAATTAATCAAAACTAGATTATTAACCTTCTAACGGAGATCGATCATGAATCTTGTAGAATTAAAAACAATGAAAATCAGTAAGTTGACTGAAATGGCAAAGGAGTTTAAGATCGAGGGGGCATCGGGCATGCGCAAGCAGGAACTCACTTTCTCTTTGCTTCAAGCCCACTCAGCACAAAATGGCCTCATTTACGGCGAAGGTGTGTTGGAAATCCTTCCGGATGGATTCGGATTTTTGCGAGCCCCTGACGCCAATTACCTTCCAGGGCCCGATGATATCTATATTTCGCCTTCACAGATTCGTCGATTCAATCTGAGAAAAGGGGACACCATAAGTGGTCAGATTCGCCCACCAAAAGAATCGGAACGATATTTCGCCCTTCTGAAGGTGGAAAAAGTCAATCATGAAGATCCTGAAATCAGTAGAGAAAAGATCCTGTTTGACAATCTGACGCCTCTTTACCCTGATGAAAGGATCAAGATGGAGGTTGAGGCGGACAATTACTCCACTCGGGTTATGGACCTCATGACGCCCATCGGAAAAGGGCAGAGAGGCCTGATTGTGGCACCTCCCCGAACCGGAAAGACCATGCTCCTTCAAAATATCGCCAACAGCGTTACCAAGAACGACAAATCCATCCACAAAATCGTTTTGCTGATCGATGAGCGGCCGGAAGAAGTGACCGACATGGCCCGATCCGTCGATGCAGAGGTGATCAGCTCAACCTTTGACGAGCCCCCCCAGCGCCATGTACAGGTCGCTGAAATGGTCATCGAAAAAGCAAAAAGGCTGGTCGAACATCAGCGGGATGTACTGATCCTGCTGGACAGCATCACCCGCCTGGCCAGGGCTTACAACTCCGTGGTGCCGCCCAGTGGAAAAATTCTATCCGGCGGTCTCGACTCCAACGCCCTTCATAAACCCAAACGCTTTTTTGGAGCGGCCAGAAACATTGAAGAAGGCGGCAGTCTGACCATTATTGCCACAGCGTTGATTGACACCGGAAGCCGAATGGACGAAGTCATATTTGAGGAATTCAAGGGCACGGGTAATATGGAAATCCACCTGGATCGAAAACTGAGCGACCGGCGTGTGTTCCCGTCCATCGACATCAACCGTTCCGGCACAAGAAAAGAGGAACTCCTTCTGGAGCAGGCGGACCTCAATCGCATATGGATTCTTCGCAAACTGCTGGCACCTCTGACCCCTGTGGACAGTATGGAATTTCTACTTGAAAAAATAAAGGGAACAAGCGATAATAAAGAGTTTTTAGATTCCATGAGTCAGTAAACAAGTGCTTTGAGATTATCAACAAAATGAGGAGATTAAAATGAAAAGCGGCATCCATCCAAAATACCATAAAACAACAGTGCGTTGCGCCTGCGGCAACGAATTTGAAACCGGAAGCACGGTTGAAGACATTCACATTGAAATATGCTCTCAATGTCATCCTTTTTTTACAGGAAAGCAGAAACTGGTTGACTCGGCCGGTCGAATAGAACGCTTCAAACAGAAATACGCCAAGTACAATAAATAGTTAGATGAGGTTTAAGCGCTAAGGCGTAAGTTCTGAGTCGACATAGGGATACTGAGCTCATGGAAATGTTTGATAAGATCAAGGAGACTGAAGAGCGCTATCATGAGCTGGAAACATTTCTGGGGCAGCCGGAGATTATTTCGGATCAGAAGCGTTACCAGAAGTATGCCAAGGAGCACAGTGTTCTGACGCCGATCATCACGGTCCTGCATAAGCATCAAGCCCTTCATGCCGAAATCGCTGAAAACCGGTCTCTCCTGGAAGATCCGGACCCTGAAATGAGGAAACTGGCCAGAGAAGAGATCGAAGCATTGGATACTCACCTGGAAAAAGTGGCAGACGAGCTCAAAGTACTGCTTCTTCCCAAGGATCCCAACGACGAAAAAAATATTCTCCTGGAAATCAGGGCCGGCACCGGAGGAGAGGAGGCAGCCCTTTTTGCGGCGGATCTCTTTAGGATGTACAGCCGTTATGCAGAGTTAAGGAATTGGAAAACAGAAGTCCTCTCCCAGAACATGACCGGCATCGGCGGCCTTAAGGAAGTCATTTTGCTGATAGAAGGGCACAATGTGTACAGCCGGTTGAAATATGAAAGTGGCGTCCACCGGGTTCAGCGCGTACCCGAGACCGAGGCTCAGGGACGGATTCACACATCGGCTGTCACCGTGGCAGTACTTCCCGAAGCAGAGGAAGTGGACGTTGAAATAAACCCTGAAGACCTTCGAATCGACGTCTACCGATCATCGGGACGTGGAGGCCAGCATGTGAACACAACCGACTCCGCTGTTCGAATTACGCACCTCCCTACCAATATGGTGATTACGTGCCAGGATGAAAGATCGCAACATAAAAACAAGGCAAAAGCCATGAAAGTCCTCAGAAGTCGCCTGCTTGATTTTGAGACGGCCCAGCAAAACTCACGAATTTCTGAAGAACGCAAAACCATGGTGGGAAGTGGTGACCGGAGCGAGCGGATCAGGACCTATAATTATCCCCAGGGACGGGTGACCGATCACCGCATCGGGCTTACGCTCTACAAACTGGAGGATTTTCTTCAGGGAGATCTGAGCCTCGTCATTGAGCCGCTGATTACCCATTTTCAGACCGAATCCCTTAAAAATTCCAGCGGCAATTAATTCCAATTCCTGATGCAAGCTCTGTCATGACTCCCAAAGCGTGGTGTATCAAAGCACTGCTTGAGACGGCAACCGATTATCTGGTGGAAAAAGGAATCGAAAACGCTCGCCTCAACGCGGAAGTCCTTCTGGCCCATCAGCTTCACGTTAAACGGATATCGCTGTACCTCAATTTCGACCAACCGCTTATCGAAGAAGAAGTTTCAGGATACCGCGACCTCATCAGGCGGCGTCTCAAACGTGAACCCCTGCAATACATTACCGGTCATCAGGAATTCTGGTCCCTGGCCTTCAGGGTCAACCCCCATGTCCTGATTCCCAGACCCGAAACCGAAATTCTCGTGGAGCAGGCCATAACGCTGGCCGGAACATTCGCTGAAACCCCTTTGCGAATCCTGGATCTGGGAACCGGCAGCGGTGTTATCTCTGTCACCCTGGCAAAAGAGGTTCCTCAATCCCTTGTTTTTGCAACCGACATCAGCGGGGATGCCCTTGGCGTGGCCCGCGTAAACGCCCGCAAACACGGTGTGTCGGACAGAATGGCGTTTCTTCAGGGAGACCTTTTCGAACCATTAGCGCGAAAAAAACCGATGTTTCATCTGATAGCATCCAATCCGCCTTACGTATGCACCCACGAAATTCGAGGTCTTCTTCCGGAGGTTGGCCTTTATGAACCCAAAATAGCGCTGGACGGGGGAACGAATGGTATGGATTTCTTGAAAAGAATTATTTGTGAGGCGCCACAATTTTTGCGCCCCGGGGGGTGGCTTATGATGGAAATGTCTCCATATCAAGTAGAAAATGCCCTTTTTACCCTGGCCGGCACAGGCGTTTATCAAAACGAGAGAATAGTAGAGGATTACAGCCATCATCAAAGGGTGGTTATGGCTCAGGTGCAGCTCGATTTAAAATCGTCATGATTTTGATTCAAACCGTTTAGCTCAGGAGGAACCCCTCACCATGTCGGTTACGGAACCCAAAGAATGGAAATCCAAACTGGTTGCTCCCCGGAAGGTCCTTTCAAAGATTAGACCCGGAATGAGCATTTTTCTGGGAACCGGTGTTGCAGAACCGTGTACGCTGGTGAAGAGTCTGCTGGAATCTGACGCCGGCAACCTCAGGGATTTGGAATTCATTCAATTGATGAGCTTTGGTCCTGCCATTTCCATTACTCAGGATCAGAACCACAAATATCGACTGAAAACCTTCTTCGCCGGCTGGGTCGCCAGTGAAGAAATCAGCTCCGGCCGTGTTGATATGGTCCCCAGCTCTTTTTCCGAAATCCCCAAGCTCATTCAATCCGGCAATATCGGCATTGATGCCGCATTCATTCAAATCACACCACCGGACCGATCAGGCTTCTGCAGTCTCGGCCCAGCCATTGACGTGGCCCGCCATGCCATGGAACAGGCCTCCCTGGTGGTGGGTGAAATCAACCATGACGCCCCCAGGACCATGGGAGACACCTTTGTCCATGTTGATGATTTTGATTTTCTGGTGGACTCCGAAGAACCTCCCATCTATTTTGAGCGAGCCCCTTTCGATCCGGTCTTTGATAAGGTGGGTGCCAATGTGGCGTCTCTCATTGAAAATGGCAGCTGTCTGGCCTTTTCAGCGGGGCACATGTTCGACGCCCTCGCACGCCATCTGCAAAGCAAACGCGACCTGGGCATCCATTCTCCCTTTTTCACTGATGCTGTCATGGACCTGGTCAAAAGTGGCGCCGTATCCAACCGAAAAAAAGGGCATTTCTTAGGAAAATCACTCACCGCCTATGCCATCGGCACGCAGGAATTGCTTTACTGGCTCCATCGAAACCCCCTGATTGAATTTCAAGGCATCGACGTGGTGGCCGACCCCAAAAGGATCGCGCGAAATGACCGCACCATAGTGGTTCTGCCGGTCCGCAAAGTGGATCTCACCGGTGGGGTGGCCCTCCACAGCGGCAAAGGCAATGTGGGGGACGGCCCCAGCGAAGCCCAGGAATTTTTTAAGGGGGGGGGGGGGGCCCTACCCAGCCGAAATCTGAAAAATGAGTCCAACATTTTGATATCCGTGGAGGATTATCCGGATCAGTTTTCCATTCGCGAATCTCTGGATCTGGTGGTCACCGAATACGGCGTTGCCGCCATGACCGGCCGAACCATTCGGGAAAGGGCCCTGGCACTCATTGACATTGCCCACCCGGATGATCGGGCGGAACTGGTGCGGCTGGCCAAAGAGAAAAATATTCTGTATGCTGATCAAATCTACCTTCCGGAATCAGGTGCCCTTTATCCCATGGACCTTGCCTGTGAAAAGATTTTTCCCGGGGAAATCACCGTCCGGTTTCGGGCCATCAAACCGTCGGATGTGGATGAGATGCGACGGCTTTTTTATCGATTTTCCGACAAATCGGTCTATTACCGGTATTTCTCCCCCATCAAAACCATGCCGCATGCCAAAATGCAGGAATATGTCACCATAGACTACACCAAAACCATGTCCATTGTGGGGCTCATGGGAGAATCGGGTGCCGGCCGCATCATTGCCGAAGCCCGCTATGTGCGCCTGCCTGACAAACCGGTGGCGGACGTGGCCTTTGTGGTGGATGAAGATTTCCAAGGGAAGGGGATCGCTTCTTTTCTCTTTAAAACCCTTCGGAAAATTGCCAAGGAAAACGGCATTCGCGGATTCAAGGCGGATGTTCTGGCCACCAACAAAGGCATGCTCAAGGTGTTTGAATCCGCTTCTGATGCACCGATTCAGGCTGTTATGGACAGCGGCATTTATGAATTGAACATTCCTTTTGATACGGAAAGTGACACACCGGATAAATGATAGAAGATAAAAGCCAAAATCAACTTTTAAGGAATTGCCATAAAAATATCTGTACCCTGACGATCAATCGCCCGGAAAAACGCAATTTCCTCACATCCGAGCTTCTTCGGGAAATGGCACAGGTGATTTCCGAAATTGCACTTGACCCGAATATCAGAGCCCTCGTTATTCGGGGCGCGGGAGAAACATCATTTTCCGCCGGGTACGATATATCCGCAATACCGGTCATCAATGAAAGAGACCGGGAAACAGTCATTTGCAGCATATCGCCCCTCGAGAAGGCCCTTCAAGCCATTCGAAACTTTCCCTACCCGGTTATCGCCATGGTGAACGGCCATGCTTTTGGTGGTGGGTGCGAACTGGCGGTGGCCTGCGATATTCGAATTGGTCGCCGGGGCGTTACCATGGGAATGCCGCCTGCAAAGCTGGGCATCGTCTATCCGCCAGCGGGCCTTCGTCGGTTTCTCATGGTTCTGGGCTTTGCCAAAACCCTTGAAATGTTCCTGACCGGCCGTCCCTATGACGCTCAGCGCTGCCTTCGCATGGGTCTGTTAAACGAGCTGGTGGAACCGGATTCCCTGGAGCGCTTTACGGGTGATTTGGCAGTGGAAATTGCCGAAAATGCACCGATGGCCTTGCGGGGAACCAAACAAGCCTTGTACAAAATGGCTGAAACCGTTGTTCTCACAAAAGATGAAGAATCAGAGCTCGCCGCACTTTTTCAGCAGTCGCTTAAAACCGATGATTTAAAGGAAGGAAAGCGTGCATTCATGGAAAAACGAAAACCCCACTTTACAGGCCGTTAACCCATGACGCAAGTGATCAACCTGGAAAAAGGCAGAACTGAACTATTGTCAAAGAAGGCCTTTCGCAACTGGAAAAGCCGGTTTAAAGAAAACTTCACCCCGAAGACCTGTCTGGGCCATATCTCCCTTGAAACCCTCTCATTTTTGGCCCAGGGCAAAGACAAGAGCACATTTTATCTCTACGATCTGATTATGGTCCTCAACCATCTGGGATCTGGATTTGAATTCAACGAACTCTCCCCCGGTAATAAAATGCGGGTGATAGACCAGTACCTTTTTTTGTTGGACCGCATTCGCTATGAATGCATGAAACGGTTGGGTTGGCTGACACACTATCCCGGGGAGGAAATTTCACTTTTGGAAATGATCACCCGGTTCGAAACCCTGGCCCCCAATCTTCAAGGGCAAATTCCCACAATGGACCCTGAGTTTGCGGGTTCAAAAGAATTTTTCTCCGTCAGCATCTATGAAAAGGAAGGGATTGTTCGCAAACTGATTCCCAGACTCTTAAAAGAGCTTCAACATGTTACCCAACAACCTTTATAAAAAGAGGCAACGACAATGATACGGATAGAACAGATGAAGGTCGGGCCCATGGCTGTTTTTGCCTATATCGTGGCCTGTGACACGGAAAAAAAAGCCCTGGTCATTGATCCTGCCGGATCAGAGGGAAAAATTCTGGACAGGGTACAAACCCTCGGGTTGACCCTGAACTATGTTGTGAATACCCATGCCCATGCGGACCACACCTGTGGCAACCGTGCAATTCTCTCTAAAACGAACGCTCAGCTGGTGATCCACGAAGATGATGCGGGGGGGCTTACCAGCGGCAAAAACAAGGCATTTTCCTTGGCGCTGGGCAAGAAGCCATCCCCCCGGCCGGACATGCTGGTAAAAGACGGGGATTTACTGACCATCGGAGAGGAAACCCTTCAGATTATCCACACCCCCGGACACTCCCCCGGCTCCATGTGCCTGTACGGTGACGGCAACCTGTTTACCGGCGATACGCTGTTTGTGGGGGCTGTGGGTCGAACCGATCTGGGTGGCGGTGATCTGGGCACTCTTTTGCTCTCAGTCAAAAAGCTGCTCTCCCTTCCCCCTGAAACAAAGGTCTGGCCGGGGCATGACTACGGGGAAAGCCACGCTTCGACCCTGGCCCATGAAAAAGCGACCAATCCCTATATCACCGATTTCTTATGAGATCCACACACTACACATGAAACTGACCTGAATCGATCAGCGGTGGATCCTCCACGTCAAAGGCATGAACAATTTCTTTGTACATCCGCTTTTTCATCTCTAAAATGATTTCCCGCCGCTTATTGAGTCCCCGGGCAAAATCCAGGGTCTCGGTCATCAGATCATCCATATGGCACGCTTTCGTAATGATGTGATGGGCTTCGCACTCCTGGGCCGTCACCCGTTTTCCGGTGAACTGCAGTTCCTCCAATTTGTACTGGGGAATTGCTTTTGAAATCAGCGCAATCATGCCGGGCAGAAACGGGATCCCCAAATCCACTTCCGGAAAACAGAAAAAACCCCGATCAGATCGCATGAACCGAAAATCAAAGGCACAGGCCATAATGGCCCCCCCCGCGAAAGCATGACCGGAAATGGCGCAAATCGTGGGCATGGGATAAAGAAGAAGCCTTCTGAAAAGGCTATTCATGGTGTAAAAAAAAGTCTTGCCTGTTTCAAGATCTCCCTTTTGAATGTGAGGGACCAGCCAGTCCAGGTCAATCCCGTTTGAAAAAATCTTTTCGTGGGAAGACGTCACCACCAAAGCATTGGCACTTGGGTCCTTTTCAACCTGGTCCAGAACCTCTAGAAATCCCTCAATAAACAGAGGGTTAAAGCGATTTTCGCCATCGTTTAAGGTGACCACTGCCACCTTCTTATCCAGCGTCCACTCTACTACTGCCATTTTCCTTTCCTTTCATTTGATTTCTGACGACATTTTTCGAAAATCAGCGTCAATCGATTCTGACCTTTATCTCGATGGTACCGAGTCTCGGTTGTCATTTTCTTTATAAAATAAATCCCCAGCCCCCCCACATCACGCTCCAAGAGAGGCGACGAGACATCCGGCCCCGAAGCGGTCATGATGTTAAACGGTATTCCGCTGTCCCGAATCTCCAGGGTAAAAAGATCTTCCTTTGCAAAACAGTTGACGGACACAGCGCCACTGGCCTTCGGGTAGGCGTAAGAAAAAATATTGACCAGGACTTCTTCCGCAGCCAGTCGAATTTCCGATACGCGTCGCGTTGAAAACCCTTCCCGTCCGGCCTCTTTGACAATAAAATCAAGAAATCCCTCGAGATTTTCCATTTCGGCCGAAAGTTCGATTTTCGCCATGGTCCAAAAACCCGTCCCTTAAAGGCCACTCATTGAATGATGAGGAGAGCTTGCCTCAAGTGCTTTCAAGCGCTGCATCCACAGATGCATGAATTGGAATAATGGTGCTGAACCCCGAAATTTCAAATATTTCCTTAACCGTATCGTGAAGGGACGCTATCAAAATTTCCCCATTCTTGCTCTGTATTTTTTTTGCGGTGATCAATATACTTCGAAGCCCCGCACTGCTGATATAGTCGAGGGCTTCCAAGTCCACGACGACCTTTAGAGCACCTTCATCAATGAGGTTATTCAGAAATTTTTCAAATTCCGGCGCTGAAACAGCATCCATACGACCTTCAACCCCCACCACAATGCAGTCCTTTTTCCGGCCGGCATGATGAATCTTCATTGGGTTAACCTCCACTTTCGAAAATCTTTGAAGCATTGAAGATGGATCATTGATCACCATTCCACAACGATACCTGACAGGCTGATGCAGTATAGGCCATTGGCGTTTTCCTGTCAAAGCGCAGTTTTGTTTTTGGGTTGATTGTGAGCATTCAATCTGATACTCCCTTTCTCAATAACCTGATTTTTCGCCAGGAGGCAGAAAAAATGAAGCAGCTCAATCCGGAACATGTGGCCGCCGTTAAAAGGCACGCCAACAATTGTCCTTACTTCAACCTCATATCCATGAAGATTGATACGCTTGAAATGGGCCGCTCCTTTCTGGAAGTGGATGTTCAAGAAAAACATCTGCAGCCCTACGGTATCGTTCATGGGGGCGTTTATGCGTCCCTGATAGATGCTGCCGCTTTCTGGGCCGCCTATACCCATATTGATGCGTCATTCGGCATGACCACCGTTGAGATGAAGCTCAATTACCTGGCACCAGCCGCATCGGGGCGCTTTATCGCCAGGGGTAACAGTATTAAAATCGGTAGGACAATTTGTTTGAGCGAAGCCACCGTGTTTGATGGTAACGAAAAAATGCTGGCCCACGGCACTGTAACGCTCATGATACTAAATTCACTTGAACTCAACGCAAAAAACGAACTTCCGTCCAAGTACCTAACGTCATAGTCTTTTTCAAAAAAAACCGGTGAGAGAATGCCCTTGCCATATGGAATAGACAGGAAAAAAACGGAGTTACCGCCCGGTTTTTCCGTTATTCATTCCAACCGCATGGAAGATCTGCGAAAGGTCGCCGTTCAGTGGGTTTTGAAACATCCCCTCGCGCCGCTGGAAAATGAAGTGTTCATTGTACAGAGCAACGGTATGGCGCAATGGCTCAAACTTGCCCTGGCGGAAAATGACGGTTGCGGCATCAGTGCGGCAGTTTCTTTTCAATTGCCCGCGCGATTCTTATGGCAGGCCTACCGAGCCCTGTTGGGACCGGAGGGCATACCGCGGGAATCTCCCTACGAAAAAGAGCCCCTTAAATGGCGTTTGATGCGACTGCTAAAAGGTTTGTCCCATGAGAACGGGTTTCCAACCATCGCCCGGTTTTTGTCAGACGATCCCGATTCAATCAAGCGATATCAGCTGGCGTGCCGTCTGTCGGAATTGTACGATCAGTATCAGGTTTATCGAGCGGACTGGCTGGAGGATTGGGCCCTCGGACGGGACCAGCTCAGAACTGCCCAGGGAAAGCCGATACCCCTGCCCTTTGATCAACGCTGGCAGGCTGGACTGTGGCGCCTCATTCAATTCGATGTGCCGGATTCAAAAAGGGATACCAGCCGTTCCAGTCTGCATCGGCGCTTTATGACAGCCTCCCGAAACCTCTCTGAGCGGCCCCTCACGCTGCCCCGCCGCGTGATCATTTTTGGTGTCAGTACCCTGCCCGGACAAATGCTGGAAGCACTGCATGCACTTAGTGGACACGTCCAAATCCTTTTTTTTGTTCACAACCCGTCCCGGTACTACTGGGCTGATATCCTGGAAGACCGCAAACTGCCGCCCTTCGAACAAAATCCTCATGTCACCGATTCCGAAACGTTTAAAACACCCCACAGTGAAGCATCGCACCATGATGTCAACCCCCTTCTGGCATCCTGGGGAAAACAGGGTAGGGACTACATCGGGCTACTTCATGGGTACGACAAGCCGGAGGAATACCGCAAAAAATTCGGTGAAATTGAACTTTTTGATGATTTTACTGATGAAAATAGAGATGCCCCCCTGCTGCACCGGGTTCAGCAGGCAATCCTGGATCTGAAGGCACTGCCCGGTTTAAACGAAACGAAACAGGGGATATCTCCCGACGATCGTTCCATCACTTTTCAACTGGCCTACAGCCGTCAAAGGGAAGTGGAAATCCTGCAAGACCAGCTCCTTGATCTATTCAAAGGGAATCCGGAGCTTGCTCCCAAGGACATCATTGTGATGACCCCTGATATTGAGGTTTATACACCGCATATAGAATCGGTATTCGGAAACCTGTCGCGGGAGGATCCCCGTTTTGTCCCCTTTGCCATCACCGACAGACCCGACCAGGCCGGACTTCCCATGCTGAAGGCCTTGGAAAAACTGCTTCATCTGCCCACCTCACGGATGTCCCAGAGCGACCTTCTGGATTTTCTTCAGGTTCCCGCCTTTCGCCATCGGTTCGGTTTAGAAGAACATGATGTCCAAAAACTGCAGCTTTGGATTGATGGCGCGGGCATTCGCTGGGGACTCAGTGCTGATCAGCGAATGGTCTTTGACCTGCCCCATGGCATTGAGGCAAACACCTGGCAATTCGGTTTAAAGCGCATGTTGCTCGGCTACGCCGTGGGCACAGGCGACTCCTGGCGGGACATTGAACCCTATGGGGAAATCGGCGGCCTGGAAGCTGAACTGGTCGGCACGCTCTATTCAATTGTCGTCCTTTTGGAAAAACACTGGCAGACGCTTAGAAGCCCTGGCGCTCCTCAAGACTGGTATGATCGAATTCTGGCGCTGGTTAACGATTTTTTCCTGCCCACAACCAGCAGCGATCAAGTCGTTCACAGGCTTCTGGAAGAAATTTTGGAAACCTGGCGAAACACCTGCGTGGACGTCGGCCTGAAAGAACCTTTAACGCTTGCGGTTTTCCGGGACGTTTTTAAAAACGCCATGAAAGACCAAAATATGTCACAGCGTTTTCTGGCAGGCATGGTCAACTTCTGCACACTGATGCCCATGCGGGCCATCCCCTTTAAAGTCGTCTGCCTGCTGGGAATGAACGACGGAGAATACCCCCGCAGCGCTTCCCCAAACGATTTTGATTTGATGGCCACCCCCGGTGTTTACCGACCGGGAGACCGTTCCCGCCGAGAAGACGACCGGTACCTGTTCCTTGAAGCCCTGCTCTCGGCAAGAGAAAAACTCCACATCAGCACCATTGCCCGCGATGTGATGGATAACAGTGAGCGCATGCCGTCGGTGCTGGTGTCTCAACTCCGGGATTATCTGGCGGGGGGATGGCGGATTGAGACGTCTTTATCGAGCAAAAAACACATCGACAACGCCGCACCCTTGTTGGGGCAATTGACATGCCTGCACCCGCTGCAACCCTTCAGCAAGGCGTATTTTCTGCCCCATGGGGACCGCGAGCTTTTCACCTATGCCGCCGAATGGCGAAAAATGCTGAATCCAGAGGAAATGACGTTAGATCAGGAGTGCCTGGGTCCAGTCCAACTGGAAACCGGGCCTGGACTGGTTCACTTGATCCGTTGTCTTAAAAACCCCATTAAGAGCTTTTTCAATCAGCGGCTGAACATCTATTTTGACGAAGTGGGAACGATCACCCGGAATCAGGAACCCTTCGCCTTGGATGGACTCTCACCTTTCAATCAAGGTAAAACCCTATTGAATGCAGGTCTGGCAGCCCCGGCCCCCGAATGCTCAGAGGCCGTTGATTTGGCAGCCCAGCGAATGCAGCGCACGGGGGAATTACCGCCGGGCGGTTTCGGCCCTTTATCCGCCAAAAAGCTCAAAGAGCAGTCTTCAAAATGCTGGCGCACCACCGCTTACTGGCCAAGGGTTTTCCCCAAAAATGTCCGCCGGTGGAAATTCGTTTTCCGATCCAGATTGACGGATGCAGCTGCGAAGCGCTTGAGGACTGGCTGGGCGATGTAAGGAACAATGAAGCTGAAACCGCAGTCTTAAAAAGGACTGGCCATTATACACGCTGGAGTTTTTATCCCAGCGAGATTCTGGACAGTCAAAATCGGATTGCACGTCCTGACAGTCTGGTGGATCTGTGGGTTCGGCATCTGGCGGGATGTTCTCAGAAAATGACCTTGACCAGCATTCTGGTAGCCCCTGACGGTCTGGCCGAACTGCCGCCGCTTGATCCGGAAAAAGCCACGGAATGGCTCAATGAGATAGTTCAGTTCTGGTGGCAAAGCCTTCACCAGCCCCTTCCCGTAACGGCGAAAACGGCGCTGGCCTATGTGAAAATCTTGTTCTTAAACCGAGGGGAAGATGGTTCGGAAAAAGCACGGGAGGCGGCTCGAAAAGCCTATGAGGGGGATGGCTATAATTTTCGAGGAGAACTGGGGTACCGGGACGGCGTTTATCTAAAGCGATGCTACCCTGGCTTTGATGCGCTCTGGCAAGCTGAGCATAACCGTTTTAAAACACTGGCCGAACACATCTACGGACCCCTTATGACCACCATTTGCACGGATACAATCCATGGCCAACACGCTTGATCCCCTGACCTTCCCCATCAAAGGGCTTCGTCTCATCGAAGCCAGTGCGGGAACGGGAAAGACCTATACCATCGGGGCCCTTTATCTGCGACTGGTGTTGGGGCATGGTGGAGACAATGGCTTCCACAGAACCCTCATGCCCCCGGAAATCCTGGTGGTCACCTTTACCAATGCCGCCACGGAAGAGTTGCGGGACCGCATCCGCAAAAAACTGATTGAGGCCGCCGCCTTTTTTCGCGGTGAATGCAATTGCGATGGGTTTCTTGAAGGCCTTGGTCGTGAATTTCCTCGAAATTCATGGCTTCAAAAAGCCAGTGTTCTTGAACGGGCGGCCCTGTGGATGGATGAAGCGGCCATCCATACCATCCACAGCTGGAGCAACCACATGTTGCGGCAGCATGCCTTTGAGTGCGGCAGCCTCTTTGATCTGGAACTGGCGCCCGACGATCAGGAACTGCTGGAAGATGCCGCATGCGATTACTGGCGTTCCCATTTTTATGGGCTCCCCTTCCAGCAACTGGCGGAACTTCTAAAGCTGATCCATTGCGCCACACCCCAGGCCCTGCTGAACCAGGTGAAACCGATTTTGTGCCAAAATCTGAGTTCGGAGGGAGATCCGTTTAAGATGCTGGAACAGCGCTCTGAAGCCATTCGTGAAGCACAGGGTGAATGGGCAAAGACTTTAATACTGCCATAAATAGGGTCGTGCAGGCCAAGACAGAAAAAATTCTGAATGGCACAAAATACAGTGCGCCAGCATTAAAAAAATGCATTGATCAAATCACTGGCTGGATTAAAGAAAACGGTCCTCTGCCGGAACCTCAAACCCTTTACAAGTTTTCATCGACAGGACTTGAAGAAGGCATAAACAAAAACAAAACGCCCCCGGGACATCCCGCCTACGAAGTGTTTGACCGGCTTAATAACACGTTGGACCAATTAGAAATAGAAAAAGCCCTCTTTGTTCACGCGGCGGGAGAAATTAACCGCCGTTATCAGCGACAAAAAGATCAGCAGGGACGCGTGGACTTTGACGATCTTCTCACCCGCCTGAATGAATCATTAGCGCGCCCCGGTAACGAAAAATTGGCCCAGGATATTGCGGATCAGTTCCCGGTGGCCATGATTGACGAGTTTCAGGACACGGACCCCGTTCAATATGAGGTTTTTAAACGAATCTACGGTCATAGGCCACAGACGGCACTGTTGATGATCGGTGACCCCAAGCAGGCCATTTATGCCTTTCGCGGTGCGGATATTCATACCTATCTGCGGGCCCGCCACGATACCGGGGATGACCCCTACACCTTGAGCGCCAACTACCGGGCCACCGAAGCACTGGTAATGTCCGTCAATAAAATGTTTGACCTGGCAAACCCATATCCCGAAGGGCCTTTTCTCTTTAAAGATCAAATCCCCTTTGAAAAGGTTTTGGCAAAAGGCCCCATAGGACAGGTGATGATAAATGACCAACCGTCATCCGGAATCCATATTCGGCAACTTCATCAAAACGAACCGGTTTCAAAAACGGGGCCCCATGGATATCTGACCCAAATGGCGGATGATTTTGCGGATGAAATTGTTCGGCTCTTGAACCTGGCTGAGCAAAACCCCTCTTGGGCCGGGTTCCAGGATGCTCCAGGTGAGCCATTGAAACCGCTTAAACCGGCAGATATGGCGGTTCTGGTGCGAAGTGGCAATGAGGCGGATATCATTCGAAAAGCGCTGCACAACCGGCATTTACGCAGTGTTTACCTGTCGGATAAAACGTCTGTTTTTGACTCTCAAGAAGCGCTGCAAATGCTTTATCTGATCCGGGCCTGCGCAGTCCCGGGAGAAGCCCGCACCCTTAAAGCCGCCTTGGCCACGCCGATTTTAAGGCAGTCTTTGACGCAGCTGAACAATTTGAACCAGAATGAGGCCGCCTGGGAGGCGGAAGTTGAACGTTTCGGCCGTTATCATTCGGTGTGGCAGCACCGAGGCATTCTGCCCATGCTGCGGAATCTTCTGCAGGATTTTGGAAGCGCTTCAGGCCTTCTTTCCGCCACGGAAGGTGAGCGGGCAACGACCAATTTCCTTCACCTGGCCGAACTCCTGCAGGCAAAATCCCTTGAGTTGGACGGGCCGCGGGGATTGATCCGCTGGCTGGAGGAACAGATTCAGCAACACCCCACCGGGTTGGCGGAACAAGTCCTTCGCCTGGAAAGTGATGAAGACCTGATCAGGGTAATTACCATTCACAAATCCAAAGGGCTGCAGTACCCGCTGGTTTTTTTGCCGTTTGTCTGCTCATTTCGCCAGATAACTAAAAAAGATGTCAATATGGCCACCCATTGTGATGAACAAGGTAGGCTCAGGCTGGCGAATTCGCCTGAAACAGCAGATATTGAAGCGGCTGATCGAGAGAGGCTTGCGGAAGATCTTCGCCTTCTTTATGTGGCGGTGACCCGTGCCCAATATGCCTGCTGGATAGGCATCGGCATCATGGGTAAAGCGCTTCTGAACGGGGAAAAAAGCACTTTGCACCAATCGGCTTTCGGCTACCTGCTCTCCGCCGGGAAAATGATAACCACAGAAGAACTTTCCAAGAAACTGTGTTCTTTAAAAATGGGTTGCCCTCATATCACCATCGAACTGACGCGGGCGGAACCGCTTGATAATGTGTATAAACCACGGGAAGAAGTTCTCCCACTCATGCCCGCCCTTTCGTTTAATACGCCGCTGTTCCGAGATTGGCGGATTACCAGTTATTCGGGCATACTCAAAGCGCAGGGACCCTATTTTCCGCAAGAAGGGAAAACCGAGGAACAAAAAATACCATTCGATTTCCCCGGTTCGGCCTTTGAAGATCAGTTGCAGGAGCCCGGCGAAACATCATTTTCTTTCGCGGAAATCAGGTCCGGCAAACCATCCATCCACAATTTTCCCCGGGGACCCGAGCCGGGAACATTTCTCCATGGTTTGTTTGAATGGGCCGCGAATGAAGGCTTTGACAAAGTGTCCCATGACCCGCAATCGGTCCATGACCAGATCGAAACGCGGTGCCGGCCCCGTGGTTGGGGGACCTGGGCTGATCCCTTGACCCAATGGTTTCAGGATCTTCTTAAGACACCCTTTCACTTGCCGAATCAAGACACGCCCATGACTCTGGCGGAGTTGACCCATACCCAATGCCAGCCTGAATTGGAATTTCTGTTTGCCGCCCACCGGGTCAACATGCGGTCATTGGATCACGACCTCACCCGCAAAATATTGCCCGGCGCAGAAAGACCGACCCTCCAGCCCTTCCACATTAACGGCATGCTCAAAGGCTTTATCGATCTGGTTTTTGAATTTCAAGGGCGTTATTACGTACTCGATTACAAATCCAACCATCTTGGAGAAGAGACTCAGGCTTATGGTTCAAAGGCCCTGGCCCACGCCATGTTGACCCACCGTTACGACCTGCAATATGCGCTTTATACCCTTGCCCTGCACCGCCTGCTCAAGGCTCGGTTGCCGGGGTACCGTTATCAAAGGGATATGGGAGGGGCGGTTTATCTGTTTATCAGAGGGGTTGACCGAAATCATAACGGCGTTTATGCGGATAAACCGCCACAGGCATTTATTGAAAAATTGGACAGGCGTTTCAGAGGCGAGGAGGTAACCCATTGATAGACTGCGATTTATCAGGACTTCTGAAAGCCTGGATCGCCCTGGGCTGGCTTAGGTCACTGGATGCCGCTTTTGCGGAATTCCTGAAAAACCAGCAGCCGGATACCTCTGATCTGACACTGCTCATGGCGGCCCTTGCCAGTCATCAATTGGGAAAAGGCCACATCGGTCTGGACCTTGAAATGTTGCTTTTGGAGCCGGAGAAAACCCTCTCTTTGCCACCTGAACGACCCAGCATCGAAGAGAGTTCCGTTCCCTCACCCAATATTCTAAAAAGCATTTCCTTCTCACGCCTGCTAAATGAACTGGAAGCATCACCCCTGATTTCATCGGGCTCCGGCAACACTCCCCTGGTCCTGAGTTCCGGTCTTCTCTATCTGCGGCGTTACTGGGAATACACTCAAATGGTCGCTCGAAATATTCTAAATCGTCTTTCTTATCAGCTTTCCACACCTGATGATTTAGAAAACCGTCTCGATGGCCTCTTTTCCCTCCTCAGAAGCCCTGAGGAGAAGGCCAAGGCCGAAGTACACTGGCAAAGCGTGGCGGCGGCCATTGCGGCCAGAAGTTTGTTCAGTGTTATTTCAGGAGGACCGGGAACCGGCAAGACCACAACGGTGGTTCACCTGCTGGCCCTTTTGCAGCAACTTTCATTGGAACAGGGTCAAAAACTGCGGATTCGCATGGCGGCCCCCACTGGAAAAGCCGCGGCCCGGCTGACCGAGTCCCTGGTTCACGCCATGGAGACGCTGCCCCTAAACATGCGTGAGGCCCTGCCCCGGGAAGTCACCACCCTCCATCGTCTCCTGGGCAGCCGGCCCGATACCCGCCAATTTGCCCATCACCTGCATAACCTTCTTCATGTGGACCTTTTAGTGGTGGACGAAGCATCCATGATTGATCTTGAAATCATGGCGGCACTTTTAAGTGCGCTGCCCGACAACGCCCGGCTGGTATTGCTGGGGGATAAAGATCAACTCTCCTCGGTGGAAGCCGGCGCCGTGCTGGGAGACATCTGTCAACCAGGGGATGACCCCGTTACACGCCGGAAACCAGCACCTGGATTCACAAGCACACCGGCTTCCATCTTGGGGTTTTTGAGGGTAACGGCACCCCGCTGGACCAGCACATTACCCTGTTAAGGAAAAACCACCGGTTTGGGAAAAACAGTGGTATTGGAGCCCTTTCCCGGGCTGTCAACGACGGCGATCCGGAACGGGTGGACGATATCTTTAACAGTGGCTACAAGGACATTCGCCGCCTTTCCATCAACAGCCTCGAACATGAAGCCTTTGCGCACCTGATCCTGGACGGCCACTGCCATTCCGCCATTTTAAATCCGCAATCCGCAATCCGCAATCCGCAATCAAAAAATGGCTATCGCGCGTACTTGGAACGGATAAAATCCGGGCCCGACAAACTCCCGGAAAACGATTGGTTGCGCGCTATAATTGAAGATTTTACCGCTTTTCAACTGCTGTCCCCGTTACGCAAGGGTCCCTGGGGGGTCAGCGGCCTGAATGAAACAACGGCGGAAATTCTTTTTCACCAACGCCTGATCAGCGCTAAAGAAGGCTGGTATGCCGGCCGGCCGGTCATGATCACCCGCAACGATTATGCCTTGGGATTAATGAATGGCGATACGGGCATCGTTCTGCCGGTTTATGATGAGAAAAATCATAACAAAACCACTCTGAAGGCGGTGTTTTCAATGCCAGACGGTTCATTGAAGAAAGTGCTTCCGTCCAGGCTCAACCATGTGGAAACCGTCTATGCCATGACCGTTCATAAAAGCCAGGGATCGGAATTCCAACACACGGCCCTGGTCCTTCCGGACCGCATGGCCACGGTGCTGACCCGCGAACTGCTCTATACCGCCATTACGCGGTCACGCACCTGGTTTACGCTGGTGAGTGCACACCATGAAGTCCTCAGGGAAACCGTAAAACTTAGAACGTATCGCGCTTCAGGACTGGGCAGGTTACTCAGATTTCCCAATGAATTGAAAGATCAGTCCCACCAGAAAACCGCATAGTATGGCGATCCCGGCCGCCATGATACCATAGGTTAACGGGTGTTTGTGAGCCAGGTTGAAAATAGCGGCGGGAAACCCCACCAGTTCCACTTTTAGAGGCCGCTCTTCTTTGGATAACACCATGCCATCTTTCACCACAGACAAGGCCACCTGGTAGTTTCCCTGCGTCAAGTGAACCGGAAGGCTGAAAACCCCCTCCACCAGCGGGTCCTTACCGGGCAAACCCGTTATACTGGCGCTTCCCGGAAAAATCCCATAGCGGCCACGGCTCTCTTTGAGTCTCAGAAATTCGTGGAACAACCGACGGTCTTCTATTTTGTGAATTGCACCGGTAAATGAAACNTTTCGATCAATGGCAGCATAACCCCAGGGAACAGCGTCCTTCGATCCAGCCAACAATTCGGGATCCGTGCTCATGGCCAAATAGATCTCCGGCGCCCCTCGTTCNATGATTTCTTCCCCGTTCTTCCACAGGCCCCAATGCTCTTCTTTTCGCATGAGCCTGGTTTGATCCCGCTCACCGCTAAGCTCAAGGACNGCCTGGCAGCCTTCNGGGATATGGGCCCNTACATGGAGTTTTGCGCCATCNTACCAAGTCCCGATTTGAACCACTTCGGGTTGAATCGCAATCTCGGCAGGGGCNCTTCGAACTTCACCCNAAAACACCATNATCAANAATCCCACGCCTGTCAGGCAGAACTTGAATTTCTTGGAAACAGCACGATCCATCTTACTGGTCCCCTTTTAAGGAAAGCATCAGATCAGGGGCGATGACGAGCTCCAGGAAAATTTTCACCATGATGATCAGGACCACGGAAGCGAAAATAATCTTGAGGGCTGTCCGCATTGATTCTGTGGCTCAGTCTGGCGCCGAACTGGGCCCCCACAGTCGACCCCGCCAGCAGTGTCAGAGCCAGCACCAGATCGACGGTTTGGTTTTCCGCTGCCTGCAAAATGGTGACATTGGTGCAGACCAGCAGTTCCTGGAAAAGATTGGTGCCAACCACCACCCGAATGGGCATTTTGAGCACATAACACATGGTCGGCAGCATGATGAACCCGCCGCCCACCCCGAGAATAGCCGCTACCATGCCCACCAGAACCCCGGCCGCCAGCGGCAGCAGAGGAGAAAGCGTGATGCCCGATTTTCCGAAGCGGACAGGCCAGGGAAGGACTTCCAGAAAACGGTCCCAGGCGGATATTTTTTCGGGCGCATCGGCTAAGTTCGGGACCGTTTTATTCCTGAGGCACGCCACACCTTCGGCCATCATGTAGATCCCCACAATCCCGAGGAGCATCACATATAGAATTCTAATAATGAAATCGATGTGTCCCGCGGCCTTCAACGATTCAACAATTCTGACACCAATGGTGCTGCCCACCATTCCGCCCGCGAAAAGAAAAAGTCCCATCTTGAAATCAACACCGCCTAAGCGGGAATGGGCATAGGTGCCCGATGCAGCCGAGGCCACCACCTGGTTGGAATCAGAAGCGGCGGCAATGGTGGGCGGGATGCCGATCATGGTCAGGAGGGGGGTCATGAGAAAGCCGCCGCCCACCCCGCACAACCCGGAGAAAAATCCGACGGAACTCCCCAGCCCGAGAAGTATAAAGATGTTTATGCTGCTTTCGGCGATGGGCGAATAAAGACTCGGTCCCATGCTGGTCCCCGTTTATGGGCGCGCTCTCTATTGCGCTTCTCGAACGGGCAGCGCCCTTGGATGGTTTGTTTCAAGGGACTGGTCCCGCCAATCCGACGGACCTTTGTAAAAATGAAAAAACGTCTCTACCTCTGAAATACCGTCCCAAGACCACACGGGACAGCAGGAAAGATGAATGAACCGCGTGATATGACAAACCCCTTTGCAGCCTTCTTCCAGTTGATACGGGTTGTCAAGACGGGGGTTATAGATGGCCTTTAGTTCATCGGTTGTGGGCATTCGCCAATCCTGATACCCGCCGGCGCGAAAATTCTGGCAGTATTTTTTGGCTTCATCCCAGGTGATGACACTGCCATTGTCGGCGGCCGCCCACATCAAGCCGGTGGTCAGATCTTTGACGGTTCCGTTGTCATAGGCGATAAATCGCTCCGACCGACCGATTTCCTTTAGGGTTGAAGTGGTTGAAGCGTTCAAAGCACATGCTGCGGTTAACAGAATCAAAAACCCGAGTGCTATCCATTTTTTCATAATTTTCTCCTGAAAAAACCTCTCAATCTATCGATGGATGGGAATATTCAATGGTTTCTGTACATACCCTTCAGGCACCTTGAACAGATCTTTGTTGAGAGTGGTTTTTTCAATTTTCTTTAATGTCGTGGTTGTGGTCATCCCCATCACACCACTCTCCATTTTTACGGGAAATCCTTTCCCCGAAAGTTTTCCGGAAAGTCCCATTCTTCTATACTGGGGAGAATCCTGCATGATTTTTCCGCTGATCTTTTCGTACTCTTCATAACCGGGCACATCCTTAGAGAGCCACTGCAAATTCTCAATCCCCATGATGGTCAAAATATATTTCTCACATTTAAAGCCTTCAATGGTTTCGGCTTCGCCCGTGGCCGTTATTTTTGTTTCTTCATTCATTTTTGCCATGGGACCCATGTTTTTTTCCATTTCCTTCATATTGATTTTAACGTAAGTCCGGGTAGATGGATCCAACTGGTAAATGATTCCTTCATTAAACAGAACAATGGTAACATCATGCTCTGTGTCGATACGACTGCCATAATCACTTAAATAATGCTTAATGGTTTGCGGCCCGCTTCCGCCGTGTCCCATACCCGGCCCTGGTGGCGGTTTGGGCATATCCTTCGGCAGCCCTTGCGGCATTCCCTGTGGCAGATTTTTCGGCAAGCCCTCCGGTAACCCTTTTGAAAAGCCTTTTGGCAGTCCTTCCGGCAGGCCTTTGGGTGAACCGCTGCGCACTTGTACGGATTCCCAATAAAGATCCCCATACGCCACGGGAGAAAAGGTCATCAGCAAAAAAGCCGCCAACAACAAACACCGCATCAGTTTTTTGATTTTCATATGAAAACTCCTTTCGCTCAAAATTTTTTGTTCACTCTATCTTACCATAAATTATCACGTCAAGCATTCTCCTGAGAGCCTGTTTGACAATTGACATCCCCCTACCGTTTTCATATATGTAAGCTGTCGATATTTCACGACAGGAAATCGCGATTTTAAGGAACAGAAATGAAACAGATTCGCAACTTCAGCATCATCGCACATATCGATCATGGAAAGTCCACCCTGGCCGACCGCATGATTCAAGCCACGGGCATGGTAGAGACACGGGATTTTCGCGATCAGCTCTTGGATAACATGGATATTGAGAGGGAGCGGGGCATTACCATCAAAAGCCAGGCCATCACCCTTCCCTACGTAGACAATAACGGCAGGGAATTCGCCTTGAACCTCATCGATACTCCCGGTCACGTGGATTTTTCTTACGAAGTTTCCCGCGCCCTGGCCTCCTGTGAAGGGGTCCTCCTGCTGGTGGATGCAGCCCAGGGTGTGGAAGCCCAAACCATGGCCAATCTATATGCCGCCATGGAGCACGATCTGGAAATCATCCCTGTCATCAACAAGATAGACCTTCCATCGGCCGATATCGAGCGCACCAAAGAGCAGATTGAAATGGATCTGGGTCTGGATTCGGATCACGCCATCCTCTGTTCCGCCAAAGAGGGCAAAGGAATTGACGATGTTCTGAGGGCCATCGTGGAGGTGATTCCGCCTCCCACCGGCAGTGAAGAGGACCCCCTGGCCGCCCTTATATTTGATGCCCATTACGATCCCTTTCGCGGCACCATTGTAAGCTGCCGGGTTTTCTCAGGATGTGTCCGCCCGGGGGACACCATTTTGCTCATGCACAATAACGCCAGCTACCGGGTGGAAGAAGTGGGCCTTTTTTACCTGGCACGTGAACCCAAAAAATCACTCTCAGCCGGTGAGGTGGGCTACATCATCTCCGGGATTAAAACGGTCAGCGACATCCGAATCGGGGACACCATCACACTGAAAAACGATCCGGCCCCCAAACCCCTGCCCGGATTCAAGGAAGTGAAACCGGTTGTGTTCGCTTCCATATACCCGGTGGCCTCCGATGAGTACCGGTCCCTGGTGGAGGCACTTGAAAAATACAAACTAAATGATGCGGCCCTGATCTATCAAAAGGATTCTTCCGCTGCGCTGGGACTGGGGTTTCGCTGCGGTTTTCTAGGACTATTGCACCTGGAGATCGTTCAGGAACGCCTTGAACGGGAATTTGACCAGTCCCTCATCATGACCGCCCCCACGGTACAATACCGGTTTAACCTCACCAATGGCGACGAGATCACCGTGGACAATCCCCTCTATTATCCGGATCCGGTCACCATTTCACAGGCCTTTGAACCCTACATTCGCGCCAGCATCATGATTCCAGAACGGTACATGGGCGCCGTAATGGAACTCTGCCTGGAACGGCGGGGGACCAATTCAAAATTCAATTATCCGTCCACGGGACGGATCGAAATTCAGTTCGACATGCCCCTTGCGGAGGTCATTTATGATTTTTATGACAAACTCAAGACCGTTACGCAAGGGTATGGCTCATTTGACTATGACCTTCTCGATTATCGGAAAAGCGACCTGGTCAAACTGGATATTCTGTTAAACGGAGAAAAGGTGGATGCCCTTTGCCAGATTGTTCACAAAGACGGCGCCCGGGCCCGGGCCCTTCAGGCCTGCAACCGCCTGAAAGAGGAAATTCCACGGCACATGTTCAAAATCGCCATTCAAGGGGCCATCGGCGGCACTATCATTGCGCGCTCAACAGTCAATGCCTTTCGAAAGGATGTCACGGCAAAGTGTTATGGCGGCGATATTACCCGAAAACGAAAACTGCTTGAAAAGCAGAAAAAAGGGAAAAAAAGGATGAAAATGGTGGGTTCCGTAACGGTCCCTCAGAGTGCGTTTGTGGCTGTTTTAAGATCCGACGACAATTGAACAATGCAACCCGGCCTGTATGTCCACGTCCCTTTCTGCCGCAGTAAATGCCCTTACTGCGGTTTTTATTCCATTGCGTCAAAAGCCCCCATTGACCGGTGGCTGGACGGCCTCGAAAAAGAAATTTCTTACACCCAAAAACCTTTTGGCCCCTTTGACAGCCTGTATCTGGGGGGTGGCACGCCTTCTTTTTTAAGCAAAACGGTTCTTGAAAGGGTGATGGCGCTTATTCTTGGCCATTTTTCCTTAACACCCGGCGCTGAAATCACCCTGGAAGCAAACCCCTGCGATATTAGCTCCGAAAAAGCAAATCTATTTAAATCCCTCAAAATTAATCGCATCAACCTGGGAATCCAGTCTTTTAATGATGATGTCTTGACGTTTCTGGGGCGAAGGCACTCATCCAAAACCGCTGAAAATGCCCTTAGACACCTCCGATCCGCAGGTTTTCAAAATATTGGTGTGGACCTTATTTACGGTTTTAAAACGCAGCCCATGAAAGAATGGATCGCTACCCTTCGGCGCGCGCTGGCATTTCAACCGGAACACCTGTCCTGCTACCAGTTAACCCTTGAAAGAGGCACGGTTTTTGAGCGGCGTTCCCATCCAGAGGACATGATCACTTTGCCGGACAAAAGTGCCGCCGCCCATTTTCTGGCCACATCCTCATTTCTTGAAAGCAACGGGTACATTCAATATGAAGTATCCAATTTTGCAAGGAATAAGGGTCTTGAGGCCCGGCACAACCGAAAATACTGGCAGCACATCCCCTATCTGGGTTTGGGCCCTTCGGCCCATTCTTTCGATGGAAAAAAAAGATGGTGGAATTTAGGGTCGGTCAAGAAATATTGTGCGGCCCTTGAAAAAGGTCGGTTGCCCATTGAAGGGACGGAAACGCTCACAAAAGAACAGATTCATCTGGAGTCTCTCGCTTTGGGTTTTAGAACCCGTAGGGGCGTTGCCCTCAAATCCCTTCCCCCGAAATCGGAAAAGACCCTTTCAATGCTTCAGAAAAAAGGGTTTCTCAAGGTTGCTGATGGAAGGGCTTTTCCCACACGGCGTGGGTATCTTCTGGCGGATCATTTGCCCCTTCACTTTTCAGATTGAAAGCCATTTTTAAGGTCTCATGAAAAAGTCGTCACCCCGTTGAAAAACGGGGTCCAGTGCTTTTTTAAGTGCCTAATAACACTGGATTCCGGCTTTCGCCGGAATGACGCAAAGAGAGTATTTTGGACTTTTTACGAATGCATCAATTCTACCCCAAGCGTTTCAAAACTCCGCAGATTTCAAGACCGAATTCTTCACGCTGCCAGTTTTTGATGCCCATGATGTTCTTCATGTCATCGGGAGTTTCGGGGTTCAGGAGCGCAAGGGTTTTTGCCTGCGCGTTGGTGCAGATAAGCGCTGGATCAACACCCATTTCACCACCGCGCCGATCCCGCCATTCCTTGAGACATTTTACCCGCTCCCCCACCTTTGGGCTGATTTTTTCAGATTTTTTTCGCGGATAAACGGGAAGGGCATTTTCTGACAACGCCAGCGCAGGTTGAACTGCTTTCAGGATGCCCTGTCCCAGTTGATTGATTTGCTTGGGGCTAAACCCCCTGATGTTCTGAAGATCCGCCATTTTGACCGGCTTGCGCTTTGCCAGCGCCACCACCTGGGAATTACCCATTACCTTGAACAATGGAAGATCCCTTCGGCAAGCGACTTGATCCCTGAATTGCAAAAGTGCTTCCAGGGCGGCCAGGCTTCGGCGATCCAGTCTTCCCGCGCCGTTGAATTTCAGGAACAGGGGTTGATCGTTGGGCTCCGCGCCGCGAACAGTTGTTTGCAGTTGACACTCCTCTTCCACAAATGAAAGACGTCCGGTTTGGCGAAGTTCGGCACGCAGGTCCTGCGACAGGGCGAGGAGATAACAGGTATCATGCACGGCATACTCCAGCATGGGCGCCGGCAGAGGCCTTTGGGACCAGTCTTTCTTTTGATATTTTTTCTTCAAACTGATATTCAGTCTTTCCTTGAGCAGACTGGCCAACCCGATATCCCTTAGTCCCAGAAAACGACCGGCAATCTGGGTATCGAACAGACTGTTCACCTCAATTTTAAAATCCCGGTACAAAGATCGAATATCATAGTCAGCGCCATGAAAAATCTTTTGGATTTCAGGAGATTTAAAAACCGGCACCAGGGGGGAAAGGTCTTTTACGGCCAGAGGGTCCACCAGGATATTTTTGGAGGGTGTTGAGAGTTGAAGTAGACATACCTTTTCCCGATAGTGAAACATACTATCGGCCTCCAGGTCCACTCCGATGACCGCCTCTTTTTGAAGGATGTTTACGACCTTCAACAGCGCATCCCGGCTTTCCACGTGCAGATAGTCCTGTTTGTCCTCACTCATTAAGCGCTCCTAAACCCTTGACATTACCCATGCATATTTCTATTTTACCGCAACAGCAAATTAGATAAAGGGAATTCGTATGAAAATTGATGAAAATCTCCATTTTTTTCCATGGAACAACCCGTCGGCCAATAACTGCAATACCTATTTCATCGACGGGGAAAAGAAAATCCTGGTGGATCCGGGACACTACCATCTCTTCGGCCATGTTCGGGATCAGCTTTCCCTGCTGTCCCTCAACCCTGAAGACGTTGACATGATCCTCATCACCCACGGACATCCGGACCACATGGAAGGAGTCAAGATATTTGAAAACACCGAAGCGCTCATTGCCCTTCACGGCACTGAAATGGCCTTTATTCAATCCGTTGCACCCCATTATGGCGAAGCGTTGGGCATTTCGAATTTCGAACCGGACATTCTGCTAAAGGAAGGGGATCTCACCATCGGTAATCTCGCGTTTCAGGTCATTCACACACCGGGTCATTCGCCCGGTTCCATCTGTCTTTATGAACCGGAGACAAAAGTGCTTTTTACGGGAGATGTGGTCTTCAATCAGGGCATCGGCAGAACGGATCTTCCCGGTGGAAACGGGCAGGAACTCAAAGAGAGCATTCGAAGGATATCGCGCCTAGACGTGTCCCTTCTGCTGACCGGCCATGGCGATGTGGTGTCGGGTCGTGAAGCTGTCGAAAAAAACTTTAAAATGATTGAAGACTACTGGTTTTCGTACCTGTAAACAATGGATCCCTCGCTTCCGTCCATCGATTTTGACCTTCGCCAGCTTGAGATTTTCGTAAAAATCGTTGATCTGAAGAGCTTTTCAAAAGCCGCTAAAGTTGTTTTTCTAGCCCAGGCCTCCGTCAGTGAGAGAATTGCAACCCTTGAAAAAATGGTCGGTGTTCAACTGTTGGACCGGCTTGGAAGGCAGGTGGCGCCCACCAAGGCCGGAGAACTCCTCTATAAGCATGCCGTTTTGCTTCTGGATATGAAAAACACGGCTTGCCTTGAACTACAGGAGTTCATGGGNATCAAACGGGGTAGCATTCACTTGGGCGGCAGCACGATCCCCGGCGAATACATTCTCCCAAAAATCCTCGGACTTTTCTGCCGTAAACATCCGTTGATTTCAGTCAATCTTTCTGTAGCGGATTCCGTGAGCATTGAGACCAAGGTTATGAGCGGTGGTCTGGAGTTGGGCGTTATCGGGAGCAAAACAGACAAAAAGAGCCTGATCTGCCATGAATTGTGGGCGGATGAACTGGTATTGGCCATTCCGGCACATCATCCATGGGCTGACAAAGAAGTAATTTCGATGAAGGCACTCCATGAAGAACCGTTCATATTTCGGGAACGGGGATCGGGAACCTTCAAAATATTCGATAAGTACCTGCGGGCCAACGGCACAGGGGGCTTGGGTGACCTCAAAGCGGTAGCACGATTCGGCACATCAACGGCTGTCAAAGAGGGGATCAAGGCGGGTTTGGGGATTTCCATCCTTTCCTCCCGCGCCCTGGAAACCGAATTGGCCTCGGGCGTACTGAAAGCCTTGCAGATCGAAAATCTGCCCATGCGCCGCAGTTTTTATTTGATCCGGGACAAAAGAAGGGTTGCGTCTCCCCTTTGCGTTGCCCTTTGCGATTTCCTGCTGAAAACGAAAGAGGATTTAGACCATGGCGAAAAAGAGAGATTGGTTGACGTGCGTTTCAGGCACTATTTAACCTTTGCGCCGAGCGTAGTTTCAGAATCAGGCGTCATCAAGTGCAGTCCATTGTTATCGCCTGCCGCAAGAAGCATCCCCTGGGACTCAATTCCCATCAATTTAGCCGGTTCCAGATTGGCCACCACAAGCACCTGCATCCCGGGAAGGGTTTCTTTGCGGTAATGTTCTTTGATACCCGCAACCACCGTCCGTTCCTCACCCATATCCACCGTCAACTTCAGAAGCTTTTTCGACCCCGGTATCTCTTCCGCGGCCATGATGACGCCGATTCGAAGATCCAGCTTTTGAAAGTCTGTGAAACTGATGCTCTTGGGCTTTTCGGCTTCTTCGGGTTTGGTTTTTTTCGGTTTCTTCTTTGCGGCCGCCGGTGGCGTTTCTTTTTCCATTTTCTTGACATCAATGCGGGGAAACAGGGCCGGCGCTTTTAAAATGGGATGCGCCGGTTTTTCCTGGCCCCAGTTTTTAAGATCTGCCAGGCGGCAGCTTTCCCCCTGCTTTTTCAGGCCCAGTTGCTCCTGGATTTTTTCCGCGGAAGCGGGCATAAAAGGCCATACCAGGCCGGCCACAATTCTGAGGGTTTCAAAAATATGGTTTATAACGATTTTAAGCCGTTCCGGTTCCGACTTGGCCAAAACCCAGGGAGCCATTGTGTCGATGTATTTATTGACATCTGAAATAATTTCCCAGACTGCCATCAGTGCCTTGTGAAAGGCCATTTTTCCCATATGACCCTGGTAAATTTCAATCAACCCCATGGCGCTGTTTTTAAGGGCCTCATCTTCATCCCCTGAAGGGCCGGCATCCGGGAGCACACCATCAAAATATTTGTGCACCATGGTCAGGCTGCGGCTCACCAGATTGCCCAGATCGTTGGCCAGATCCGCGTTGAGTCGCTGGACCAGTGCCTTCTCACTGAATTCCGAATCCAGACCAAAGGCCATTTCCCGCATGAGAAAATACCGGAACGGGTCCAGTCCGTAAATATCCACCAGTGCCAGGGGTTCCACCACATTCCCCACACTTTTGCTCATCTTCCCCGCGTCGATATTCCAGTATCCATGGACATT
>JGI11705J14877_10000261_pt1 | contig 33658 bp, 27 predicted proteins | sample Etolaghawater15m_FD_14877 | JGI IMG/M metagenome (IMG submission 14877) | reverse complement strand
GAAAAAATCTTATCAGCAGCAAGGGATTGCAGTATCCGTGGCGCCCCCATAAGGGAAGCCATGGCGGAGGAAAGAGTGGCAGCAATAACCCCGGCATCAATAAGGAATCCAACTGCAGATACGGTTTTCATGGCACCGGAATCCGAAGAGAGAGTGGCATTTGACAGAACCCCGGCAAACAGGATCGCTACGGAAAAATAGACAGCAATAGAGAGTCCAACGGCCCAGAAAGTTCCCAGGGGGATACTTTTTCCTGGATCAGCAAGGTCTCCGGACATGCTCACCCCCTGAGTGAATCCGGTGACGGCTGGAAAGAAAATGGCAAAGAGGGCCCAAAAAGGAACACCGTTTTCCGGTGATGCCCAGTTGGCTGCAAGAATTGCTGTATCCCAACTGCGGATTGTGCCAGCAAAGAAAGAGAGCAGGGCGGCGGCCAGCAGGGCCATGACGCCGAATTGAAATCTGGCGGCCCAGTCTGCACCCTGCCAGGCGAAAAAGAAAAGAAACACCACTGCACCGGATGCTATCAGCTGTATGGTCAGGTGGTGCATCCAGGGGAAAAAAGCACCAATCACCTCTGCAAATCCCATGCAGTAAAAAGCAATGGATACGCTTTGGGCCAGAAAAAGAACCAGCCCTATGGATCCACCAAATTCCGGGCCAAGGGTTCGGGAAATAAGATAGTAATCACCACCACCTTTAACCTTGAGGTTAGTAGCTACTGCAGACAGGGAAATGCTGGTGAGTACACTGATAAGATTTGCCAGGGCAATAATCAGCAGGGCTTTTCCCAGCCCGGCATTTCCCACCACATAACCCAGCCTCAGAAAGAGTATAATCCCTAGAATAGTAAGGATGCTGGGGGTGAAGACACCGTTAAAGGTACCCAGCTTACCTGCCGTTATTTTGGCTTCCGACGCTGCGGGGGGGCTGCTGAGTTCGTTCACTTCTGTTCACCTGATAGTGTTCTATTCTATCTTCAGCAAATCCAATATTTCCTTACAGGAAGGGATATCAGCCATGGAACTCCCATAATGAACGTAGCGGAGCCTGCCGGACAAATCAACCAGCATCTGCGCAGGAAGTCTGCCTAACTTGAAGGGATTGACTTCCTGTCCATATAATTGTTGAATGGTATGCTCCGGATCAGGTATGCCGATAAACGGTAACTCTTGCTTCAGCCAGTATTTCTGGAAAATGTCGGCATTTTCAGATCCAATGACGACTATCTCCGTATTCAATCTAACAAAATTTTGATATTCCTGATGCAACTGCGCCAGATGCCTGCGGCTGAATGGTCAGGAGAAACCACGATTCAGAACCAACAGCACATTCATTCGGTCTATGAAAGATGAAAGTGTAAAACTGTTTCCGTTACAATCTGTAGCTGTGAACTCGGGTGCATGTCCGTCTCGTTCGACTCTAGCCATGCTAACCTCCTACTTTTTGTGACAGGTGGAGCAGGATTTTCCTTTTGGAACTTGCTTTTCTTCATGACACGGCCAGCAGAGTTTTTTGTGGAAGTCATTCCCGCTTCCGCTGATGTTAACTATGGCAACCTTAAGTTTCCCTCCCTTTGGATCGGCGTGACAACTTATACATTCCAAAGTTTTTTGGTGTGTGGCATGGGGGAAAATAACAGCCTCCTTCTTCCCTTCTATATGAAAACGTGCCTTAAGATCTATTTCGGCAGGACCCGTTTCGCTGGAAAGTCCCAATGCAGGGAATACCAGTACACCCATGAAAATAAATCCTGTAACCAGCTTGCTGTTCATAGTTCAACCTCACTGTTTAATGTTTTAGTGGTGAAAAACCAGTGGGACGATTCCCCGGTATTTGCACCATGCTGCCCTTGTACAGCTCTTAAATGTCAAAAAAGACTCTAAATGAGAATACAATAGCAAAAAATAATTAACAATATTTAAGAACTGTCCAGGGAGTGATGTTACTCGTCAAACAACTTCTGTTGTGCTACAAGTGATGTATTCATTGTTCATTCTGATGGAAATATACTCTTATAGCTAAGCTTGCAAAAAAAGGATGTGCTCCCTCAAACACAGGTTGAAATTTATGTTTGTACAGAAGAGATCATCAAGACTGGCCCGTTTTTTTCCTTTCCTGAGCTGGCTTAAGGGATATAGCTCTCAAGAGCTGCGAAGCGACTCTCTGGCAGGACTGACAGTTGCTGTGGTGTTGATACCGCAGTCTATGGCCTATGCCATGCTTGCAGGCATGCCTCCTGTTTATGGGCTGTATGCGGCCGCTGTAACTCCTGTCATAGGAGCGCTATGGGGCAGTCTGCGCCAACTTGCAACCGGGCCTATTGCAATCATGAGTCTTCTGGTTCTCACAACCCTTACTCCCCTCGCTGAACCCGGATCTGCAGATTATATTTCTTTGGCTTTTACCCTCTCTTTCATGGTGGGATGCCTCTATCTTTTTCTCGGTACCCTTCGCATGGGATTGATCATGTCCTTTATATCCCATTCTTCCGTCAAAGGTTTTACTGCAGCCGCTGCCCTTATCATCATCTCCACCCAGCTTCCGCATCTCTTTGGTATCTCTGTTGGAAAACATGAGTACATCCTGCCCATGCTGGTTAATATTGTCAGGGAACTTCCCAGTTTGAATCCTTATACCGGTGTTATGGGGATCGCAGCCCTGATTCTCATCTCTTTCATCAAGCATGTTAACAGAAATCTGCCGGCAGGATTGATTGCCCTGGTGATAGGTACTGTGATGGTCATCGTGTTTGATCTTGACCAGAAGGGAATCGCAGTTATAGGTGAAATACCGGTTGGTCTGCCCAGCTTTAATCTTCCCCTGGTCAGTTTTGAAATGCTCAGCAAACTTGCAGGACCGACAATGGTGATTGCCCTGGTGAGCTTTGCGGAGACCTATTCAGTAGGGAAGGCGATATCAAGTCAGACCAAACAGAAGGTGAATGTCAATCAGGAACTGATTGGTCAGGGGTTGGCCAATTGTATCGGATCTTTCTTCTATTGCCCTCCGGTAAGCGGCTCCTTTTCCCGTTCCGCCATTAATTTTGCCGTTGGTGCAAAAACTGGCGTCTCCAGCATCTTATCAAGCATTATTGTTGTTCTGTCCCTGCTTTTTCTGACCCAGCTTTTCACCAGTATTCCTAAGGCGGTACTCGCCGCCCTGGTCATTAATGCCGTACTTCTCCTCTTTAATCCAAAAGAGGTCTTTGCCCTTTTAAAGAAAAACCGGCATGACGGTATTGTAGCTGTTACCGTATTTATTATGGGACTGGTCATCAAGCCTGATTATGCACTGCTTCTCGGGGTCATGATGTCGCTTATCTTTTTCCTCTGGAAAACCATGCACCCGGTTGTTGTCAGGATAACCAAGGATCCTGAATTGAACATGTTTGTTGATGGTGATCTGATGGATAAACCTGACTGCCCGCAGATTCTGCAGTTACGGATAGACAGTGAAATCTATTTCGGGAATGCCCAGTTTCTGGTTGAACTCATTAGCGAGCGCTTGGATGCATCGGCAGCGCCCATTAAATTTTTGATTCTTGATTTTCAGGCAGTGAGTTTTGTCGATTTGACAGGTATTGATGAACTCAGACTGTTGTTGGAAGAACTTGACACTAGAGGGGTCAGGCCTGTTTTTATAAATATAAACCCGCCTGTTGAGAAGGTTTTTGTTTCTTCAGGATTGTCCGCAGATATTGATGCAGAAATGATTTTTGATGGAAAAGGTACCGCTACCAGGAAAATTTTCCCTATTCTTGATCATGATTACTGCCGTGAGACCTGTTCGATTGCTCTTTTTAATGAGTGCGAAACCGTGAAATAAAAACATGATTACTACCAATCCTCAGCCTACCCGCCTGAGGAGGATTTTTTCGTGTTGATTATATGGGCATCTGCGGCCTGGAGGGGCCGCAGTAGAGCCCCCAGGGATGGGTTTATGGCGTCCCATATAATCGACACGGAACAACTTTGGGTTACAAAGCTGAGTTTGGATGGTAATCAGGAATAAAAAAGAACAAACAGCGATGAGCGGGGGGAGAGCCGCCAGGACTGGCATTTCAGGAGCAGATCAATAATGATGAAGCTTTTTTTCTTAGTTGAAGTGCACGTGAAACTGTTTATTGGATAAGCCTTTTTCGTATGAGAAAGATAGCCACCTGGCAGGTAAAAAATGTAAGGACAGACAGTCCTATTATTTTTACAAACCATGGCTGATCAAACTGGCCATAGCAGAGCATGCGAGACAATGTAACAAAGGGAGTGAGGGGCAGTAATTCAAAAAATATTCTGACTCTTTCAGGAATGGAATGGAGTGAGAAGAAGATCCCTGAAAAAAGAAAGAGAGGTGTAAGGACAAGAGAAATAAAGTAGTTGAAGAATTCATAATTGCTAGCAAGGGCGGTCATGATGAGCCCCAAGGCAGCAAAAAATATCCCGGAAAGGAAAAGCAATGGTAGCAGGGTAAGGGTCCATGGAGAAGGCCAGACACCAAAAAGTGGCAGGGCTGCAAGCATGATGATACCGGACAACAAACCTTTGCTGGCCCCCCAGAAAATCTCACCGAGAACTATATCGGTAACCCCAAGCGGTGTAACCAGGATGGCCTCATAAGTCTTTTGAATTGTCAGCCGGGTATAGGCACCATATGTTGTTTCAAAGGCGGCGCTGTACATGACCGAGGAGGCGGCGAGGCCAGGAGCGAGGAATTGCAGATAGGTCAGGCCTTCAATGGTTCCTACTTGTTTGCCAAGTCCGTAGCCCATGGCCAGCAGAAAGAGCAGAGGTTGTCCCAGGTTGCCTATCAGGGTCGAAGTGATGTGCTTACTCCAGACCAGATTGTTACGCAGCCAGACTGTCCGGAAGCGAAAAAANGTCATGATTCTCGNAATGACCTCCCGGTTAACTGGATAAAAAGATCCTCCAGGTTAGCNGGTCTGCGCAGCCATTTGCGGGAGTTTGCCAGTAACGCTTCAAGACGGCTGCAATCTTCCTGAGTATAGGCATAAAGCCTGTCGTTTACTCGCTCGGTGGTTGCGTTACATTTTTGGAAAGCTTCTTCCAGGGTGTCAAGTTCCGATTGCCCCCCCTCCACTTCAAAGACATCCACACCGACAAGCTCTTTAATCAATTGCTGTGGAATTCCCTCGGTGACAATTGTTCCGTGATCAAGGATAAGAACCCTGTCGCTAAGTCTCTCCACCTCATCGAGATAATGACTGGTTAACAGCATGGTCATCCCCTGTTCCTGCAGCATTTCAAGATGTTGCCATATCAGTTGGCGGGATTGGGGGTCAAGGCCGACGGTGGGCTCGTCCAGGATAAGCAGTTTCGGGTTATTGATGAGAGCCCGGGCAAGCAGTAATCTTCTTCGCTGTCCCCCTGAAAGACGCTCTATCACCTCATCTTTTCTGTTGGTCAGTGCAAAAAACTGGAGAAGTTCGTCGGCCTTTGCCGATGCTATTCGACGTGGAATGTTATAAAATGCTGCATAGGTGAGTAGATTTTCCTGTACGGTGAGGTCAGGATCCAGGCTGTCCGCTTGAGGGACCACACCAATAAGCTGTTTGGCTTCACGCAACTGCTCCGGAATGTGCATCCCCAGAAGAGTTATACTGCCGCTGCTTTTTGTCATTAATCCGAGCAACATCTTGATCGTGGTGGTTTTGCCGGCCCCATTTGGCCCCAAGAAGCCAAGACATTCTCCACCCCGGATGGAAAAACTGATATTGTCTACTGCACAACGTTCCTGAAACATTTTTGTCAGCTCTGCAACAACGACAGTGGGAGCAATATCTGAGTTGATCATCAGGAATCAGAGCCAGTTTCTACGTTTAAAAAATCGGACCATGACTAGAGCAACAGCCAGCATTACACCCCAGAAGACGAAATAACTGTAGCGAAAATGCAGTTCCGGAAGGTATTCAAAGTTTGTTCCATAAATACCGGCAATAAAGGTGAGAGGGATAAAGATTGCCGAAAAAATGGTTAGGACTTTCATTATTTCATTCAGTTTGTTACCTATTCCGGTGTTGTAAATGTTCAAGTGGTCTGACAGCATTTCCCGGTAAGTGTCAATAACCTCGACAGCCTGGCTGACGAGATCAAGAAGGTCTTTGAGAAAAGGGATGGTCTGTTCCTGGATAAGGTCTGACTCCAGTCTGCTCAGTTGCAGAATAAATTCTTTGGCAGGACGAATCGTTTTGCGGAGGTAGTTCATCTCACGCTTGTAGTTATTTATCCGCGTCAGGACATCCTTCGTTGGGTTGTCGAGGATTTCATCTTCAATGTCTTCAATCTGTTCACCCATCCGTTCAATAATAAAATTATAATTGTCGACTATGGTATCCAGCAGGGCATATGCAAGATAATCTATACCCACCTTGCGGATTCTCCCTTTCTGGTTCCTTATCCGTTTCCGAACCGGCTCGAAGACATCAGCCGGTTGTTCTTGAAAGGTGATCAAAAAGGTTTTTCCAAGGATCATGCTCAACTGTTCACTGTGGATTCTCCCTTCATCCTCGTCATAACGCATCATCTTGAGGACAAAATAAATATAATCATCGTAATCCTCCATTTTCGGGCGCTGGCCTGTATTGCTGATATCCTCAAGGACCAGGCTATGGAGTCCGAATCCCTGGCCAATGGCTTTGAGCAATTCCGTATCATGGAGGCCGTAGACGTTGAGCCAGGTGACTGTCGCCGTATCTTTATAAGGAATGCCGTCTTTGATATCGTTTAGAAATTTTTCATCCAGATGTTCCTGATCATAATCAAGAATCTGGATCCTCGATTCATCTATTTTCTGTTCCCCGATAAAAATCAGTTCACCAGGGGACTTGCCCATGGAGGCCTCTTTATTTTTTAAGAATCTTGCCATACAGTCCTCTTGCATCTCATGAGATATCTTCTGTCACTGCTGGTCGCTATTACTTCAAACCAGATTTTTGTTAACGAATTCCCAATTGATGAGGTTTTGAATAAAAACATCAAGATAGGTACCCCGCGCATTTTGGTAGTCCAGGTAATAGGCGTGCTCCCAGACATCAACCGTTAATAACGGTTTGATATTATGGGCTATGGGGGTGTCAGCATTTGCAGTTTTCATAATTGTCAGTTTGTTGTTTTTTATAACCAGCCACGCCCATCCACTTCCGAATTGTGTAAGAGCGCTATTTTTTAACTGCTCAACAAATGTGTCATACCCACCAAAGTCAGCAACTATTTTTTCAGCGATGGCTCCCATTGGCATCCCGCCACCCCCAGGTTTCATACAGTTCCAGTAAAATGTGTGGTTCCATACCTGTGCTGCATTGTTATAGATTGCGGTTTTACTCTCATCATTTACTGTCTTTCTGATAATGTCCTCCAGGGTGTCTCCAGCCAAATCTGTGCCTTCTATCAGTTTGTTAAGATTGGCAACATAGGTACTATGGTGTTTTCCATGATGAAATTCCAGGGTTTGTGAGCTGATGTGTGGAGCCAGACCGTCTTTTTGATATGGAAGATCAGGTAGTGTAATCGTCATGTGTGTTTCTCCTTGGGATTGAAGGGGGGATGGGAGGAGTTTGCTGAAGAGATACACTCCTGGGTAACGTTTTTAAAACAGTGGACTTTTTTTAAGGGTACTTTATATTTGAAACGATTTCAATCTTCAGTGGCAACAGTAAAAAAAACTTTGGCATATCAAATTCATGGCCAGGAAGAAAATGAGTCCCGGAATGTATTACAAGGAAGACTGGGGGAAGCGAGGAGCATGTTGGGATACCCTGTCCACCCATCCGGTGTGCCAGCAGTAGCGACATAACAGAATATACTGGAGACAAAGAAATTACATGAAAATAATGCAGATATATACCGATATCTTTCTGAACTGGCAGGCACTTCTTGATATCGTGTTGATAGCTGCCGGTCTGTTTTTCCTCCATCGAACATTTTTAAGGCTCGGCACCTGGAAGATCCTGATAGGGATACTGGCCGCATTTGTCCTGTTTATCCTTGCCAGCATTCTTAATCTTGAGGGTATTGAGTGGATTTTTAAGAATGTGAGTCACGTTGCCCTGCTTGCTCTGATTGTCATTTTTCAACCGGAGATTCGAAAAATATTCGAGAAGATGGTTTCCATTGCCGTCGCTAAGAAAAACATCGCCTCCAGCGATACTAATCAGATAGTGGCTGACAGTCTCTGGGCACTTGCAGCACAGAAACGGGGTGCGATAATAGTCTTTCCAGGGAAAGAATTGATCCAGGATAAAATATCCGGAGGTAATGTCCTTAAAGCGCTTCCCAGCGTTTCGTTGATAAAAAGTATTTTTGATCCCAATTCTCCAGGGCATGATGGTGCTGTTATCGTCACCGACAACCTCCTTAGTCATTTTGGTGTGCGACTACCGATGTCGAAGAGTTCCACCCTGTCTGAAGATTATGGGACTCGCCACCATGCAGCCATGGGGATGGTGGAAGAGACGGACTCTCTTGTACTCCTTGTTTCGGAAGAGAGGGGGCATGTTTCTTCTTTTATGGATGGGGAGATGACCCGCTTAAATTCTCCGGAAGAGATTATCCAGGTCATAGAAAAACATTTTGCCAGAATCGGTGTTACCCCTCTTTCACAGGCGGTTTCCCTGAACCCGAGAACCCTGCTGCAGGTCATGTGCAGTCTGCTCGTCGCTATTATCTTCTGGTCTACAGTGATCCTGGGCCAGAAACAGTTAGTTGAGCGAACCCTTACTGTTCCAATTGAATACACCTCTCCCGGTGAAGGGTTGGTCCTGGTAGGAACCAAGGTATACGAGCTCGTTATTCACGTAGTCGGGCCCAAGTCAGCTATGAACGACTTTGCCCTCTCAGACCCCAATGCCCTGGTTGATCTGTCGCAGATGGGTGAAGGGACTCAACGAATACCTGTAACTGGAGACAATATAAAATATCCTGGTGAGATAACATTGCTTGATATCTCACCCTCAGAGCTTGAACTGACTCTGGCTGGCATTGTCAGAAAAACTATAGCAATAACACCACAGTTTATAGGTCAGCTACCAAATGGCTTAAAAATAAAGAAAATTCAAGTATCCCCCGCAGAAATCCAGGTGTTTGCACCACCGAGCCGCCAGGAAAACAAGACTCTTGCTGTTTCCACGACCCCGATCTATCTGAGCTCTGTTGGGAGTGATAGCAAAATACTCTGTAAGATAATTGCCCCGCCATCGTTTCAACCCGTGGGAAAAAGATGGCCGGATGTTGAAGTTCTTATAACGCTCGAATGATTCTTGATAGTGAGCTGTATAATTCTCCTCAATGTTCGTTGTATAAAGCTGGTGCAGGATTGGTATAAAAAGACCAGTAAACGGAAAGGCACTTAACTAAAAGTAGCTAAGTGCCCTAGAGTTTTGGTACACCCAGCAGGATTCGAACCTGCGACTCCCGGATTCGAAGTCCGGTGCTCTATCCAGCTGAGCTATGGGTGCATTTTGTATGCTGCTTCAGGTAATATATCTTTATTCCACTACAAGTGTCGGCATGTATCTGCTGTTACCGATGGTTGTGAGCGAGAAATACTGCAAGCATCCCAGGCAACCTGAATAGATGATATGCATTTATCAAAAAACAATTAATCTACTCTGTTGATCTTGTCAATTCCTACCCGCCACAGGTGATTCGAATTGTTTCCGCTTTTTCGGCAATTCCTTTCTTTAAAATTTCATGGTTATATGCGGCAATCACATCACGGCGTTTCAGCATTCCCACAACCCACTTGTTTTCCAGATCTTCCACAACCGGAATTTCTTCAATTCCCTTCACATCGAAGAGCTGCATTGCCGTATAGAGGGAGTCATCGGGGGTCAACATAATAACGTCTCTGCTGCAAATCCCGCCCACCAGATAACAGACCCGTTCTGCCTTTGCCCTGTGCAGTATGTTTTTTACGTCCTGCATGGAGATAATACCGGTCATTCTGCCTGAGTCATCAACAACGGGAAAATAAAAGCTGCTTTTCGCCATCCTGAATATTTCAAGGAGATGGTTGATATTGGCTCGTTCTGAAATAAAATCGACATCTTCGGTAATGGCTTTACCCACGCGGACGGACTTCATGATGGCGGCTTCACGACCTTCATGGATATTGATCCCTTCACGGGTAAAGTCAACGGTGTCGATGGAGTCGGTATTGAATTTTTTGGAAACCACCACACCAATAATGGAGGTCAGCATAATGGGGATAATAATAAGATAATTGCCGGTCATTTCGAAAAGAAGGAAGATCGCGGTCATGGGCGCATGTGTCGAAGCTGCCAGAAAAGCACCAATGCCAACCGTAGCGTATGCTCCAGGGTCTGCAGTGAAGGAGGGGAATACCATATTGGCAATATGTCCAAAACAGCCTCCAATCATGGCCCCAATAAAGAGGGCAGGGGCAAAAACTCCTCCGGAACCACCTGATCCAAGGGTAATGGATGTGGCAAAAATCTTCATAAAAATGAGAATAAAGAGGAGGAGAATCGCTCCTTCACCATTGAGGACTCTTTCTATGAAACTGTATCCATCTCCCATGATCTCGGGATAGGCCATTGCTATACAGCCAATGAGAAAAGCGCCACTTATGGGTTTTAGCTGTGGGTGCAGAGGTAGTGCCTCGTATTTGTCTCTTACCCAGTAAAAAACACGGATATAGAAGACCGCAATCAGTCCGATAATGATTGCCAGGAGGCTGTAGAGTGGCAATTCCACAAAGGGGTTAACCATAACGTAGTGTGGAATAGGGAAAGCTGGTATTTCACCATAATATGCTCGTGTAACAACGGTGGAAAGAGCAGAAGCGATGACAAGAGCAGAAAAAGAGGAAATTTCAAAAGTGCCAAGGAGTACAATTTCCGAAGCAAAGAATATACCGGCTAAGGGGGCGTTAAACATCCCTGCTATTCCACCTGCGGCGCCAGCTGCAATATATACTTTCATTCTGCTGCCGGATACTCTGAAAAACTGTCCAACCTGAGATCCTGCTGCGCCACCAATCGCGGCGATTGGACCTTCAACACCGGCGGAATTCCCGGTACCGATGGTAAGGGCAGTGGTGATAATCTTGAGTGCTATGGTTCTTGCCTTGATATATCCGCCCTCAAGATTGACTTTACGGAGAAATTTTGTAAATCCGTAGCCATTGACTTCTCCTGGAAAAAGAAGTGAAAGGGGAATCAAAAGAACCATGCCGGCCATGGGAATGAGGGGGAGTAACAGGAGGTGCCAGCCGCCCTGGTCAATGTTGAGCAGATCTTTCCCGCCAACCATGAATATTTCATCCACCCAATGAACAATAGTCCGAAAAACGATATTGCAGAGACCAGCCAGAAGACCAATCACGGAGGCAATAATCATCATGCCGGTATTCTCGCCGGGCATGAACTTTCGGAGGTTATATTTCATTGTTTTCTTGGTACCTTACAGCCAACGTTTGCAGCCTGTTTGAGGAAGAAATCATCAGTCATTCCTGCTATATAGTCACAAACCATGGCGGCAGGTGTGTGGGATTCAAGATAGGACGCATCCATGTCGGTCATGATATCTACGGGTTTTGTTGTCTGCCCGCTTTCCAGTTGAGTGAGATAGTGAGTAAAGAGTGCTTCGTAGCAGTTTTGAATAAGGGGAAGATTTGTCTTGGTTTTGGGGTGAAGATAGATGTTTTTGTAATTAAATATTTTCAGTTCCTGAAGAAATTCGGAGATTTCCTGAGAAAACCCGATATGTCCATTTCTGCTGTCACCACTGGAAGGAAGGACACTGTTACGGATAAGGTCTGTGACCAGGGTATAAACGATTTCTCCGTTGGTGCGGCCAAGTTGTGTGCGGCAGGATTCCGGGATATCTTCGCGTCGTATGAGCTTCAGTAGAATGGCGTCTTCGATGTCTCTTCCGATATAAGCCACGGTGTCAGCCATGCGGACGACACACCCTTCAAAGGTCATGGGAGCGAGTTTGTAACCTGGATTTTCTTTTTTCTTTTCAAGCTCCCTGTCAAATTCGGCAAAGTTTTTAACGGTGCCCGGGCTTATCCTGTTGGCGTGGACCTCACCATCATGACAGAGAATACCGTCGAGGGTCTGCAGACTGAGATTCCAGCCCCGTCCTTTGCGTTCCAGGTGGTTCAAAAAACGAACCGACTGAATATTATGTTGAAAGGGTGGCAGGTCGTGTTTCCTGCAGAGATCTGCGAGAAAGTTTTCTCCGTCGTGTCCAAATGGGGCATGGCCTATGTCGTGGCCAAGGGCTATAGCTTCAATGAGATCTTCGTTAAGTTTAAGAAAGCGACCTATCGTTCTGGCAATTCGTGATACCAGCTGGACGTGGAGAACCCGATGAGTAATATGGTCATTGGAGACCATGCAAAACACCTGGGTTTTGTCAATATAGCGGGTATAGGCACGGGAATGGATAATACGATCCGCATCAAGGCTGAAGGCTTGTCGGTACCCGTTGCGCTCTTCCTGTCTTCGACGTATAGCATCTGTTGAATAGGTGGCTGCCGGAGAAAGCCTCTCTCTTTCGATCCTGTTGAGGTGGTCGAGCATTGGGAGGAGGCTGTTGTGTGGGCTGGATGCCTGCATTATTCTGCTGATAAAAGAGTGAGCTTTGGAGAATTTCTAAAAGTAAAAAAGGCCATTGGTCAAGTCAAAAGAAGATATTATACCAGACTGAGTGGAAAAAGCACGTTTTGGGGCAGAACTCCTGTGAAAAATGGTTTGTTTCCCAAACGTATGTGTTAGAATCCGTAAGATTATTTTTATTTGCTTACAAACCAGAAGAGGAGAATTTGCGTGAAGGTTTCTATTGAATACTGCACGAAGTGAAACTATAAACCCCGTGCTTCCAGTTTGGGAGAAGAGTTGACTACCCGATTTAATGCAGACGTCGAGTTGATTGCATCGGATGGTGGTGTTTTTGAAGTTGTGGTTGATGGAAGGAAGATTTTTTCCAAAAAAGCATTAAATCGTTTCCCTGAAGAAGGTGAGATTTCTAGCCAGATTCAAGCCTGACAGGGAGTAATGAACAGTTTATTCTTTGTTGGTTTGCAGGTTGCAGGAAGAGACGCATTCGTCGCAATTGTTTCTGGTGGTTCCACGATTACAGTAATCAGCAAAGCCTTCGAGAAGGTCATCGCCACCTCGTGGACAGACCTGTAAGAAGTTGATAAAGGAAATCATTCGTTTGATGACTTCAGGAGGGGCAGCATGTTCTACTTTGCAGGCACCTTCTTCTGCAGTTTTTGGGTCGATGGCAAGCACTTCAGTAAAGAAACGCTTTAAGGCATCATGACGAAAAATAACGTCTTCCGCTGTTTTTTTCCCGACAGTAGTGAGAGTGATTGGTTCGTAGGGTGCGTAATGAATTAACTTTTTTTTGGAAAGAGTGCGAAGGGCTTCTGTTACGGATGCCCTGCTGACACTCAGTCGGGTCGCAATGTCCTTACTTCTGGCAACCTGTTTTTTGGTTATGATATGATATATTGCTTCTATGTAGTCTTCCAGGCTGGCACTGAGCGAAACCGTTTGAGTAGGCATAATCAACGTATCTTTGAGATAGTATGAACGTACTTAGGGTAGAGGAAGAGACACCCGATAGAATTCTTCTTAAAATACCCTTGTTTGCCAGTGTCGTCAAGTTTGTTGAAGTTGTAGTATTAGTAAACGGTCAGTAAGGCGGCCCAGATGCAACCACGAATTGTTTTTATAAAGAGTCCTGATACGCGTCGACTTCGAAAGTAAGTCTAAGCTATTAAAAAGGCAGAGAGTGCCAAAATATTTTTTTTCGGGTTGATCCCGGAATCCATTATTCTCATATGCTCTGTGAATTGAAAATTGATAATCTTGCTCTGATTGAAAGTCTTCATCTTGATCTTTGCTGCCAAAATGGAAATGGACTGGTTGTGATGACCGGTGAAACCGGGGCCGGAAAATCGATCATGCTCCGTGCCATTCACCTCCTCACTGGTGGCAGGGCATCTGCTGACTGGATCCGTAATGGGGCTGAATGCTGCACTGTGGAGGCACTTTTTGAGGTTTCTAAGAATAACCAGCTGTTGCAGGAGATATTTGCCAAGCAGGGGATCGATGCTGAAGAAACCCTTGTTATGAAACGGGTGGTGACCAATAAGGGTAGGAGCCGGATGTATATTAATGGCTCTCCTGCCACTACCAAAATGGCAGCGGAACTCGCCGTGAGCCTGCTGAATGTTGCCAGTCAACATGATCACCAGCAATTGCTGCAACCCTGGTTTCATCTGGATTTTCTTGATACCATGGGAGAGACCTGGCCCTTGAGAAAACAGTTTGATCTACTTTTTGGGAGGTGGCAGGGAAAACGAGACGAACTGGAACAGCTTCAAAAACAGGAACAGGAAAAGGAACAGCGCAGGGATTTTCTTCAGTACCAGTTGGAGGAAATCAGGGCCATTGAGCCGATTCCAGGGGAAGACGAACTCCTCGCTGAAGAAAAGAAACGACTGAAAAGTGCCGATACTCTGATAAAGATCAGCAGGAAATCCCACGGTCTTATGGAGCAATCTCTGCTTGACGGCCTGATCCAGATTCGAATGGATATGAGTCAGGCTGCAGAACTTGATGGCGACGCGAAGGAACTGGCAACTGAGCTTGCAGAATTCAGTTATCATGCTGAAGATCTGGTGGTGAAACTGCGGGAGTACAGAGATTCCCTGAACAATGATCCCTACCGGCTTGACATTGTAAATGAGCGCCTCAATGAGCTTCAGGGCTTGAAACGAAAATACGGAAACAGTCTCGAAGCTGTAATCGTCTTTGCCGAAGATGCTGAGGCACAGTTGCAGCAGATAGAAAACCTCGAAAAGGTTGTGAGTGAATGTGAGGCCGAGGTGCTGGCACTTGAAAAGGAACTCTGCCTTTTTGCTGGGAAGCTCAGTGAAAAAAGAAAAGAGACAGCGGTAACATTGGAACAATCCATGGGAAAAGAGCTGGAATCCCTTGCTTTTAACCAATCGGGGCTTGAAGTTCGTTTTCAGGAACATGGAGGGAATGTGGCGGCACTGCGGCAGGGGGGCTGGGATAAGGTGGAATTCTTTTTCTCCGCAAATCCCGGCGAGCCGGTCAGACCTCTTGTGAAGGTGGCTTCCGGCGGTGAACTCTCTCGTCTGATGCTTGCCTTTAAATGTCTCCTTGCCAGGAAGGATATGGTTGAGACAGTGATTTTTGATGAGGTGGACGCCGGAATCGGGGGAGAGGCTGCAGAGGCGGTGGCTAGAAAAATTCAGGAACTTTCCACTCACCATCAGGTTTTCTGCATAACCCATCTGCCACAGATTGCAGCCCGGGGGAATACCCATTTTCTCGTGGAAAAAGGTGTGGAGGACGGACGAACCCAGTCAGGAATATATATGCTTACGCCGGAGCAGCGCCTCAATGAAGTGAGCAGAATGCTGGCAGGGGAGTCTGTGTCTGATCAAACACGTGCCTGGGCTGAAGAACTGCTGGCAAAGGGAAGGGGCGCTGCGTGAAACAGATAACTGCACTTGCCCTTTTCTCCGGTGGCTTGGATTCCATCCTTGCCGCGAGGCTGGTGGCATCCCTTGGTGTACGTGTCCTGGCGGTAAAATTTGTGACCCCGTTTTTCGATTATGAACTGCTCGATGATCCAGAAAAATACACACAGAAGATCATGGATAAGTATGGCATCGAAGTGGTTCTCCATGATCTCAGTCATAATTATCTGGATCTGCTGCATAATCCCTCGCATGGATTTGGTAAAAATTTTAACCCCTGTATTGATTGCAAAATTCTCATGTGTCGTCGGGCAAGGGAAATGATGCCTGAATATGGAGCGTCTTTTCTTGTAAGTGGCGAAGTGCTTGGGCAACGTCCCATGTCTCAGCGTCGTGATACTTTGCGGGTTATTGAGCGTGATTCAGAGAATGACGGCCTCTTGCTGCGACCACTCTCTGCAAAAATCATGACCCCGACAACGGCTGAAACTGAAGGGTGGATTGATCGTGAAAAGCTCCTTAACTTCAGTGGTCGTGGACGATCGAGACAGATACAGCTTGCAAAGGAGTATGGTATAACGGATTTTCCCGCACCTGCTGGTGGCTGTATGCTGGCTGATCCTATCCTCAGCACACGAATAGAGAAGATCTACAGTGGTAATTTTGTAATAAAGGCAGAGGAGATAACTGTTACTGATGTTCGTTTCTTATTACTCGGACGCCAGTTTCTTCTTCCGGATGGTTTTTGGGTAATCCTTGGCCGCAATGAAAAAGAAAATATCAAAATTGAGAATCTTGCTGAAGATACTGATGTGTTGGTTCATATGCCTGACAGACCAGGCCCCACTGCTTTGCTTCGGAATGCCAAAAACCGCTTGTTAACCAGTGGCAATAAAGACGAGATTATTGCCAGGGCTGCAGGCCTGGTTATGCGATACGGAAAAACAGTGGAAGAGGACCCTGGAGCGGCATTAGAAATTCAAGGCTTAGGGACAACATACAAAATAACAGGGTACCCGATTTCTGAACAATTATGCAGGGATTGGATGATACAAAGTTAAGGCAAGCCCGCCTTGCGCAAGCACAGTTTTTTTGGTAAACGTCATGTGCTTAAACAGAATAAGTATTTTGCAGCTATACACAATGAGGATAAATAATAATGAAGACAGCCTTTATTACAGGGGTAACCGGGCAGGATGGCGCGTACCTTGCTGAATTTTTATTGGGGAAAGGCTATGATGTCCACGGTCTGAAACGAAGGGCATCTTCCTTCAATACTGACAGGGTTGATCATCTCTATCAGGATCCTCATGAAGAAGATGTACGGTTTACTCTTCACTATGGTGATCTCACTGATTCCACCAATCTGATTCGTATTATTCAGGAAATCCAACCGGATGAGATTTATAATCTTGCTGCCCAGAGTCATGTGGCAGTCTCTTTTGAGACTCCTGAGTATACAGCGAATTCTGATGCATTGGGTACACTCCGGCTCCTGGAGGCCATTCGTATTCTCGGGCTGGAAGGAAAAACAAAATTTTATCAGGCTTCGACTTCTGAGTTGTTTGGAAAGGTTCAGGAAACCCCGCAGACTGAAAAAACGCCCTTTTATCCAAGATCTCCTTATGCCTGCGCCAAATTATATTCCTACTGGATCTGTGTGAATTATCGGGAAGCATATAACATGTATGCCTGCAATGGCATTCTCTTTAATCACGAATCACCTGTCAGAGGAGAAACCTTTGTTACCCGTAAGATCACTCGTGCTCTGGCGCGAATAAAACTAGGTCTCCAGAAAGATATGTATCTGGGTAATCTGAGTGCCAAACGCGATTGGGGACATGCTAAAGACTATGTGAAAATGCAGTGGTTGATGCTGCAGCAGGAAACGCCTGAAGATTTTGTTATTGCTACAGGGGTGCAGCATTCAGTTCGTGAGTTTGTTCAGATTGCGGCAGAACAACTGGACATGCAGATTGAGTGGCGGGGTGAGGGGCTTCAGGAAATTGGTGTCGAAAAGAATAGTGGAAAAACCATTGTTCATGTTGATTCCCGTTATTTCCGTCCAACGGAGGTTGAAACCCTACTTGGTAATCCTGCAAAGGCTAAAGAAAAATTGGGGTGGGTTCCTGAGATTACCTTTGAGCAACTGGTACAGGAAATGGTTGTTGCAGATCTGAAACTTGCTGAACGTGATCAGATTGTGAGCAAGAAGGGATATAAAGCGTATAATTATTTTGAGTAGGTGGTTGTGATGTGTGAGGTGTTAGGTGTTAGGGGTGAGGAGTTAGGGGTTAGGAGTGAGGGGTTAGGAGTGAGGGGTTAGGAGTGAGGGGTTAGGAGTGAGGGGGGGAGGAGTGAGGAGAAGGAAACACCATGATTTGCTTGTCTGGCAGGGAGCTATGGACTTGGTAGAAGAAATATATAAAATCACTGCATTATTCCCTAAAGAAGAACTGTATGCACTGACAAACCAGATGCGAAGGGCCGCTGTTTCAGTGCCGAGTAATATTGCAGAAGGGGCGGCCCGCACGGGTTCCAATGAATTTTTATATTTTTTGTCTATTGCAAGGGGTTCACTAAGTGAGCTTGAAACTCAACTGCAAATTGCAGAACGATTAGGTTATATGAAAAAAGATAGTCTCTCTGACAACATTGAAACAATCTTTGGCCTATTAGGCGGATTAATGAAATCCATAAGAAAGGGACAATAAAATGCGCACCAAGGTCTCACCCCTCACCCCTCACACCTCACCCCTAACCCCTCACTCATCTATTTACGTAGCCGGACACCGTGGCCTGGTTGGAGCAGCAATTTGCCGATCTCTTACCAAGGCGGGATATACGAACATTCTCACTCAATCACATGCTGAACTTGAGTTGACAAATCAAGCAGCGGTGCAGGAATATTTTGCTGATGCACAGCCTGAATATGTCTTTCTGTCTGCTGCAAAAGTAGGCGGTATTCACGCGAACGATACCTTTCCTGCAGATTTTATCCGCGATAATTTGTTGATACAGACAAATGTTATTGACGCTGCGTATCAAAACAAAGCCAAAAAACTTCTATTTCTCGGATCCTCCTGTATTTATCCCAGGCTTTGTCCTCAACCGATGAAAGAGGAATATCTGTTAACAGGTCCTCTTGAAATCACCAATGAGTGGTATGCCATTGCGAAAATAGCAGGAATTAAAATGTGCCAGGCGTATCGAAAGCAATATGGNTTCAACGCGATTAGTCTTATGCCGACAAATCTGTACGGTCCTGGAGATAATTTTGATCTGGAAAATTCTCATGTGTTACCGGCGCTCATGCTCAAATGTCACAATGCAAAGAAAAACGGTGATGCACAAATGACAGTCTGGGGTACCGGAAAGGCTTTAAGGGAGTTTCTGCATGTGGATGACCTTGCTGATGCCAGTGTGTTTCTTATGGAATCCTGTGACGATTCGGAACCGGTTAATATTGGAAGCGGTCGAGAAATTTCCATAGGTGATTTGGCACACCTTGTAGCCAATGTTGTCGGGTTTAAGGGAGAAATTGTTTTTAATACAGAAATGCCTGATGGAACTCCTCGAAAGCTGCTTGACAGCAGCAAGCTTAATACTCTCGGTTGGCATTCTCATATTACCTTGGAACAGGGTCTTATTCAAACCTATCAATGGTTTTTAGAAAATCAGGAAATAATAAGATCATAAAGTAGATTCTTATCCTGGAAGGTGAAGGGATACTGGGAAGCATATTCCCGGAACAAATAAGTGGGATATAATGGATACTCTTGCGTCAAATATTGCTGTTGTTGGGTCAGGTTACTGGGGTAAAAATTTAGTACGTAATTTTAATACCCTTGAAGCGCTGCATACCATTTGTGACACAAACAAAACGACCCTGACACGTTTTGAAGAGCAGTACCCTGGTATAAATACAGCGACTGCATACAGCCAGATTTTGACGAATCCTGAGATACAGGGGGTTGCTATCGCAACTCCTGCAGAGACTCATGCCACCCTTGCAACGGAAGCACTGCTGGCTGGAAAAGATGTTTATATAGAAAAACCGCTCTGTCTCTCTGAAAAGGAAGGTGCTGAATTAAATGCACTTGCCAAAAGACAGAACTGTGTACTTATGGTCGGACATTTACTCTGGTACCATCCGGTTGTCCTCAAACTTAAAGAACTTGTCGATACCGGCGAACTTGGTCGTATCCAGTATATTTATTCCAATCGATTGAACCTTGGAAAACTGCGTAGAGAGGAAAATGTACTCTGGTCATTTGCTCCCCATGATATTTCTGTCATCCTGGGGCTGACTGGGGAAATGCCTGAATCCATTCGTGCTCANGGTGGGAATTATCTCCACCGACAAATTGCTGACACCACTATGACGTTGATGAATTTCTCAAGTGGCATCAAAGCTCATATCTTCGTTTCCTGGCTTCATCCTTTTAAGGAACAGAAGCTTGTTGTTGTTGGTGAAAAGCAGATGGCTGTCTTTGATGATGTTGCACCATGGGATGATAAATTACTGCTTTATCCGCACTCTATAAAGTGGAGTGACAACATCCCTGTTGCCAATAAGGCAGAGGCGGTCAAGGTTACGGTTAAACAGGATGAACCCCTTAAGGCAGAATGTGCTCATTTTCTGGATTGTATAAAAAACAGAAGTAAACCACGCACAGACGGTGAGGAAGGGTTGAGAGTTTTAAAGGTACTTAATCGGTGTCAGGAGTCCCTGGAAAATGAACAAAAAGTCCAGGTAACCAGCCGCAGTAATCAGGCGGATTTCTTTTGCCATGAGAGTGCTGTTGTCGATTCCGGTGTGGATGTCGGTTCTGATTCTAAAATATGGCATTTCAGTCATATCCTTTCTGGTTCAAAGATCGGTTGTAACTGTAATATTGGTCAGAATGTTGTTGTCGGACCCAACGTGACCATCGGGGATAGATGCAAAATCCAGAACAATGTCTCTGTGTATGAAGGCGTGAGCATTGGAGATGAGGTTTTTTGTGGTCCCAGTATGGTATTTACAAATGTGATGAATCCCCGTGCTGCAATCTCCAGGAAGGATGAGTATTGTGACACTGTTGTTCGAAGGGGGGTGACTTTTGGGGCGAATTGTACCATTGTCGGCGGCATTGAGATTGCTGAATATGCCTTTATTGGTGCCGGAGCAGTTGTGGTGAAGAGTGTTCCTGCTTTTGCCCTGATGGTTGGTAATCCTGCACGACAGATTGGCTGGATGAGTAAATATGGAAAGAAAATGGACTTACCACTTACTGGTCACGCTGATTTTACATGTCCTTTTACCGGGGAAAAATACACTCTACGGGATGATTGTGTAACGGTGGTGCCGGAATAGCAATAAGAGTTGTGGTGATCAGCAACCGGGGTCCATATTGTGAGGATTGCCTGGAACAAACTTAACGTAGAAGTGGTAAAGGCCTGAATGGGTACAATCAGTCTTTTTTTGAAATCAATAATCAAACAACGGCGTCTCATACTCTCAATGGCCAAACGAGAGGTGAAGTCGCAGTATGTTGGTTCCACCCTTGGACTGGTGTGGACTTTTATTCATCCTCTGGTATTGATTTTTGTTTTCTGGGTTGTTTTCAGCGTGGGATTTAAGGCTGTTCCTGCCAGTAATGTCCCTTTTGTTGTCTGGCTGACAGCGGGGATGACATGCTGGTTTGCATTTTTTGATATGATATCAGGATCAACCAATATTGTTGTCGGAAATAGTAATTTAATCAAAAAAACAGTTTTTCCTGCCCAGATACTTCCCGTTGTTAAAATAACCTCTTCCCTTGTTGCCCATAGTATTTTTGTTCTTATCCTGATGGGACTGATACTTTTACAAAGGTTGCCTTTTAGTATCTTTTATTTTCAGGCATTCTATTATCTGTTCTGTATGCTGGTATTGGTACTTGGGCTTTCCTGGTTGTTTTCTTCATTGAATGTATTTGTTCGNGATATCAACCAGGCCGTTGCCCTCGCTCTACAGGTTGGGTTCTGGGCTACTCCTATTTTCTGGGATATCAATATTATGCCGCAGAAGATACAGTCTGTGCTCAAACTGAATCCGATGTTTTACATTGTTCAGGGATATAGGGATTCTTTCCTCAATTTTATACCTTTTTGGAGTCATCCCGTTTTGACGTTGTATTTCTGGCTGGTCGCTTTATCTCTCTTTGTACTTGGGGCTGTTGTGTTTCGTCGTTTACAGCCACAGTTTTCAGATGTTCTGTGAAGGCTTATGAATAGAGAAATTTCAATTGACGCCCATGAGCTGACGAAGACCTATTACCTGTATGACCGACCTATTGATCGTGTAAAGGAGACCTTTCATCCCTGGCGTAAGATTTATCATCGTCCTTTTGATGCCGTTAAAGGGTTGAGCTTTACTATTCATAAGGGTGAGTCGTTTGGTATAATTGGTCGCAATGGCAGTGGAAAATCCACATTGTTGCAGATGATATGTGGAATTCTTCAGCCCACAAGCGGTTACGTAACTGTTAATGGCAGGGTTGCTGCTTTACTGGAATTAGGAGCAGGATTTAATCCCGAGTTTTCGGGACGTGAAAATGTTTATTTAAATGGTGCCATTTTAGGGTTTTCCACAGCAGAAATTGACGATCTCTATGATGAAATTGTTGGTTTTGCCGATATTGGGGATTTTGTTGATCAGCCCGTTAAAACCTACTCCAGCGGAATGTATGTTCGTTTGGCCTTTGCGGTGCAGGCATGCGTCGAGCCGGAGATTCTTGTCGTCGACGAAGCTCTGAGTGTGGGGGATGTTTTCTTTCAGCAGAAATGCCTTGGCCGGATGCGACAGCTCAGGGAGAACGGTACCACACTGCTTTTTGTCTCCCATGACATGGGCATTGTCCGTGAGCTTTGTGAAAGTTCCGTTTATCTCCATAAGGGGCGACTTGCCTACTGCGGCCCCAGCCATAAGGCAGTGCAAAAGTATTATAATATGGATCATCGTCAGGTCCCTGGTTCTTCAGGAAGTGAAAATGGTGGCGCATCTGGCGCTTCTTCACTCACAGGGAATGAAATATGGAAACAGGACATATCTCAATCTCAGGATGGTGCTGATGCGGAAATACTTTCAGTGAGCATGGAGGATAAAGATGGCTTTCCATCCATGAAAGCAACCATTGGTGAACACATCTCATTCACATTGTACTATCGGGTAAATAAAAGTAGCCCTATTCATGGTTCGGTTTCTATTAAAAACAGGTTTGACAACCTGATCAGCTGTAACGGAACCTATATCAACAATCTTGAACCACAGACTTTAGCTGAAGGGGCTGTTGGGGAAATTGTTTTTAAAATTCAATGTGATATGGAAGCAGGACCTTATACCCTCCATTTCAGTTTGTCTTCTCCAAGTGATCGTCCTAACAGGGCAACGACAATTGATGAAACCCCATGGCTTGGACCTCTTTCCATCGAGTGGGATTATGAGAATCATAAGGCCCCTTTTCTGGGGATGTTCAACTTACCTGTTTCCTGCTCATTTGGCGAGGATACGAAGGAATGAGTGATCCAGCTTTTGTTGAGTTTTTTGAGAAATTATCTTCGATGTTGAGACTGTAATAAAATGGACAGTGCTATCCGTGCCTTTAAATTGAACCTGGAAAAACTAAACTGGGTACCAGGAATTTCCTATCTGCGATCAAAAGCATTCCTGACTCCCAGACTGGGTAAGCTTCATCTCTATTCCCCACGTCCTCTCTATATACCGGATTTTTATCGGCAGACTCCTGCGAACCATGAGGACTGTCTTTCCATTTCAATTGTTACCCCTTCCTTTAAAAGTGGCTGTTATATCGAAGACACCATAAAAAGTATCTTGAAACAGACGTATCCCGGGTTGGAATATATCATTCAGGATGGTGGTTCGGATGATGAAACAGTTTCAATTATAAAAAAATATGAAAAAAATTTAAAGGCATGGGAATCCAAAGCGGATAAAGGACAGTCACATGCCATAAATCTTGGTTTTGATAAGACAAAAGGCGATGTCATGGCCTGGCTCAATGCTGATGATCTGTTGTTGCCCGGTACTCTTGATTATGTGAATAATTATTTTCAAAAGCATCCTCAGGTTGATGTTGTCTACGGTCACCGGGTACTCATCGATTCAGAGAACAATGAGATTGGTCGCTGGATCCTTCCTCCCCATTGTCATCATACCATTACCTGGCATGACTTTATTCCTCAAGAGACCCTGTTTTGGCGGAGAAGTATCTGGGAAAAGGCAGGTGGACGAATTGCAGATGAAATGCAATTTGCAATGGACTGGGAGTTTATTCTGAGACTCAGAGATGTCGGAGCGAACTTTGCCCGTTTGCCCAGATTTACAGGTGCCTTTCGTGTCCATCCGGATATGAAAAGTATTAAAGACGTCGATATAACGGGCGTGCGTGAAATGGATATGCTGAGAAAACGATACCGGGATCCTGATGTTAGTGATGACCAGCTTGAACATTACATTCGATCCTACCTGCGTAGGCATCTGCTTCTTGATAGATTGTACAAAATTAAAGTTCTCCGGTATTGAATTCTTTTTATTGCAGGTTCATTAGGGAAAAAGATAATGCTCAGTAAGGTTCATGTGGGCAGGCAGGCGTGATCATAGGTTGTTATGAATAAAATTCATCTCTCTCCAAAAGTATTTGCAGGGTTTTCTCTTCTGTTATTCTGTCTTGTGTGGCTGTTTGTTGCGCCTTTCTTGCAAAAAGCTCAATTAAGCGTAAGTCTTGAAACGGAAAGCGATGAATTGATCCAGGTTTTTTGGAATACGAAGAATGTTTTTGGCAATGAGCGTGGGTATTTTGAAGAGCAATCTGCCGTAAAACGATTAAGGGCAGGGCGTACAGAATACAATTTTGCCTTGCCCAGTCTTAAAGGTATTGAATCACTACGTATTGATCCAGTAACTACAGCCACTTCGTTTACCCTCTATTCCATTAACATTTCTCAAGCCGGTTTTGATCCCATTGTTATTGAAACGGAGAAGGCAGCAAAGGACCAGTTGGAACTTCATGGCACAGCGTTTAAAGAAATATCCGGGAATGGTATCGGTTTTGAATCCTTTACTGAAGACCCTCAACTCATAGTCACTATTCGCCCCGGTTTTAGCTATTTAAAATATGTTGTCGATAAAAAGAATGAATACTTAGCCTTTATATCTCAACGGATGGATCTTTTAGGTCTGGATTGGTCTGGCTTCTTTTTTCTCGGTATCGATATTTTACTTCTTCTGAGTATCAGTGCCACTACGCTCACTCTTTTGGGATTAAGAGGAAAAAACAGTACAGAAGTTTGTGTTCTTCTAGGATTGACAGGACTTGGGGTAATCGTTCTTTCTGTGACTTTTTTAGGGATGGCCTATCTGCTTAACTGGAAAAATATACTGTTTGGGCATTTAGGGTTATGGGGATTGATTCACGTTGCTGCCGTAAGGGGTTCTGATCGGATGTTTTTCACTGCAGCAGTCTGGAATTTTAAGCAGATTTACGGAGGAATTTTCCTTTCGATACGAAACACCCTCTTTCCTGCTGAATGGAAAAGAGTTTCTCTTAGCAGTGCAATACTTTTGGCTCTGATCGTTTTTTTATTAGTGTATTATTTTATCCCCGCAGCCTTCACCCTGCCCCTGAATTTTGATTCTAACGATTATCGCCTCTCACGAATCGGCTATTGGCTTCAAGAAGCAAATATCTGGCAGTTTCCAAGCAATGACATCAGAGAAATTATAATGCCAGTAAATTGTGATCTGGCCATGTTGTGGATAACCTCTTTTTTTAAGAAGGGGTATCCACTGGTTCATCTCATGTCTTATTTTGGCGGGTTTCTGGTTTGTTGTTCTGTATATGCTATCTGCAGGGCATTGGATTTTTCAAAGAACTATAGCCTTATAGCTGTTTTGATCTGGCTTGGTATCCCCAATAGTGCCAGTCAGATGCTTACATCGCAGACCGACTTGTTTACCACCGGTTGTCTGATGGCTGGACTATACTGTTTTTACCAGGCCATCAGACATAAAAAAAATTCTTATTATGTCTATGCAGGAATTGGTATCGGCTTATCCGTCGGGGCCAAAAGTACTGTGTTTTTATGGGGACCGGGATTGCTGTTCCTCTGTCTTGCCATTATTGCAGGCAGGTTAAAGGTCTTACAGTGGAAGGTCTTTGGAAAAGGAATACTGTTGTTGGTGGCTTGTACTGTTTTGTCAGGAGGTTTTGTCTATGGACAAAATGCTATCCGTTTTCATAATTTCTTAGGGCCGAGTGAGGTTGTTGAGTCAATCGATGTCAGTCGTGACCCGGTTGTGAAAAAAGCCGGAGTGGGACAGAAAAGACATACAATGAGTAAAGTGTCTTTTGTTTACTTGAAAGCTCAGTCCTATTTGTGGCAGATTTTCGAGCCCAGTTCCAATTTAACAGTAATACGACCACTGACGGACAAGGCCTTTGATTTACTTGAGCAATCCATTTATAAGACGAATAAAACGCTCAAAGCTTCTTTTGTGTCGATGTTCAGGGCAGCTGCATCCTGGCTTCGCTCAAGCCAGCTTAGTGAGGACTATGTCTCCTTTGGTTTTGTGGCTTTCTCCCTACTGCTTCTTGGTGGAAGCCTTGCTCTTTTCAGGTCATTTCTAGTAAGAGATACTCAATCGATTGCTGTCACCATCATTTTCATTTCTATTCTTCTCTATATGATGTTTTTTTGCTGGATTGTGGGGTGGACTGTTCATAGATACCGATATGCCGTTCTGGTGACACCATTCATTGCGATAACAGTGATGTACTTTTTGTCTACCTGTTCAGCTACAAATATAAAATCTGTCCGTTATTTTACGGTCACCTTAACCTGTGCTGTTGTTCTTTATCAGGCAATGATGGCTTTGAATGTTGCAAGTAATAGCAGGTCTCATGGTTGGTTCGCTTTCCGTTTTCCTCATAAAGTACATAGCTATGTTTTTTATTGGCGTGATGCCAGGCATCTCACAGATAAGCTTCCGGAGAAAGTTCATCGTTTGGGACTGGTTTTGGCAAAGGGTGCCTGGAAATCAATGTTCTATCGGACAGGGAGGGGGATTTCATCATACACTATTCCGGTACAAGGAGATGTTCACGCAACTCATACTTTTTTAGAAAGCAGAAATGTTGACGCTTTAATTGCAAGGAATCTCTCCTCAATAAGTGTAGAGGATAGCTTTAACCTCCTGCCATCTTTGACGAATACTTATCAGGCGCTTATTCCTGTGAAAAAAAATGCAGACCGCTCGGCATGGATTATTCCCAATGGCTCGTGGAGTGACGGATGGGTTAAATTGCGTGGGGCGGTCAGAGTTGGCAACTGGAAAAGTGATATTCTTTCTTTGGAAATTTGTAACCCGGCCCCTGTTGACGAGAAGATATTTTTCAGATCATCCGTTAAGGATTATGAGATACTCGTCAACAGAAATAGTGAGTGTGAAAAAGTTGATATTTCTGTTAATGCTAATGACTATATAAGTTGGCATGTCGATCCAGGTTATCACCCTTGGAAAAACCCAGGTACAAAAGAGGTTCGATCCCTAGGGGTAAAAATTAAATTTCCAAAACCCGAGTGAGTTTCGTAGATTATGAGTGAAAAAAAGGAAAATACTCATCGGATAAAATTGATTATCCAGATTCCATGTTTTAATGAGGAAGGAACCTTGCCTATTGTTCTCGGGGAATTACCGAGAGAATTGCCAGGAGTCGATATCATTGAGTGGTTGGTTATTGATGATGGAAGTACAGATAGGACGGTTGAAGTTGCGAGAGCACATGGTGTTGATCACATCGTTTCTCATCCACAAAATAAGGGGCTGGCAACAGCTTTTACCACTGGACTGAAGGCATCTCTAAAAAATGGTGCGGATATTATCGTAAATACTGATGCAGATAATCAGTATAAAAGCAGTTATATTAAAGACTTGATCCAGCCAATACTTGATAATAAAGCGGAGTTTGTAGTTGGGGCTCGTCCAATCAATAAAATTGAAGGTTTCTCAAGGATTAAAAAAATTCTTCAACGACTGGGAAGCTGGACTGTGCGAATGGCTTCTGGGACTGATATTCCCGATGCGCCCAGTGGCTTTCGCGCTATTTCTCGAAATGCCGCCCAAAAGCTAAATATTTTCAGCGGATATACGTATACTCTGGAGACGATAATTCAGGCGGGGAAAAAAGGAATTGCAATGTCCTGGGTTCCCGTAGAAACGAATGAGGAGCTACGACCGTCCAGATTATTAAGTAGTATTCCGTCTTATATTTTTCATTCGATGTGCACTATTATCCGGATTTTTATAGTGTATCGTCCGTTTCGCTTTTTTGCGTCTATTGGTGTTGTTTTTTCTACTCTGGGAACAGGTCTTTTGTTACGCTTTCTCTATTTCTATTTTACAGGGAATGGCTCTGGCCACGTTCAGTCAGTGGTTATTGCTGGAATCTTGTTAGGTATAGGTTTTCATACAATACTAATCGCCTTTGTTGCCGATCTCATCAGTGTTAACAGGCGACTACTTGAGCAAATAAGAGCTTCTATTCAATAATCCCATGGTGCTCACAAGTACCCTGTAATATTGATTCTTTTCACTTAATGGTTTGTTGCATTTATGAATATTCTCGTTGATCTCTATCATCCGGCACATTTGCATCTTTTTCGAAATGCAATGAAAAAACTTGAAGAACAGGGGCATACCGTAATCTGGGTAACCCGGGATAAAGATATTACGGTTCAGTTGCTGAATGAATACAAACTGCCATATAAAATCCTGACAAAGGCTAAAAAAGGCCTATGGAACATGTTCTGGGAGCTGGTGGTCCATGATTGTAAGGTTTGGTACGAGGCTGTTAGAAATGACGTCGATTTGATGGTTGGTACGTCGGTAAGTATTACCCATGCAGCCCTTTTCTGTAAGGCAAAAAGCTGGGTTTTTGAAGAAGATGATGCCAAGCAGGCAAAACTCATGACATATCTGTCCTATCCCTTTGCATCCAAAATCATTACTCCTGATTTTCTTGCTCATGAGAAACACGGAAAAAAACACGTCACCTATCCCAGTTACCACGAATTGGCCTATCTGCATCCGAATAATTTTCAGTCTAACCCAGAGATTCTTGAGGAATTGGGTTTAAAGGAAGGTGATAAATATTTTATCATGCGTTTTGTTTCTTTGAATGCAAGTCATGATTTTGGGGTGAAGGGACTTTCACTGGAAGCTAAGAAGACCTTGCTTAACAAACTCCTTCAACATGGGAAAGTATTTATAACTTCTGAGGCGGAATTGGATAAAGAGTTTGAGCCATACCGCCTGCGTATGCCCCCTCATAAAATTCATGATTTGCTTGCATATAGTACCCTTTGCATCGGCGACAGTCAGACTATGGCTATTGAAGCGGCGGTTTTAGGTGTACCAGCTCTTCGCTGTAATTCTTTTGTGGGAGAGTTGAGTCTATTGAAGGAGCTCGATGATATCTATGGTTTGACATTTGGGTATAGACCGGAGCACGGGGAAGAACTCCTCGCAAAAATAGATGAATTACTGGCTGAAGATGATTTGAAGGGGCTATGGCAGAAGAAACTGCAACGTTTTTTAAGTGATAAAATTGATATGACAGAGTGGCTTCTCAATTTTATTGAAGATCAAATGTTAAAAAAAGACAATTGACTCAGTTAGATGGGTAGTACAAGTGACAAAACCCTGTTAGTTGTGTCCCAGAACTATGCAACGTTTGTTAAGGATCAGGTTGAATCCATTGCTCCTTACTTTAAACATGTCTATGTGCTTGCTGTATGCAGACCTATCGCAGAACTTTCCAATTTTCTTCCTCTACAGAGCCTTAAACCATTCAGGAAGAAGGTGAAAATCAACCTTTCTGAGTTACCTGAAAATGTTACCGTCATTACCACTCCGCTGTATTATCTTCCATTTTCGTTTTGGTATAAAAAAGTTGGTGAACAGCACCTAAGAGCAGTACGTAAAGCTATTAAAAAGAATGATATTTCTTTTGATATTATCCACTGCCATTTTACCTATTCTTCTGGTTATGTTGGAAAACGATTAAAGGAAGAGTTTCGGGTTCCGTTAATTGTTACTGCGCACGGATTTGACGTATACGATCTCCCTTTTCGCAATGCTTTTTGGCAAAAAAAGGTTGCCGCTACTCTTAAAAGCGCAAATAGGATCATCACTGTAAGCAAAAATAATGTGGAATGTATCAGGAGAATTGGGGTAGAAACAGCGGTGGATCTGATTCCGAATGGATATCAGAAGAAGCTTTTTTATCCCTTGGGGAAAATCAAGTCTAGAAGGAGATTACAATTACCTGAATCTGGGAAGGTAATTGTATCAGTTGGAAACTTGATTGCTGTGAAAGGACACAAGTATCTTGTTGAAGCTGTATCTGGATTGCAAAAACAGCACAAGGACCTTTTCTGTTATATAATTGGCAGCGGAGGGTGCAGAAAGCAGTTAGAAGCACAAATAAGCAGGCTTGGGCTTGGGGAAAAAGTCATTCTGGTTGGTGCGCTGAGACATGATGAAATAAACACCTGGCTTGGCGCTGCTGATATGTTTGTGTTACCAAGTCTTAAAGAGGGCAATCCTACCGTACTCTTTGAATCTCTGGCTTGTGGCTGTCCTTTTATCAGTGCTCATGTTGGTGGTGTTTCTGAAATAATAGATGATGAGAAACTCGGGTACCTTTTTCATCCAGGAAATGTTAAGGATATGGAGGTTGCTCTGGGAAAAGCTTTGACCAGGCATTGGGATAAGGAATATATTATTGAAAAATCTCAGGCCTATTCGTGGGAATGTATCGCCGTTGAGATTGTGAAGAGCTACGGTGCTGTTTTAGAGTCCTGTTGATTGTCTGAAGGTGAATAATTGAAAATAATTACCGTTGTGGGGGCGCGACCTCAATTTATTAAAGCAGCTGCAGTAAGCCGGGCAATCATTGAGCACAATCAAAACAACCGTTTTGCAATACAGGAAAATATTCTTCATACTGGTCAGCATTATGACGAGAAGATGTCATCTGTCTTCTTTGACCAGTTAGAAATTCCAAAACCAAAGTACAATCTTGGAATAACTGAAAAGACCCACGGAGCTATGACAGGGAAGATGCTTGAACAGATTGAAACTGTACTAATGAAAGAAGCTCCGGATATCCTTCTCGTTTATGGTGATACTAATTCTACCTTGGCCGGGGCTCTTGCCGCATCGAAGTTACATATTCCTGTTGCCCATGTTGAGGCAGGGTTACGTTCTTTTAATAGGGCTATGCCGGAAGAAGTGAACAGGGTTCTTACCGATCATATCTCTGATTTCCTGTTTTGCCCTACTCAGACAGCCGTCAGCAATCTCCACAATGAAGGTGTTATTGAACACATACACAACGTTGGTGACGTGATGTATGATGTCACTCTGATGTATCGAGAGAAAGCCGAAAAGCAATACACTTTAAGTAATTGGGGAGTTGGTGAAAAAGGATATGTTTTATGTACTGTTCATCGTGCTGAAAATACTGATGATAAAAAGCGATTGCAGGATGTTTTTCTGGCTTTGAACGAGATGGCTCATGATATTCCAGTTATATTGCCACTGCACCCCAGAACTCATAAGATGTTATGTGAATATGGGCTTGAGCATTTGCTTGAAAAACTGCAGGTGATAGAACCGCTATCTTACCTGGAAATGACCCGTCTGGAGATGTCAGCAAAAGCGATTGTTACTGACTCTGGTGGCATACAGAAAGAGGCGTATTTCCATAGAGTTCCCTGTCTGACATTACGTGATGAGACTGAATGGATTGAAACCGTTGCCATGGGATGTAATTTTCTCTGTGGAGCAGAGAGAAAAACAATTCTTGCAGGTTGGGCTTCTATTGTAAAAAATGAAAATGTATTTTCAACTGTGGATGAACAGGGTGAACTACCGTACGGTAACGGTTTTGCGTCCAGATTGATAGTAGAGAAGTTGTCTCAGAACTAGTCTGTGATCTATTAAGACTTCAAGCCAATAGAAGGAATAAAATACTTTTTGAAAAAGTGTATAAGATAAATTTTTATTAGATTGAGTTGGATATGTTAACGAATAAAAACATTTTAATAACGGGTGGTACTGGTTCTTTTGGAAAGCAATATACACGGACTCTTCTAGAAAGATATGATCCCAAGAGGATAGTAATATTTTCCCGTGACGAATTGAAACAATTTGAAATGGCCCAGGAGTTTACGTCGCCAGTGATGCGTTATTTTATCGGTGATGTACGGGATTATGATCGNGTGACGGAAGCTATGGAGGGTATTGATTATGTTATTCATGCCGCAGCCATGAAACAGGTTCCCGCAGCAGAATACAATCCCATGGAGTGCATTAAGACAAATATTTATGGTGCTGAAAATGTTATCAAGGCTGCTATAAAAAATAATGTGTCTAAGATTATCGCCCTCTCAACAGATAAGGCAGCCAACCCTATCAACCTGTACGGTGCAACAAAGCTTGCTTCCGATAAGCTCTTTGTCGCTGCCAACAATATGGTTGGGAAAAACCCAAGCAGGTTTTCGGTAGTGCGCTACGGAAATGTGGTTGGCTCACGCGGGTCAGTTGTTCCATTTTTTAAAAAATTGATCTCTGAAGGGGTAGAAAAACTTCCAGTAACCCACGCCGAGATGACACGTTTTTGGATCACACTTCAGCAGGGCGTAGATTTTGTTTTGAAAAATTTTGAAAGGATGAAGGGCGGGGAAATTTTTGTCCCAAAGATTCCTTCTATGAGAGTTGTTGATTTGGCCGAATCCCTTGCTCCTGGAATGGATATCGAGATTATCGGTATTCGTCCCGGTGAAAAACTGCATGAAATCATGTGCCCTGCTGATGATTCTCATCTCACTCTGGAATTTGAGGATCATTTTGTCATACGTCCCAGTATAAAATTTCACAATCGTGATTATGATTTCAGCGTTAATGGCCTTGGTGAACAAGGTAAAACTGTCATACAGGGCTTTGAATATAATTCGGGGAAAAATTCACATTTTTTGAATGTTGAGGAGCTGATAGCGTTCGACAGGTTTGCAGAATTATGATCCCCTACGGACGACAAGAGATTACTCCTTCTGACATAGAAGCTGTTGTTGATGTGTTAACGTCAGATTTTTTAACTCAAGGACCCAAAGTACCAGAGTTTGAGAAAGCTGTTGCTAGCTATTGTGGCGCAATGTATGGAATAGCTGTGAATAGTGGGACATCTGCGTTGCATATAGCCTGTATGGCCTTGGGCGTCGGTGAAAATGATTTGGTTTGGACTTCTCCTGTTACTTTTGTCGCGTCAGCAAATTGCGCCAGGTATTGTGGTGCGGATATTGATTTTGTCGATATTGATCCCAAAACCTATAATATGAGTGTTAGTGCTCTGGAGAACAAGCTGAAGGTGGCAGCTGCTTGTAATTGCTTGCCTAAGGTTGTTATTCCGGTGCACCTTTCTGGACAATCATGTGATATGCTTTCTATCAGAAGATTGGCTGATCAGTACGGGTTTGCAATCATAGAAGATGCCTGTCATGCTTTAGGCGGAAGGTTTTGGGAAGAAAAGATAGGCTCTTGCAAATATTCTGATATTACGGTGCTCAGCTTTCATCCAGTTAAAATTATTACCACTGCTGAAGGTGGGATGGCTCTCACCAATCAAAGAGAATTGGCTGAAAAGATGGATCTGTATAGAACCCACGCCATAACCAAAGATCCAGCTAGAATGACTCATGCACCTGACGGTCCGTGGTACTACCAGCAGCTTGATCTTGGCTATAATTATCGAATGACAGAAATACAGGCAGCTCTTGGTGTAAGCCAGTTAACCCGGCTTGATGAAGTGGTGGAAAAAAGGCATGTCCTTGCTGACAGGTACAATTGTTCCCTTGATAGCTTACCTCTGACACTTCCGTATCAGGATGCGAGCAACTATTCAGCATACCATCTTTATATTATTCGGCTGAATCTTGAAAAAATTAATTTTACTCATAAACAGGTGTTTGAAGAATTACATTCTGATGGCGTCGGTGTGAATCTTCATTATATTCCTGTTTACAGGCAACCATATTATAGCGT
>JGI11705J14877_10000260_pt1 | contig 33832 bp, 31 predicted proteins | sample Etolaghawater15m_FD_14877 | JGI IMG/M metagenome (IMG submission 14877) | reverse complement strand
TGGTGAAATTGGTATACACGCCAGACTTAGGATCTGGTGCTTTACGGCGTGGAGGTTCGAGTCCTCTCATCCGCACCACTTACTTTATTAAAACCCCACAAACCCAATATAAATGCATTAAATACACTTTTGAGCTTAGAGTATTTTACTTTCGGTCCTTTACATCATGGGCAAATGAAACAAAGTAGCTAACTACCTTTTCATCTTCCATAATCATTCGCCAATTCTAATATCAAGTACGTATAGTTAATAACTCATTGAACCTGCGTTAATTAATCCTATTGAAACCGATATGAATGCCATTAAGATACCAGCTGAAACGATGCCTTTATCTATCAACTTCGCAACTGAGTATTTACCTTTGGTTCTTGTCATAATAAAAGCAAAAAGAAGTTGAATCAACATTGCAACAACAGCCCAGATTACAAAATCGGAATAGGAGACCGAATGGGTCAGTGCACTATAAAGTGGAATGCTAAGCCCCATAATTGCACCACCAAAACCTACTGCAGCAGCAGTGTTGTTGTCTTCAAATATTAACTTATAGTCATCATAGGGAGTCACCATTGCATAAAGAAAAAGAAAAAGAACAACAACTGATATAGCCGTGATAAAGAAAAGTCCAAAAGATAGAAATGAGTCTAGAAACATAAATAGATCCTTAATTTAAATTTTCACATAGTACCTAATAAACATTAATGAATGCAATGTTGTTATAAACTAAAACCTAAATGTTAGATTATAAAGCTTCCATGTGAGGGAATTGATTTGCATATATATTAATTTATATGTTTTTCATCTTTTTTTTCTTTAACTGGAGGGAAGAATAAAGCAAATGGTCGCTTAAGTATTTCTTTGGCAAAAAGCCTGAGAAAAGAGAACAGATTACCGAAGTAAGAGTCCCTTGAAACAAGAGATACCTTGAGTGCCAGAATAAAGCTCACAGATAAATTGACCAACCCGATAAGAAGAACAAAAGCTAAAAAGAGTAGGAATTCATCCACTGAAAGAGATAGATGCATACTACTGTACCCCAAATATGCGGTAGAAAAAGCAACATGGCTTATGTCTAACTGTAAATCAAGTAGATACCCTATATATGGTGTTATTCCCAGAAGCAAACCGAAAAAGAAATTCCCTGCTATCGCACCATGGTGATCATGTAAATAATTTGCCAACTTTTTTCTAATGTCATCTTTTTTTATAATGTTTTTTAGCAATGGGTGATAAAAATATCTCTCGCTAAGTTCCAATAGGTTGGCACGGTTATCAAAATAACCTGCAATCAACCCTGAACAGAAGAGCCAAATACCAGCGATCGCTGCATAAATCAAAGCAGGATATGGTTTCAGTTCAAATAGATAATACTCCGCCTCTACAGGAGAGAGAAGAGTGGTGTCCCTATATATCATTACATAAGCGATTATCCACGCCGTCAACAGTGCAAATATTACATTTCCGACAACTGCAGCAAACTGAGAACGACTCACTTGAAGAAAAAGCTCAACCAGCTTTTTCTGATTTGCCCGCCGATTCTCCCCCTTTTCAATTGCTTTTGCTAAAGTAGATGCAGTCATAGCAGGCTGTTTTGTTGCAATAGTGAAACCCAATAGATGAATTAATACAAATCCCAACCCATAGTTCAAACTTGATAATATTGTCTCTGTCCCTTCATTCAAACCTGCTTGTAGGATATTGATCTTGATGAGTGCCATAATAGCAATGATGATTCCTGCGCCACTTGCACTTAAAAACATTTTGATATATTTCTGCATATTATCTGTGATATAGTTTTCACCATGTTCACTTGTATTATTAGTAATACTTTTTGCTAAGACTCGTATGCCTTGCTGATAAATTTCATATAATGAATTTTTTGTTACATTTTTTGTTACAGACTCTTTAAAGAGCTTCATAAAAACAAGGTAGGATTCAGGAGTATCAAACTTCTTGATAAGTACCAATATTTCTTCAACCCTTTGTACCATCTGTCCTATACGTTCCAGTTCATAAGTAAGATTTATCGAAATCCCCCTATTTAGAGATCTTTTTTTTAGATGATTTACCTGATCTTTACATTGTTTTATAAGTACATGTATATGGCGCATATCAAGAGCTGTTGCTGTCAGATCGATATATTCCTCTTGGATCTTGTGGACAAAATCATTAATATCCCGATGTAAGGCTATAAATGAAGAATCTCTATCAAGAAGTGTATTGTCAAGTCGGATGAAATTATCATCGAATTCTTCAGAAGCTATCTTAACAGAGAGCATTTCTGCAGCATACAACAGTTCTGAAAAGAGATGGTCTTTCATCTCTTTCCGATATGTATCGCTCGACAAGACAGAAGAAAAAAAAGCGATCCATTCCTTATCTTCTATCATATTGACCCACAAAACATCTTCTTTTTTATTAAACAGAACAGCAAAGATATATCTAAAGTCACCTTGTTTGGGAGGATTTGGAAGAAACTTATTATAAAAACGTTTACTCAGCTCATGACGAAATCCATTGTGGGATAATATACCTAGGTTTGTAATATTGATTGAGATTTTTGAATCGATCAGCAGGAGGTTTATCTCATCCGAAATCTTTTTAGTAACATGATCTTTTTGCTGAAAATAATTAATAATTTGGCGCATCTTTTCTAAGGTAGTTTCTATTTCTTTGGGATACGATGGTCTGATGAATGCAATAATATAACTGAGTTTATCTATGATATTTATCTCATCATTATCCAGTTTTTTTTGTAGTTGTACAATTTCTTCTTTCATAAAACAGCTCCTTAAGTTCTGATTTTACTGTTCCTTACATAAGATTATCTACTTCAATAAAACTGGTAAATTCAATCATGGTAATTCTAGGTAAATCATATTATATCACTAATAGTTAACCTAATAATACTGAACTTATTATAGAAATATTTTAAGCAAGTACATCTCAATATAAAGACCAAAAAAGGATATTCTCTATAAATAGATGGATTGAGTATACTATAGAAGTAGACGGTATCTGCATATCAACAAAAATTGTGGCAACTTGATATCAAGGTAGTCGGTTATGAACTTTCACTCTCAAAAAATTGTACTTATTGTTAGAATTGGTGATTGGTTAAATTTATAGTAAAGAAGTCCTCTTTTACAGCACATTCAATTATTTTTAAATTTATTGTATACTTTTCTCATCAAATCGACAGGTTAGGATAACATTATGGATAAAAGTTTATTTGTTTTTGTGCTTATTGGGGTGGGCTTTATTTATGTGATTACTAATTTTGTGGGTGACATCCAGGAAGATGACAAATTCCAAAATGAAGCATATAAGTTAAAACACCAGTATGACAAGTACCACAGTGTTGACAGTATAGGACGTGAGATCATCGATCTGGTTGGAGCATCGGGACATACGCAATTGCAGGCATGGAATCATTCTGCATTAAAAATAGAATTTTTGACACTTTTTCCCGATTTTTCTGAGATGAAAATGTTTGTCAAAGAGAGAGTGCGGGGAGAGGTATTACAGCTAAAACTTATAGAGAATATCGATAAAGTTGAAAGTCAATATTTTTCGGGTGCAATAAACGCAGAACAAGCCAAGCGATTGCTTGGCTTACTAAAGTAGCATTTAGCGGCAAGGATCCGTCATCTGGTTACGGTCAGCATAAAGATAGACTTCTACACGTCGGTTAAGCGCTCTATTGCTAGCGGTGTCATTGGGTGCAATGGCTTTGTTGTATGAACACCCCTTGGTGAATGGTTTTCCATTGACAGACAGGAGACTACTCACACTGTTTGCACGTCTTTGGGAAAGTCCCAGGTTATAAGCATAGCTTCCTACCGTGTCGGTAAATCCTGCTACCCCTACAACGGTTTGTGGGTAGTTTTGTAAAAGTGTCGCGACTTTTTCTACCTTATATCTCGCATTTGATTGCAGAGTAGAGGAACCTGTTGCAAACATCATACGATCTCTAAACATGATTTTGACATAACGGTTGGTTTTTGAAACGATAATATCTCTTCTTGGGTCAAGTACTGCAAGAGGGTCATTGTTCACACCTGTGCCTAGCGCTCGTGCAATTTCATTGGCTTGTTGGTCCATGCTGTACCCTACAGCACCACCCACAGCAGCACCCAATAAACCACCAATGAGGGCTCTTTGACCACTATGATGACCTTTTGTATTGTATCCTATCAATGCACCTGCTATGGCACCTGTAGCCGCACCGGTTTTGGTACGGTCATAGCTTTCATCCTGTACAAGACCGGGCTGATTGTAACACCCACTTAGCATAAAAGTTGCCACCGCAGCCGTGAGCATCGGTTTAAATAATTTCATTTTCTTTCCTTTTTATTTCGATAGGTTAGGGCTATTGCCATCCGCCTGTTTCTTGGGGTTGTATAGATTGATCATCTGTACTTTGCCCTATGGCACCACCCGCAAGGGCACCCAATACAGCGCCTGCAGCGATATTGGCTCCGCTACCATCTCCTACATTTCCTCCAATCACAGCACCTGTCACAGCACCTACAGCCGCACCGGTTTGAGTGGATGGATTGGAGAGAGTATTTTGATTGACACAACCACTTAAAATGGCACTGCTAAAGCCCAATACAAGGCATAATTTCAATACTTTTTTTTGCAAATTTTATCCTTTTTATTTGATCAAATATTACTTATTATAACATGAAATTGTGAGGAATTGTGATGTAAAGAGGTGTAGAATTATTTTTGTATGATTTTTTCATGCCACTGCCAAAGTGTTTTCTCAAAACCTATTTGTTTGGACGCATAGTATTTTTTTGGCACTGCAAGGTAGGATTGTGCTACCCAGCCACCAAAATCATGAGGATAGACATACGTTTTAGCATGGGTTTTGATATGAGAGGGAATGGGGTGTATCTCTCCCCCTGCTATATCTTTAAGTGCATTGTTAATGGCTATATACGCACTGTTTGACTTCGGAGAAGAGGCAAGATAAATCACAAGTTGACAAAGAGATATACGTGCTTCAGGGTACCCTATATGTTTAACGATGTTCAGTGTGGAAGAGGCAAGATTAAGAGCAGGGGGATTGGCATTACCTATGTCTTCGCTTGCTAGGATGGCCAAACGCCTTGCGATGAATTCTGCAGGTTCACCCCCGTCTATAAGTCTGGCAAGATAATAGATGGATGCATCGATGTCAGACCCTCTGATGCTTTTGATCATGGCAGAAGTGAGTTCGTAATGGCTTTCACTCTCAGCGCTTCCCGCTTGCATAGCATGTGGACGAATCTGCTTGAGTGTGTTCAGTGTCACAGTGCTCTCTACCGCACTCGCACTTTCTAAAAGGTTTAGCATTGCCCGTACATCACCACCACTTGAAAAGACAAGATACGCTTTGGCATCCTCTTTTACATTGAGATCTTCATTTTTTATGATGGTGTCAAGATAGGTATGCAACACTTTTTCATTGATGGGTTCAAGAGCAAAGAGATGAGAGCGAGAACGCATAGCAGCAGTGAGAGAATAATAAGGATTTTCTGTCGAAGCACCTATTATAAGTGCAGCGTTGGTTTCCATAAAAGGCAGAAGTACTTCTTGTTGGTTTTTACTCAGTCTATGGACTTCATCTATAAAAATAAGAGGTTTTTGTAATGCGTTACTATACGTTTTAAAGATCTTACGTAAGTCTTCTATTTTGAGGGTGGTGGCATTCATTTCATAAAAAGGTTTATCCAGAAGAGAAGCGATAACCCTTGCAAGCGTCGTCTTTCCACAACCCGGTGGCCCATAAAAGAAAGTATGGGAAAGGCTATTTGTAGTAATGAGCTTTCTCAATATGGCATTGTCTCCCAAAAGGTGTGATTGACCTATGAGTTCATCAAGTGTTTTAGGACGATATTTGAGTGCAAGGTTTGACAAAATCTAAACTTTTTTACTGAACTTCTTTGCTGGACCAGCCTTTTTTTCTTCAAGCTCTTTTTCCCATTTGTTTTTTTGTTCTTGCTTGAGGGCGTTGGCTTGATTTTTGGCATTTGCCTCGGCGTTGGCTTTTCTGCGTTTCATGAACTTATGCACATCATCGTATTCTCTTCGTGTAAAGTAACGTGTTTTGTTGGTAGGTAGGTTGTTTAACTCTATCCCTCCAAAGGCTACACGTTTGAGGTCAAGTACTTTGGCTTCAAAATGAGCAAAGAATCGTCTTAACTCTCGGTTCTTCCCCTCGGTGATGGTGACACGAAGTTTTGAAAAGTTTTTTCCTTCAGCTCTTACTTCAAAATGTGCGAAAGGGGCAAATTCCATACTGAAGATCTTACTTTTTTCATGTGCGCCTGCGCGTGCATCATCAAGCACAAGCCCCTCTTGCATTGCTGTGAGCATCTCTTGGGTAATAGGTTTATCTATTTTAAGGTTATAGGTACGGTCCAAACCACTCTCCATAAGTGCCGTTGCGACTTCTGGTGTGTCCGTTAAGAGCAAAAGTCCTTCAGAGGCATAGTCCAGTCTACCTACAGGTAAAAAGTGTCTATATTTACCTGGAAGTTTATGGTAAATGGTTGCGCGGCCTCTGTCATCTTTTTTGGTCACAAGAACACCTTTGGGTTTATTGTAGACGATGATGGTCAGTTCAGTGCTTTTTTTAACCGGTCTGCCTTTGATAAAGATATGGTCATCTTCTTCTACTTCATAGGCAAAATCTTTCAATACTTTTTTATTTAAAGTGACTTCACCTGCTTCTATGAGGCTGTCTGCTTCTCTTCTTGAGTATTTTGTATTGTGTGATATAAATTTGTTTAGTCTCATTGTTTTATCCTTCATGACGCATGTAAAGCAACGCGCTACATGCTACGTTGACGAGTTGTCATATTCTTCTTATTTGCTCTTAATACCTGCATTGATCAGATCATGGATGTGTAGTACACCAATGATATTTCCTGCGTCATTGGTAATAGGTAAAAGCTGTATACGTCCATTTTCTATAATTTCAAGCGCGTCACTTGCGAGTAGCTCTGTGTTTGTATAGCTTTTAGGATGTTTACTCGCATACTCGATAGCCAAATGGTCTAAGCTAAACCCTTCTTTCATAAGGGCACGTCTGAGGTCCCCATCACTTAAAATAGCAACAAAAGTGTCTGATTCATCTATGATGAGTACGGTACCCAATTTCCCTTCACTCATCGCTACGATAGCATCTTTGAGTGCAGTGGTGTTCTTTATGACAGGTAGATCGTTTGTTCTCATGAGATCTTTTATCTTTACAAAAAGTTTTTTACCCAGTGAGCCACCAGGATGGAAAGAGGCAAAATCTTCTTGTTTAAATCCTCTTTGCTCCATCAGTGCAACAGCAAGCGCATCACCCAGTGCCATGGTGAGTGTCGTTGATGTTGTCGGTGCCACACCCAAAGGACAAGCCTCTTTCTCTACAGAAATGTCTAGAAAAACATCGGCATAAGAGCCAAGTGATGAATGCTCATTTCCCGTTAAGCCTATGAGTGGAATATCAAAACGCTTGATATGAGGGAGTATTTTGGTGAGTTCTTCACTTTCTCCACTGCTGCTAATGGCAAGAAGGGTGTCCTCTTTACCTATCATTCCCAAATCACCATGCAGTGCCTCCGTAGGATGCAAGAAAAAACTTGATGTACCTGTACTTGCAAAAGTAGCAGCCATTTTTGCTCCCACCAGTCCAGATTTTCCTACACCAGTGATGATTAGCTTTCCTTTGGTTTTTAGTATCAGAGAAATAGCATCGAGAAAATTCTGGTCTAAGCGTTCCGCTGCTTTGTACAGTGCATCTGCTTCAGTATGAAATGTTTCTTGTCCAATTTTGATAAGGTTCATAGGTAAGTCTTTATATATTTTTAAGTGATTATAGCATAATTACTTCGTCAGGAGAGAGGTAGGTTTTTCTGAAATGCTTTATGATCCATAGAGGAAGATAGATTATCCTCAGTCCCAAGACTGAGGAGGGGGTTAGATAATGAAGATAGTAGGGATAATAAGGGGATATCTTTTTTTCGTACGCACCACGTGTTTTCTTACGACATTACGAATTTCATTTTCAACATCTCTATGATTTTTTAATGCTTCAGGTTTCATGTTGAGCATCATTGTTTCAAGCAGGACTTCGATCTCTTTGGCAAACTTTTTATCGTCTTTGTCTGCTACAAGTCCGTGACTTGTCACCACTGGCTTACCGACGACTTTCTGGTTACTTTGAGCGATCTGTGCGACCACATTGACGATACCGTCTTCAGCAAGCTTTTGTCTGTCAAGAACGACATCATTTTCGATAGTCATATTGTTTTGATTATCAATATATGTTTTACCACTTTTGACCGTTTTGACTTTTTTGAGGTACTTGGTAGTGATCTCTACTTGATCTCCGTCACTCATAAGCAAAATATTTCTCTCATCTACCCCACACTCTACTGCTGTTTTAGCATGTTTTGCGATATGGTTGTATTCACCATGTACGGGAAGGAAGAATTTAGGCTGAATGAGTCTCAAGATAAGTTTTTGTTCCTCTTGTGACGCATGTCCGGAAACATGAATGTCTCCAAACTCTTTATAGCGTACTGTTACACCTGCTTTGATGAGCTTATTCATGAGTCCTGAAACAGAAGCCTCATTCCCTGGAATGGCTGATGCAGAGATGATGACAGTGTCAGATGGTTTGAGTTTGATGTGTCTGTGCTCATCTGTTGCCATACGGTTCAGTGCAGCCATAGTTTCTCCCTGAGAGCCCGTCGTCACGATGAGTACTTCATGCTCTGCATATTTTGGAACTTCATGTACTTCGATGAAGTGTTTGTCTTCAATATCTACAAACCCAAGTGCTCTGTTGGTTTCAACATTTCGCTCCATAGAACGACCGATCACACAGATCTTTCTGCCATGTTTCACGCCTCTTTCCATCGCTTGAAAAATACGGTGTACATTTGAAGAGAATGTAGACATAATGACTCTTCCTTTTGCAAGATCAAAAAGTGAATCAAATGTTTTGCCTACCACCTTTTCACTTTTTGTAAATCCAGGGTTATGTGAATTGGTTGAGTCAGAAAAAAGACAAAGTACACCTTTTGACCCATAATATGCATATCGTTGTAAGTCCATCGTGTAATTATCTACAGGTGTATGGTCTACTTTAAAGTCAGCTGTATGGATGATGGTTCCTGCTGGTGTTTCAAGTGCAAGAGAACATGCATCGATGATAGAGTGGGTATTGTGTAGCCATTCTATCTTCATGTCACCGATTTGATACTGCTTTCTGAGCGTCACAAAGTTAAATTTATTGGTATGCGCAGAGAGACCATGTTCGTTAAATTTATTTTCTATCATAGCAAGTGCGAGAGGCGTTGCATAAATTGGAAATTGTAATTCTTTAAATAAGTAAGGCATAGCACCAATATGATCTTCATGACCGTGCGTGATGATAATATAAACATCTTTTGTTTCTTTGAGTGTATGCAAGTAAGAGAAATCAGGTACCAATATATCGACACCGTGCATGGTTTCATCAGGGAAACTCATACCCACATCGATAATGATAGCTGTTGTTTCAGTCTCGAGAACAGCCATGTTCCCTCCGATTTCACCTAGACCACCTAGTGGTGTGAAACGGATTTTACCTTTTGCAGACATATCTATCTGTTTCCATGGGTTCATAGTAGCATCTTTTACACGCGCATTCTCCTCAATGGAGGCTCTCATAGCATCACTTACCGTAGTAACATTTTTTCGTCTGCCTCTGTTTTTATTGCCTCCTGGTTTTCCACCGGGTTTATTGTTTGGGTTTGGCTTTCTATTTGGTTGCCCACTACGTTTACTCTGGCCTTGAGGGTTATTTGTATTACGGTTTTGGTTATTGTCTCTGTTAGGATTTGGTTTTTTATTACCATTTGGTGTTGGTGTATCCTGAGTATTTCCATTTACCTCTTGGTTTGGATTAGGCTTTCTGTTAGGGTTTGGCTTTCTGTTAGGGTGAGGACGATTTCTATTTTCGCCTTGTCCCTCTGATTTGTTTTGCGTAGGGTTATTTTGTCTATGCGGATTTGGTCTTCTCTCTCTTGGTGTATTATTTGGCGTTTTTTGCCCTTGATTTTGAGAGTTTTCGTGGTTCTGATTGTTGTTTTCCATCTAAATTATCCTTTAATTCATTATATATGTGATGATAAATAGATGTCTCAGCTTCATGAGGTCGTAAGTTGGAATCAAGTTCCAGCTTTTCGAAAATTGTGTTGACAATATCTTTAGAAAAGACAGCCATTAGGTTTTTAGAGAGCTTTTTTCGCGGTTGTGCGAATGCGATCTTTAAGAACGCTTCAAACTTCTGGTCATCTAGTGACTGATCTTTTTCTATTAAAAGCACGGCAGAAGTGACGTTTGGAGGCGGGACAAATGCTTCGGGTTCTACTTCGAAACAGAGCGTCGCTTTTCCGACACTTGATGCAAGTACAGAAAGAGCAGAAAACGCTTTCTCTTTGACCCTTGCAGCAAATTTAACGGCAACTTCTTTTTGAACCATTACCAGTATAGACTGGCAGTGTTCATCTTTAAATGCTTTTAAAATAATATTGGTCGCGATATAATAGGGCAGGTTAGCTACCAGATGATAAGGTTCATCTAATAGATTTCCTGATTCCCAACGCTCAAGCACATCTCCGCATCGTAATTCTAAGCGCCCTTTGTGGATGGGTACTTCAAATTCCGATGTAAGATGCTCACATAATCTTTTATCAACCTCAAATGCTGTGACATTTCGAACTTTTACAAGTTCTTTGGTTAAATCACCTAAGCCAGGCCCAATCTCTGCGACTTTTAAATCGTCATGGGGCATCGCTTGGATGATTTTATGAAGATAAATATCATTCTTCAAAAAGTTTTGACCAAATTTTTTACTTGCAAATTCGGCTAAATTTTCAATAATCATACTATAATCTACCTTTATATTATATTCTAATCCCGAGTTTGGGATAATTTTTGTATAATCTTATCATAATTTTGAGAGGAAGACAGCGAATTAGATGGATTATTTTGCAAAACGTATCATACCTTGTCTAGATGTGAATCACGGACGGGTAGTAAAGGGTGTTAATTTTGTTGGGTTACGTGATGCAGGTGATCCTGTAGAAGTTGCCAGACGTTACAATGATGAGGGAGCAGATGAGATCACTTTCCTTGATATTGGTGCGAGTCATGAAGGACGTGATACTATTGTAGAAGTAGTGAAAAAAGTCGCACAGGAAGTATTCATCCCTCTTACGGTAGGAGGAGGGATCAGAGAACTTTCTGATATTTACAATCTTCTCAATGTCGGTTGCGACAAAGTGAGTGTGAATTCTGCTGCGATTAAAAATCCAGCATTTATAGAAGAAGGTGCAAAACGTTTTGGCTCACAATGTATTGTGGTCGCTATAGATGCCAAAAGAGTCTCAGAAGACAGATGGCATATCTTTACCCATGGCGGACGTAACGATACAGGGCTGGATGCACTTGAATGGGCAAAAGAAGCCTATGATAGAGGTGCAGGAGAACTTCTTGTAACCTCTATGGATGCAGATGGCACGAAAGCGGGATTTGATAACATTTTAAATAAGAAAATAGGCCAACTGGTAAACATCCCTGTGATTGCTTCTGGAGGAGCGGGGACGATGCAACACATAGAAGAAGCATTTACTATTGGTCATGCAGATGCAGCATTGGCAGCTTCTATTTTTCATTTTAAAGAGATTGACATTATGGAATTAAAAAGCTATCTTAAAGGGAAAAATATCCCGGTGAGAATGTAGCGTATGATCATTTGTGCTGGAGAAAGTGAGCAGTTTGATTTTGCTGTACCTGTTGGTATAGGCATGACAGATGTGGCAATTAATTTAACCGCACTATGCATCGAAAACCCTCCTGAGTTCATACTCTTTGTGGGAACTGCTGGCTCCTATGGAGAAAAAAACATTTTTGATATTATAGAATCATGCACTGCCACAAACATAGAAAACAGTTTTTTCTCAGGTGCTTCCTATACCCCTATTGAGTATATGGTGACTACTTCTGAGGATGTTTCACGTGAAACACTGGTCAATTCTTCTCATTATATTACGACAGATGAAACGGTATCAAAGTATTATCTTGAAAAGAATATTCATCTAGAAAATATGGAATATTATGCTGTGCTGAAAGTGGCAAAAAAGTTTGGTATACGAGCAAGGGGTATTTTTATTGTGACGAATTATTGTGATAAAAATGCACATAGAGATTTTATAAAAAACCATAAAGAAGCAATGAAAAAATTGACTGAACATATGATACAAACGACAATAGAATTACATAGGTATTTTGAAAAACTACAAAAAACAATAAGAGAAAAAAATGGATAATAAGAAAATAATACAAGACCTAACAAAAGAAGAGTTAAGTGAAGTGATTAAACCCTCTTTTCGTGCAAAACAAATATACAATTGGATCTACCATAAGTATGCAGATTCTTTTGAGGAGATGAAGAACCTTCCAAAAGAGATGAGAGAAAAACTGAATGAAGCATATACTGTTGCGCCTCTCAAAACAGTAATGGTACAAAATTCTAAAGACGGTAGTAGAAAATATCTCTTTGAACTTCATGACAAACATACTGTAGAAGCCGTACTCCTTTTGATGAAAGAGAAAGAGTATCATGAAGATGGTTCTGTAAAGCATCAGGAACGCTATACAGTCTGTATCTCATCTCAGGTAGGGTGTAAGGTAGGGTGTGCTTTTTGTTTGACTGCAAAGGGTGGTTTTATGCGTAATTTGACTGCAGGAGAAATAGTTGAACAGTTGCGTATGATAAAAAAAGACAATGATATTGATGCCAATCGTCGTGTCAATATTGTCTATATGGGAATGGGTGAACCACTTGACAATTTAAAAGAAGTAGCAAAATCTGTCAAGATATTTGCGGACCCTGAAGGTATGGCCATAGCTACCCATAGACAAACGATATCAACCTCAGGACTTAGTGCAAAGATAGAAAGACTTGGTAAGATGGAACTGGGGGTGAATCTGGCTATCTCTCTACATGCGGTTGACGATGATCTGAGACAGAAGCTTATGCCTATTAACAAAGCCTATAACATTGCTTCTATTATTGGTGCAGTAAAAAACTTTCCTGTCAATGATAGAAAAAGAGTTATGTTTGAGTATCTTGTCATCAAAGATGTCAATGATGACATCTCTGCGGCGAAGAAACTTCTTTCACTTCTAGATGGTATTAAAGCCAAAGTAAACTTGATTTATTTTAATCCATATGGTGGAACAGAATTCAAGCGTCCAAGCAAAAAAGATATGGAAACATTTCAGGAGTATCTGACTAAAAGAGGATTGCATTGTACAATACGAGAATCCAAAGGACTAGACATATCAGCTGCCTGTGGTCAGTTAAGAGAACAAGAGTCTGTAAGTCCTGAGGTATAAGACGAAGCTTCAGGGAGATGCACCCAAGGAAATACCCTTGGGTAAATTGTATATGGGCTTTGCTCATATGCAAGAAGAAATTATATAAAAGGAGAAGGTTAATGCCAAGTTTAGAAATTTTTATGTTGGGCTTTATTGTCCTCGTTGCCGCGATTGGATTGGGGTGGTTTATTTACGATTCGCGAAGTGATGAGGAGAGATAATTTTTTCCTTAGCCTCGGTTAAAGGTTCTGCTTTCTTTTTCACATATCAAATCTTTCATCTTCGAAAAATCAACTTTACTTTCTATATGAAATTTACATCCTAAGGTAAAACTCAAGCTCTGTGCATGCAACAGCAATCTGCTTGCTCCCATTCTCTCATGCGTTCTTCAGGGCTTAGCGTATCTTCCAAGTAGGCATTAGCAGCTTCAAAAGTAGTTCCATAAATAGGGTCACCCAAAATAGGATGTTTCACGTGAAACAAATGGACTCTAATCTGATGTGTTCTTCCTGTATGAGGATAACATGCTAAAAGTGTGGCATCAAGTGTTTTATCATATTGAAGAGGTATGAAATCAGTGTGTGATACCTTCCCGTCATCGGAGATAAAGACTTTGTGTTTTGTTTGAGCGTAATCATTGTTTATCTTTATTTTCTCACTAGAAGAAAAGGGTTTTGTGAGTTTACCCGCTACCCATGCAAGGTAAGATTTTTTGATGCTTCTGTCTTCAAATGACATCTTTAAAAAAGACTCTGACTTTTTATGTTTACTGGCCAATAATAATCCAGATGTTTCCATATCTATACGGTGAACAGCATTGGCATTATCGCCGGCAATGGTTCTTATTTCATCAAGTAGTGAATAGGGTGTTGCCATGGTATTAGGGTGGACCAAAACACCAGAATACTTTTCAAAGACCATAAAGTCTTTGTTGTGAAAGAGTGGTCTATTCCCTTGAGATGAGGGTTTAAAATAGACGACTTCTACTTCACCCACAATGGACGCTCCTGTATTAAATATAGATACACCATTGATGAGCAACCTGCCCTTTGCCAATACACGTTGAGCCTGTCCTTGACTACAGTTAAAAGTACGCATGATAAAAAGAAATGCAGGTATTTCCTTTGGTACAATAAATTTTTCTTTTATAAATGGCATCGTAGCTTCACCTTGTATTTGAATGTTTGAGTTCAACAGTTAACGTATACGAGTAGTCGTAGTATTAACTCCTATTTTGGTAGAATTGTATCAAATTTTTATAGACATAAAGGTATACGATGATTGAAAGATATGCAAGAGAAGAGATGGCAAGTAAATGGACTATGCAAGCAAAGTATCAAGCTTGGCTTGATGTTGAAGTAGCAGTTGTCAAAGCGTGGAATAAACTTGGACTGATCCCTGATGACGATGCACAAAAGATCGTTGACAATGCTGGGTTTTCTGTTGAACGGATAGATGAAATAGAGGCAGTAACAAGACATGACCTCATCGCTTTTACTACTTCTGTTTCTGAGACACTCGGTGACGAAAGCCGCTGGTTTCACTATGGAATGACATCTTCAGATACAGTTGACACTGCAGTTGCTTTACAGATGACAGCTTCATTGAAAATCATCATTTCCGATGTAAAGATGATCATGGAATCAATAAAGAAAAGAGCGCAAGAACATAAGATGACACTGATGGTAGGAAGAAGCCATGGTATACATGGAGAGCCTATTACATTTGGACTTGTACTTGCTGTATGGTATGATGAAATGGCTCGACATTTGGAGAATCTTGAACAGACAATGGAAGTGATTGCAGTAGGTCAAATATCGGGGGCTATGGGTAACTTTGCACATGCTCCTTTAGAGCTTGAAGAGTATGCTTGTGAAGAGCTAGGACTCAAGCCAGCACCTGCCTCTAATCAAGTGATTCAAAGAGATAGATATGCAAGGCTTGCCACAGCATTGGCATTGCTTGCATCAACGATTGAAAAATTTGCAGTACAGGTAAGACACTGGCAGAGAACAGAAGTGTATGAGTGTGAAGAGTATTTTGCAAAAGGGCAAAAAGGTTCTTCTGCAATGCCCCACAAAAGAAACCCTATCTTGACCGAAAACATTACAGGATTAGCACGCATGATACGTGCCTATTCTATCCCTGCTATGGAAAATGTAGCACTGTGGCATGAAAGAGACATTTCACACTCTTCGACAGAACGCTTCTGGTTACCAGATGCTTTTATTACGTCTGACTTTATGTTGCATCGTATGAATAATGTCATTGCAAACCTTACGGTAATGCCAGAGAACATGATGAAAAACTTGAATCTTACCGGAGGACTTGTCTTTTCGCAACGTGTACTTCTTGAACTGCCTAAAGCAGGCGTAAGTCGTGAGGATGCTTACAGGATCGTGCAAAGAAATGCGATGAAAGTATGGGAAGAGATACAGCAAGGAAAACCTACAACAAATGATAAAGGAGAATCTCTTTACCTTCAATATTTATTGGCCGATGAAGAGTTGGGTAAGTCATTATCTGAATCGCAAATTAGAGAATGTTTTAACTTTGACTACTATACGAAAAATGTAGACAAAATATTTGCACGCGTCTTTAAATAGATCTATATGACACTCTCTAATCTCATGAGAGTGTGCGCATTTTTGCATTTTTTATAATGATAAGAAACGTTATATTTTTTAATACTTCCCGCCTACACAGCCTTTCAAAAACTATCACCAAATCTTATAAAAAAGATGCTAAAAAATGATACAAATTTTCAAAAGTACACAAGGTAAATTTGAGTAAAATCAGATTAATTATTTCACACAATTTTAGGTGTGAATTTTTACATCTAGGAGCGAATATGATTAGGGTTGTAAAACGAAATGGTAGAGTAGAAACATTAGACGTAGGAAAGATTCAAAAGTATACAGCAGCAGCAGTAGAAGGTCTTGTGCGTGTAAGCCAAAGTGAACTTGAGGTAGATGCGAAACTTCAGTTTCGTGATATGATCACCTCTCAAGAAATACAGCAAACACTCATCAAAACAGCAGTTGACAAGATAGACATTGACAGACCAGACTGGACCTTTGTAGCCGCAAGACTTTTCCTTTATGACATTTACCATAAGGTAACCGGTTTTACAGGATACAATCATTTACGTGAACATTTTGAACGTGGAGAAAAAGAGGGACGTGTCGTTCTTGGACTTAAAGAGAAGTATGACCTTGATGATCTCAATGCGTATATTAAACCTGAACGTGATTTACAATTTAACTACCTTGGTATCCGTACATTGTATGATAGATATTTATTGAAAGACCGTGCTGGCGTACCTATTGAATTGCCACAACAACTTTTTATGGGCGTAGCCATGTTCCTTGCACAAAATGAATTTGATTGTCAAACATGGGCGAAAAAGTTTTATGATATTTTGAGTAAGTTCGAAGTTATGGCTGCTACACCTACATTATCAAATGCTCGAACACCAAGACATCAGCTAAGCTCTTGTTACATCGGGTCAACTCCTGACAACATTGAAGGTATATTTGACGGATATAAAGAGATGGCACTCCTTTCTAAGTTTGGTGGAGGGATAGGTTGGGACTGGTCATTGGTTCGTGGTATGGGTTCTTACATTGATGGACATAAGCATGCGGCAGGAGGTATCGTACCTTTTCTTAAGATAGCCAATGATGTAGCCATAGCAGTAGATCAGCTTGGTACACGTAAAGGGGCTATTGCTGTTTACATAGAGCCTTGGCATGTTGACATTCGTGATTTCCTTGACTTGAAGAAAAACTCAGGAGAAGAGCGCCGTAGAGCGCATGATCTTTTTCCTGCTATATGGCTCAATGATCTCTTTATGAAAAGAGTAGAAGCAGATGAAATGTGGACACTTTTTGATCCCTTTGAAGTGGCAGAGTTGACAACACTCTATGGTGAAGCATTTGAAACACGTTATTTGGAACTTGAAAATTCAGATGACAAGATTACAAGAGAGAGAATTTCTGCGAAGAGCCTTTGGAAAGAGATGCTTAGATCTTACTTTGAAACAGGAAATCCATTCCTTACCTTTAAGGATACAGCAAATAAAGCGAATCCTAATAAGCATGTAGGTGTCATTAGAAGTACGAACCTTTGTACAGAAATCTTTCAAAATACAGGACCCAACACATATAAAACGCGTTTTACCTTTGAAGACGGAAGTCAAGAGGCATATGATGAAAACACTATGTTGACAGTAGACAATGGTATGACAAAACCTGCTAAAAAGGTCACAGCACTTGACAGCCTCAATGGTAAGCAGATATGGATAGTTGACAAAGAGAAAACAGATGGAGACACGGCTGTGTGTAACCTTGCTTCTGTCAACCTTTCTAAAGTACATACACAAGAAGATATGGAACGTGTTGTTCCTACTGCGATTCGTATGCTTGACAATGTGATTGACTTAAACTTCTATCCTCTTGCCAAAGTGAAGAAGACCAATGAAAAGTCTAGGTCTATAGGATTGGGTGTTATGGGTGAAGCACAGATGCTTGCAGAAAATAAGATAGAGTGGGGAAGTCATGAGCATTTCACTAAAGTGGATGAAGTGATGGAATCATTCTCTTACTATACGATCGAGGCATCCAGCAACCTTGCATTAGAAAAAGGTCGTTATCCGACATTTGAAGGTTCTGATTGGTCCAAGGGTATTTTTCCTATTGACAAAGCAAATGAGAATGCATGTAAACTTGTTGACAGAGGGGGACTCTTCGGGTATAGTCATGATTGGTTGGCACTGAAAGAAAAAGTGAAAGTAGATGGTATGAGAAACGGTTACCTTATGGCTATTGCACCTACGAGTTCTATCTCTATTTTGACAGGGACCACACAAGCCATCGAACCGGTTTACAAAAGAAAATGGTTTGAAGAGAACCTTTCTGGTCTCATCCCGGTAGTTGCACCAAATCTTACAGCGGACACTTGGCAGTATTATACGCCTAGTTATGACTTGGACCAAAACCTCCTTATCAAGGCGGGGGCTATCAGACAAAAATGGTTAGACCAAGGACAAAGTCTCAACATTTTCATCACGCTTGACAAAGCAAGTGGTAAATACTTAAATGAGATCTATATGAATGCTTGGAAATTTGGATTAAAGTCTACGTATTATTTGAGATCTCAATCTCCAGAATCTTCAAATGATATTGAAGATCGTTCACAAGAGTGTGTCGGTTGTCAATAGTTGATTTACACTTTCAGNGATTTGTTGAAAGTGTATAAATAAAATCTGAACNNCTTTACTCTTTTAAAATNAAGTACAATTAAATGGGAGATTCCCTATGAAGTATGAAAATAATAAGTCAAAAGTATATAAAATCCTTAAAACCTNTATAAAGGTATCTAAGAAGCCCAACAATACATTTTAATTACTTTTTTAACCTATGATATGAAAAAAATAAAAAAGATGCTTATTTTAGCCATTAAAAACCAGCTAAAATGACGAATAAATTATCACTTTATTAGTCACCAGTGTAGAGCTGTCTTGGTCTTGCAATTTTGGATGTTTTATTTTGTTTAAACTCTATCCATTGAGAGATCCATCCTACTGTTCGACCTATAACAAAAATCGGGGTGAACATAGATTTTGGTATTTGAAGTGCAGTGAGAATGATGCCGGTATAAAAATCTATATTTGGGTAAAGGTTACGTGAAACAAAATAGTCATCATTTAAAGCGATTTCTTCTATCTTGCTTGCGATCTCCATAAGGTTTGAATCTAAATTGAGTTCAGCTTTAAGTTCATCTTGTAAGCCCTTAAGGATTTTGGCTCTTGGATCGAAATTTTTGTAAACCCTATGCCCAAATCCCATGAGTCTAAATGGATCTTTAGGGTCTTTGGCTTTAGCAATGAAAGCTTCTACATTGTCTACGGATGCAATCATTTCAAGTTGTGCAATGACCGATTCGTTAGCTCCACCATGTGCCCGTCCCCAAAGTGCTGAAATACCTGAAGATATTGCTACATAAGGGTGTGCTCCTGTCGATGCAACGTTTCTTACCACTGTGGTAGAAGCGTTTTGTTCATGGTCAGCATGCAGAGAAAAAATGGTATCTAGTGCACGGATTTCCACCTCTTTAATTTTTTCATGACCTTCTGAATTGATGCGCATTTTTCCTCCAGGGTAAGCACGCATCATTGTTAAAAAGTTTTCTGTTAAGCCTAAGTCTATATCGGGCTGGATAAAAGGGATACCTATGGAGTGACGGTATGCAAAGGCTGCAATGGTAGGAATCTTTGAGATAATACGTCGTGCCATCTCCTGATACTCTTCTTCTTTACCCATATCGATATGGTCATTATAGAAAGTAGAAAGTGCCGTGACTGCTGCAGAGAGGGTCGCCATAGGATGGGCATTGTCAGGGAAGGCATTAAAGAGATGACGCAACCCTTCATGTAAAAATCCACGGTGGCGTATCTCTAGATCAAAGTCAGTAAGCTCTTTTTGTGAAGGTAAACGACTGTTGAGTAGTAAAAAACAGATTTCCATGTAGCTATGTTTTTGTACCAGCACTTCAATGGGGAAGCTTCTGTATCGTAATTCTCCTTTGGCGCCATCAATAAAAGTAATCTTTGATTCGCAACTTGCTGTAGAAGTATAGCCCGGATCATAAGTGAACATACCGGTATCTTGAAAAAAAGTACGTATATCCACTACAGAAGGTCCTCTGGTAGACGCTAAAATATTGTACTCGTAGCTTTTTCCTGTATCGTTATTGGTGAATGTGAAACTCTTTTTTTTCATATAAATACCTCGCAATAATAAAATGATATGCTTCTTTCCTATACTATACAATAAACATCATGATTTAGATATAATTCTGCCTAAAAAAGGATCATTAGATGAAAAGTTTTGACAATGTAAGTATCGTGCTGGAAGGAAATAGTTATTTTGACGGCGCCGTCACAAGTCGAACGGTACATTTTGGAGATGGTAGTAAAAAATCTTTAGGATTTATGTTGCCTGGCGAGTATGAGTTTGGTACAGCCGAAGCTGAGTTAATGGAGATTACCTCAGGAGACCTTGAGGTAAAACTACCGGGAAGTGATAGATGGGTACATATTAAGGGCGGAGAGTCTTTTGATGTTCCTGCAGAGAGTAAGTTTCAGGTAAAGGTTTCAAGCATTACAGATTATTGTTGCACATATCTTTAGAATTCACACTGAGTTCACAGTTTGAGGCTATACTGGCATTAAGAAAATCATAAAAGTGTTTTATCCCTTATTGACACTTTAGGTTTTCTAAGCAGTCTTTCATTTATAATGCATCCTTGTCTCCCATTTACGGATGTATACTCCCTTTTTTAAGAATTCCCCTCCCCACTTAGAAAGGCTGCTTTTATTTTTCTCATCATAAATTAAGATTTCTTTTAGCTTAAAATCTCAAATTTTGGAATATAATTACAGTGTGTACAGAGAAGTAATCTTCGATACATACTGTTATACACGGCAGTTATTTTAAATGAGGAGAGAGGAGAATGACCTTTCAAGAGATCGAATTTGCTTTGAAAGTAAATGGGGTTGATAAAGAGGATGCAGAAATGCTTATGGGCTACTGTAAAAAAAATGGTACAGATTATCAAAAACTTGATGAGATACTTTCTGATATGGGCTACGATAAGGTTTTTACCGATGAATTCTTTGGCTGGGCAGATACAGAGGATGAATACTATACCGAGGACGAAGAGTATGATCAGGAGTATTTTTCATCAGAAAGAAACCCCCATAGGCATCAATGGGAAGAATAACCATTAATAGATAAGTGTTTTTTTTACTTAGATAGACATGAATAGTATCACTATGCTTTGCAGAAGATGCTATGTATCGTGATAGTTGATACCGTAAAGAAAGAGTGATATCTANGTTGCTATCAGTAGACTTAATGACACGTTTTTGGAGCCAATTTACTATGAAATTACACTGTCATTTGAGTTTATATTATTCTAAATTATTCTAACTAAATAATCAGCCAAAATGTGTATAATGTTTAAAATAATAGATGAAAAACTATCAAGGGATGCAGATGGAACGAAAAAAAATATACAATCCTGACTCAAAAGAAAAAACAGGTGAGCGTAAGATATTTGGTGGGGATCCTACCGGAATATTTGAACTCAATGATATCAAATACCAGTGGGCCTATAACTTATGGGAGATGATGCTCAATAACACTTGGTTCCCTAAAGAAGTAGATATGACACGTGATGTGAATGACTATAAGCATCTTACAGATGCAGAAAAAGCAGCATACGATAAAGTACTTGCNCAACTCATTTTTATGGACTCCCTTCAAACAAATAACATTATGGACAACATAAACCCTTTTATTACTTCTCCTGAAGTTAACCTTATTTTGGTAAGACAGGCATTTGAAGAAGCATTACATTCTCAAAGTTATGCGGTAATGGTAGACAGTATCTCGACTAACTCAAAAGAGATTTATGAGCTCTGGAGAAGAGATATGATGCTTAAGACTAAAAATGATGCTATTGCTAATGTCTATGAAGAACTTACCAGTAACCCTACAGATACAAATATCGTAAAAGCGATGTTTGCCAATCAAATTCTTGAAGGTATATACTTTTACAGTGGTTTTGCTTACCTTTATACACTAGCGCGTTCAGATAAAATGCTTGGAACTGCACAGATGATACGTTTTATTCAAAGAGATGAAGTCACACACCTTCTTTTGTTTCAAAATATGATCAATGCTACCAAAAAAGAGAGACCGGAACTTTTTACCAAAGAGCTTATTGATGATGTCTATGAAATGTTTAGATCTGCAGTGAAGCTTGAGTGTGAATGGGGAGCGTACATCACTCAAGGACAGATACTTGGACTGACAGATGATATTATCAAACAGTATATTCAGTATCTTGCAGATAAAAGATTGCATGCAGTAGGGCTTGAAAAGATCTATAATGTGGAACATCCCATCAAGTGGGTAGACAACTTTTCACAGTTTAATGATCAAAAAACAAACTTCTTTGAAGGGAATGTAACGAACTATTCCAAAGGAAGTTTGGATTTGGATGACTTTTAGATTTTAAAATGTTAAATATTCCTAAAACAATGCAAGTTGTTGCCTTGCAACTTCCCTCCCAAAAGCGCTATCAGGAAAACCTGGATACGCTTCTTTGTCACCTTAAAGAGCATCAGGATAAACATATCGTAGTGGCGCCGGAAGTCTTTTTAACCGCACATGATTATGAACACATGGCTACAGCTGCAAAATTTTCTGCCAATGCTCTTAAAACTCTGAAAAAAGAGGTAGATGATCAGATAGTCGTGTGCACGCTTATCCTTCAAGAAGGTGAAAACTTTGTCAATCAAGCAGTGGTGATTCATAAACATAAAATAGTGCATCGACAAGAGAAGGTAAAACTCTTTAAACTTGGAGATGAAGACCTCTATTTTGCAGCAGGCAAGAAGAAAAAGATCAAACCTTTTGAGATAGAAGGGGTAAAGTATGCCATACTGATCTGTTTTGAATTACGGTTTAAAGAGTTATGGGAACAGATAGAAGGGGCAGATGTGGTTTTGGTACCTTCAAGATGGGGGAAACCACGAAAGACACACTTGGAAGTGCTTTCGCGTGCACTGGCTGTGATGAATCAGTGTTATGTTGTGGTTTCAAACTCCTGTGATGAGGAGATGGCAAGTTCATCGTGCATTATTTCTCCAATGGGGGAAGTGAGTAAAAATGACATGCTTCAAGCGATAGAAGGAACCATTGACTTCAGAGAAGTTAAAAAAATGCGCCGTTATATAATGATGGACTAGGAGAAGAAAAGAATGAAGTTAATATTAGTACTATGGTTTGGGTTGACCTGTGTCAATGCAATAGAAGTAGAGATAGAAGCCTGTAATCAGGGGAATATAGCAAGCTGCTACGAAGTAGGTATCATTTTGACTACGGGTGAAAATGCCGAAGATCAGGAGAAAAAAAATCTAGGGTTGGAGTATATGCGAAAAGCCTGTGGATATGGGGAAGAAAAAGCATGTGATATTTTGGGAGAAAATTATTTTAAAAATGGTAACTTTGGTGCATCTATACCTTATCTTAAAAGATCATGTGACCGTAATATTGTAAGTGCATGCGAAGGATTGGGAACAATTTATAGAGATGGACATGAAACAAAGCAGGATGATGTCACATCCAGAGAATATTATGAAAAAGCTTGTGAGCTTGGAAGCAAGGACTCCTGTATCAATGTTGCTATTATCTACAGGGGTGGATTTGGTGTACAGATCAACAGAGAAAAAGAAAAAATATATTATCAGAAAGCTTGTGATTTGGGAAGCAAAGCAGGATGTAATGCCTATACAAAACTAGATAATGAAGACAAAGGCATAGCGCAACCAGGCATCTGGGATAAGCTCAAAAGCGTTTTTAACTAGTTTTTAGATAAAATTTCTCCATTATTTGGGAATGGGGTACTTAATCATATGATAAAAGAGAGACAACGGCAAAATCTTGTTGTAGAGATTGAGAAACACTTTGCATTAGATAATCATGTCAAAGAAGCATTTTTGGCCGTTGACAGAGAATCTTTTGTACCAACACAGTTTAAGCACCTCTCTTACCAACTTGAAGCACTTCCCTTGGCAGCAAGCCAATGGATATCTTCGCCTTTAACCGTCGCTAAAATGACACAACACTTAGAACTTGAGGGTGTTGACTCTGTCCTTGAAGTTGGGTGCGGAAGTGGTTATCAAGCAGCGATACTTAGTAAAATCTGTCGTCGGGTCTTTACCATTGAACGTATCGATGAGCTTCTTAAAGAAGCCAAAAGCCGTTTCTCTGCACTTGAGATGCACAATATTATTACACGTTTTGACGATGGTCAAAGAGGATGGAAGCAGTATGCACCTTTTGAACGTATTTTATTTTCAGCAACTGCAAAAGAGATACCTGAAGTATTATTTGAACAATTAGCTGAAGGTGGTATATTGGTAGCGCCTGTAGAAGAGGCTGAAAATTATCATATCATCACACGTTACTATAAAAAAAATGGACGCATTACTTCTGAAACAATAGAGCAGTGTCTTTTTGTTCCCGTACTCGACGGTACCCAAAAATAAATTATACACGGCAACCACTTTATCTTTTGGGACAGAAGCTAACAACCCCCTCTGTAAAGCTTTCATCAAATTTATGTTATCATTGACAAAATTGTAAAGAGGGACAGATATGGAAAAGTTGATGAAACCTGCTGAATATGCAGAAAAACTGGGTATCTCGAGACAGGCAGTGTATGCGAAGATTAAGAGAGGGATATTGACAGCAAAAAATGTAGAAGGTAAACTTTACATTGTGGTTGACAATGATGAACGTAAAGAAGCAGTCAATACGTTTAAAGAAACTACAGCCCAAGAAACTACCGTTAAAGAAAAGAAAAAAACTCCTTCCCTCTCTTCAGATCTTGTCTCTAAAACAGATAACCGTGACTACAAAACATTACTTAAAGCTAAAGATGAAACGATCTCAGTGCTCAAAGATACAGTTAAAGATTTGAAAAAGTCCAATAAACAAATCAGTACGACACTCAAAGGAGAGATAGATTTGCTCAAAGAGGCATTTTATGAGATGAGAACGCTGTATGTACATCAATTAGAACAAAAAAAGCCTCACGAACCTGAAGAGGCCATAGAGGTTACTGCAGATGAAACCAATGCCCAAGAGGAAGAGGGGCGCTGGATCAGTATCAAAAAATTCTTTAAACAGCACAAAATTTCTAAAGAAAAAGTACAAGCAAAGATCATGAAACGTTTGAAAAAAGCCTACAGATCAGGTGATGATCGCATCATGGGAGTAGAAGACAAACTTAAGTTCAATGCCAATAAAAGTTATAAGGATATTTTGAAATAATGCAATTACTTAAAGATTTTTCCAAAGAGTATAGCCTCTTTGCTGCTATCATCGGTTATTTTGTCATCAGCCACTTTGAGCATACTTTGGTACAGACTACCATAGGAAACTTCATAGGATTTAGTGTTTTATTTGTAGTGATCATGTATGCAGCGATGTCTGTAGCCCATCACGCAGAGATGCTGGCAGAAAAATTTGGAGAGCCATACGGGACATTGATACTCACGATTTCTGCAGTAGTAGTTGAGATTGTGATTATCGCTATTATGATGTTACATGAGCATAATCCTGTCTTGGCACGTGATACCATCTATGCCGCGATTATGCTTGATATCAATGCCTTACTGGGGTTGGCGGCTATCATAGGAGGCATTAAGTATGGAGAGCAGCCTTACAATGTGGATTCATCAAACTCTTACCTTTCTATGCTTCTTGTTGCCATAGGCATCGCAATGGTGGTACCACACTTCATAGATGTTAAGCATATAGACAACTATATGATGTTTAATGTAGTGATATTCATCTTACTCTATATTACATTTACGCGTATCCAGGTGGCATCGCATAAATATTTTTTTGAGTATGAAGCTGAAGAAGATGAAGTATGTGAAGCACAAGGGTCTTGCGCACATCATAAGATCAACGGATGGTATCACAGCGTGAACCTTGTTTTAGCGATCATTGCTATAGGGGTACTTTCTGAAATCTTAGCTGTTTTTATGAGCAATACTTTGCAAACCTACGGATTGCCTCTGTCTATTGGTGCGGTAGGTGTAGCAATTATCTCTGCGGCCCCTGAACTCATCACTGCTGTTCGTGCAGCACTTGACAATCGTATGCAAACAGTTGTCAATATCGCTTTAGGGGCTTCTTTAGCAACCATTCTTCTTACTGTGCCTGCTGTGATTATTGTGACACGTTATATGGGCATGGATTTGAATCTTGCGATTACACCGGTACAAGGCTTAATGCTAGGGTTGACACTGCTTGTAAGTATTGTAAACTTTAATGATGGCGAAACAAACATGCTTGAAGGTTTCTTGCATGTGATCTTATTTGTGGTGTTTGCTTACTTGTTGTTTGTCTAAGTCTTTAAAATAAAAGTCATTAGACAAACAGACCTACCAATTTGCTCACGACTTCCTCATCAGTGAAGATTTTAACAGAACGAATGTCATAGCGGGCGAAATGTTCACTTAGCTTTTCATCATGCTCTTGGCGTTTTGAAAGATATCTTTTTATACTCCTTTGACCAAAATAAGTATCCATTTTTTTAGAGTCTTGCGGGTGTACAAGTGTGACCTCTCCAAGTTTTTTAGGTATTTCTTCTTCTCTGTCTCTGAGTATAATTGCAATCACTTCATGTTTTTGCGACAGTAGAGATAAGTCTATTTCATCTAAAAAATCACTCAGAATAAACACAAGAGAAGGTTTATGAATCCTTTTAAAAAGGTTTTCTACAGCACTACGGGTTATAAGCCTACTATGGAGCAAAGGTGTATCATAGAGTATTTTTGAGAATTGTGCTATATGATAGAGTTGTTTGGTGGGTGGTGTCGCATGGGTTTGATTTTGGGTATATTGGATGCCTGTAAAGAGATCATTGTTTTGTTGCGCAGCATAGCCTAAGATAGTGGCGACTTCTGTCATCTTTTCCTGTTTGGTATTTCCTGAGCCAAAATAGAGGCTTCCATCCATCAGTGCAGCGACTACGACGGAGAGTTCACGGTTGGCATGCAACTCTTTGATGTAAGGTAAACCAAGCTTTGCTGTGATAGTCCAGTTGATCTTACGGATGTCATCCCCCCTCTGGTATTCTCGTAGTTCTGAAAAGTCATAGCCTTCCCCGTGAAGCTTAGAGAGGTTGTGTCCACTCAGTAGGGTATAAACTTGGTGTCTGGCCTTTAGTTGAAGTGCTTTGAGGGCTGTATGCATTAAGGTATCGGTAGTGTCTGTATGATAGCAGAGATGATCTCATCGGTATGTATTCCCTTGGCTCTAGCCTCATAAGAAAGGACGATACGGTGACGAAGTACATTGTGGATCACATACCCTATATCTGAGGGGCTCACAAAATCATTACCACGTAAAAAGGCTTTGGCTTTGGCTGCTTTGTAGAGGTCTATGGAGGCTCTTGGACTTGCGCCAAACATAATGTGCTCAGCAATGTCATCCAATCCAAATCTAGCAGGCGCTCTTGTGGCAGAAATGATTTGCACCATGTAGCGTTCAAGTTCTTTATCGATGTGAATTTTTCCTATTTCTGATTGAAGTGCAAGCAGGTCTTCTATGTGTAGTACAGCTTGTACTTCAGCAAAACTTTTACTTGCAGCTTTACGCATGATCTGGAGTTCTTCTTCTTCAGAGTTGTGTTCTACCACGATCTTCATCATAAATCTGTCTAGCTGCGCTTCTGGAAGTGCGTAGACACCCTCCTGCTCTATGGGGTTTTGTGTTGCCATCACAAGAAAAGGAGAATCTAGTTTAAAAGTTTCTTCCGCAATTGTAATCTGTCTCTCCTGCATCACTTCAAGCAGGGCAGACTGTACTTTTGCGGGGGCACGGTTGATTTCATCTGCTAAAAGTAGGTGTGTAAAAAGAGGACCTTTTTTGATGCTAAAGCTATGGTCTTGAGGATTATAGATCTGTGCACCAATGATATCCGAAGGCAAGAGGTCAGGCGTGAATTGTATACGTTTAGATTCTAGTCCTATAGCGCGGAGAGGGCATTGATAGTCGTGGTCTTAGCCAATCCTGGAACCCCTTCTACAAGGATATGTCCATCACAAAGTAGTCCTATCAGCAATCCTTCTATCATAGCTTCCTGACCTATGACGGCTTTGCTTAGTTCTTTTTTGAGAGTGTTTATCTGTGTATTCATATCGCTGCTACCGCCTCTTGTTTTACTTGATTCAAATTTATTTTACCATTTCTGTACAAAGAATCTTCAAGTTTCTCTATAGACGAAGTAAAATGTTTGCTATCTACTGCCATAAGCACTTGTAGTAACGCTTTTTCATCTTTACAGTGTTGTATCTTTTGAATAAGAGGATGGTTCTCTTTCTGGACCTGTTTATTTTTCCATTTCCAGCTAAGGGCAGTGAGATATCCTGCTGAAAATACTACGATGTAGCCCAGCAATGTGTTGAGCCAAGACCAGTCTTCTTTTAAAACAGCAGGCGAGTCTATTTTGTCAACTAAACTATGTGTAGTTACTTTCTGAATGTCAAAATGTTGTGAAGGCACTTCAAGGGTGTAACTCTTTTCTGCTTTAGGATCAAAAGCTTTTAGAATGATAGGGGAGAGTGTAAAACTTTGACTATGTGAAAGTGCCATCGGATAGATTACGGTACTTTGTGTTCCTTTACGTGTTGCAATAGCATTGACAATAGGCTTTTCTCTAAAGTGTGTAAAGTTTCCCTCTCTTGAAAGAAGCGTATCGACAAGTGGAGGATAGCCTCGACCTGTAATACTTACTTGAAAAGGAAGGGGGTCATAGGCATTGGCTTGATGCTTTTTAATGTCGTAAGTTAATGTAAAGTCCCCTACAAGTGCTGTGTCTTCAGGAAGTGCTTTAACCTTGAGAGCTACAGGAGGTAAAGAGATCTGTGTATCTGTTGTTACGAGGCCTTTGACATTGTCTCTGTCCCCAGAAAAACTGTAAGCCACACTGTCATCTGTTGTCACTTTCTTAAGAAGGCTAAATGTGATATTGATATCTCCGGACTTCAAGGGATAAATGAGATAGACGTAATGGATCTGGGCATTGTGATAGCTGTCAGTCTCTTTGATGTCAATCCGTTGAAAAGTGTAATCTTCACTTTGGTTGATAGTAAAGTTAAAGAGTAAAACAACCTCAGGGTTGGTTTGCTTGAGATCGAGTGTAAGCAGAACGGCTTCTTTCACATAAGGGGTTTGTTTGTCTACATTGAAATGATGGGTAAAGTCTTCAGCGTGTAGTATGATAACGCCCAAAAACAAAAGTATGATACGCAAAAAGGTGTTACCATGGTTGTTTTTCACGTATATATCCTTTATTGATCAGCTCATAGACTTTAGATCCTAGGGGGTATCGCTCTTGCGCAGCATCACCGAGAAGTTTCTTCTTTCCCTGTTCTTTTTCTGTTTGGCTTTCGCCTCCTCCACCACTGCCTGAACTCGGCTCATCTTCGCTTTTTGATTCTTGACTCTCTTCTTGTGAATCACTTTTACTTGAAGAGGCATCTTGTGACTTAGGATGTGCGATACCCAGATCGGCACTCTTCTGATCATTTAGCAGTGCAATCAGGTTCAGGTTATGTTTTGCATCTGTATCTTCGCCTAATTGTAATGCTTTAGTATAGTAAATTTTGGCTTTATTATACGATTTGAGCATGGCATAGGCGTTGGCGATGTTGTAGTAGAGCTGTTGCTTTATACGAGGAGAAGTGGAACGTATAGATTTGTAGGTTTGGATCGATTTTTTAAAGGCACGTTGTTTGTAGTAGGTGTTTGCGAGAACCATTTGGCTTTGTAGAGAGGGAGTTTTTATTTGGTTTATCTCTCTTTTTGTTTCATTAAAATCAGATATTTGATAACTTTTGTAAGCAAGGTTCAAATAGTAGTTGTCAAGCATAGAGGCTTCTACGTGTATACCTAAAAGAGTAAAGAGTATGAGTAGGTATTTGATTGCACGTGTATGGAGCATAAAAAACAACAAGAGAGCCAAGCTCAAAGGTATCTGATAAAGCTCCAGAAAGTGCCGTTGCATCTTCTCTGTGCTTTGTACCTTGTCGGCATTTTTTTGTAGAGCATCGTTGATGTTATCTGCTGTTGCTTTGGCTGTACTGGAAGCAGTCAAGTAGGTGCCAGATACAGAGGATACCAGTGAGGATAAAAGAGGGTTGACACGAGAAATAACAAGGTTGTCGTCTTTATCTTTAAGTAAGTTTCCATCTTTATTTTGAATCGTGGTTCCTTCGGTCGTTCCCAGTGCCAAAATNGTTAANGAGATATGGGCATTTTGTACAAGGGTGGTTAATGTTTCTAGATTTTCCTCTTCTCCTCCATCTGTCATTAGCACAAGGTTTTTATGTCCCCTCTGCAGGGAAGAGAGTTTCTTAAAGAGTTTTTCGAGTGAGGTCCCTTTAGTGAGGATGAACTCCGGATTAAGGCTAGAAAGCGCAATATTGATGAGTGCATGATCTGTGGTAGGAGGAGAGAGCAGCAAGGGGTTTGTCGTAAATGCAATAAGCATAATGTTGTCACCGGGATTGGATTGAAGCAATGCAGAGATGGTCTCTTTTGCAAAGTCATAACGCGTGGGAGCAATGTCGGTGGCTTTCATAGAGTATGAAACATCCAGAGCGATGATAATATCTTTGGCTGCTGTGCTTCCTTTCTGCAAGACTTCTTCTTGTACAGGACGGGCAAGGGCAAGTACGATAAGCATAAGGATGATGAGGTGTATCATGTGCATCACTTTGCGTGAATTACTCCATAAAAGTAAGGCTAAAGGGATCAGTAGCCATAAAAAGCTTGGGTAAAGAAGTGTCATCTTTCAGCCCTTTTTGACCAAAGTACCCATAGCAAAAGCATTATAAATACTAAGGCTAAAGGGTAAAGGGTAAGCAGCCTTTGGTTAAGGTAGTTTTCGCTTCTTATTGCACTAGGTTCTAGGGCATTGATTTCTTCATATATGGCGGAAAGCGCTTCCGCAGAAGAAGCAGCATAACTTTTGGCACCACTCTGCTTAGCAATGGTCTCAAGTAGTGACACATCATAATTAGATTTTTTGCCTATCCCTATAGTATAGATCTTGATGCCTAATTCTTTAGCCTTTTTGACAGCCTCTTTGGGTGAATTTTGCCCTGCATTATGGTAACCGTCTGTGAGCAGTATAATCGCTTTATTGTTCGCTTCACCATAAGAGAGGGTACGGATGGACTGCATCATCGCATCGCCTAAAGCGGTGCTTTCTCCTGCAAGCCCGACATTGGTCATTTCAAGTAGATAGGAGAGTGACTCCAGGTCATAGGTGAGAGGTGAAGCCGTGTAGGCAAAGGTACCAAAAACGACAACACCCATGTTGTCATCAAAACGTTTGGCAATGAAATCTTTGGAGAGTTCGATACTTATCTCATACTTGGTTTTCATGCGATCTTTGGCATGGAACCCACTTTGCGCCATAGAACCACTTGCATCGATGGCCAAAATAAGATCACGACCCTTTTTATGTTGATGCGTACTCGCATCATAGACAAAAGGCTTTGCAAGGGCAACGACCATCAGTGTAAACAGACCTATTTTCAGCCATGGTTCCCAACTTAAAAAGTGACTCTGTCTTGTTACCCATAACAACTTAGGGAAATAGTACGGTTTACTATACGGTTTGCACCAGAGAAAACACGGCAACAGTAAAAGTAAAACCAATAGGGTTGGTGAACCAAATGTAAAATACATGAAGATATTCTAGCACTTATATAGTTATTTTAGTATAATAAGTTATGAATAAATTACTTAAAATTAGCCGTTGGATATTATCGTTTATGTTGCTCATGATAGTGGGTCTTTATTTTCTTCTCTTTAGTGCAGTGGGTAGTCATATGTTAAAGCCCTACATTAAGAATGCTTTGGAAGAAAAGATAGGAATGCCTGTTGAGATCACTTCTTTTGATCTTGCGTATGGCACATCAAGTTTAGATTTTAGTATCAATAAACAAGCAGCTGTACACATCGAAGTATCGAGCTACAATCTGTTGAAGGATTCTTATGAAGGTCGTTACGCTATAAAAACCGACCAGTTTAGCTATGAGAATAAGAGAGTAAACAAAGTAGATATGAAAGGGAACTTCAAGTACCTACCAGAAGATATCTATCTGGAAGGAGAAGGCACGGCACTTGATGCAAAAGTTGACTATCGTTTTAACATCATAGATAATTTGCCTCAGCAAATCATCTTGAATATCGAAGGTGCCCAACTCTCAGAAGTATTGCAACTGTCAGGGCAGCCTGCTATCGCCCAAGGTAACATAGATGTCAAGGTGAATATCCCTGATATAGGTGGAGATAGAGAAAATATCTATGGATATATGGAATTGAAAAATGGTATTTTTGACCCTAAGCAGATTGAAGCACTCTATGGGTATACAATACCCGAACAAAGTTACGTACATGGTAAGATAGACGCAAAGTTAGAAGAGGAAAATGTGAAGATTACCGGAGATGTTCAGAGTAATCTTTTTAGCTTTAAGATTAAAAATGCTTTAATGAGCATCTATTCTGATAAATTTACAGCTGAATATAGTTTAGATGCTAAAGATATGCGTATATTGACCCAAAATAAGTTAGCAGGTACTTTAACATTAGAGGGAAAAATTGAGGAAGAAAATAAAAAGGTACATGTTACGAGTAATAAGAATTCTTTAGGCGGAAGACTTCACTTATACACATATATAGGGGGTCAAAATGTTCGAATAAAATTTGAAAAGCTTGCACTTGAAAAGTTTCTTTATTTACTTAAACAACCTAATTATGCTCAAGGTGAAATAAGTGGTAATATTGGACGTTATTGGGATATAGAGGTAACAAATTATGATTTTAATATTGACAAAGGGGTATTGACTCCGACAGCTATTCAAAAAATGCCGAAGTACAATATTCCTGTCAAAAATACTTTTTCTTTAGCGTCTAGTGGAAAAATTATTGATGATAAGCTAACCGCAAATGCGACACTGCATTCAACACTAACAGATATAACACTCTCTTCAGTTCAGTATGACCTAAAGAAAAAAATATGGACTTCAAACTATGATTTTTTACTACATGATGTGAACGCTTTGATATCTCATGCAAATGTAGCCAAGGATACCTCGGTCAAAGCAAAAGGAAAACTCAAATTTTTTGACAGTCTGAGTATTTCAGGAGAGATAAAGGGAATCGGGGAAAAAGTTAACTTTTCGTATGAGGGCAAAACAGTCAAAGTAGATGCCACGCAACTCTTTGCTGAAAAAATACTTGCACTCAGTGGTATGTCTGCTTATGTCAAAGGAACGGTAAACGCAAAAGTAAACTTTACAAACCTCAAGCCTTATGAAGGTCTTTTTGAACTCAAAGGACATAATCTTGTCACCAATCCCGACGAGATGAAAAGATTAATTGGAGAGGCATTAGAAACAAAAGTGCAATTAGATACTTCAGGCACATTTAAAGAAGGAAAAGGGCATATAGCATCAAAAATAAAGAGTTCTTTAGGAAATATTTCTTTACTAAATATGGATGTTGACACGGAGAAAAAGATGTATAAGGGTAGTTATCTGATCGATATACCGCAGTTAAAAACGCTTCATAAAGTGATTGATCAAAAACTGTATGGTCCTCTTGTGCTAAAAGGAGATTTTTCTAAAGATAAAGTCGTAAACTTAAGTGGTGCAACGCAAACACTAGGAGGGGAAATAGCATACACTTTAGTAGGAGATACCCTTAATGCAGAGATTAACAATGTGCCATTGGAAAATATTTTGGGACTA
>JGI11705J14877_10000259_pt1 | contig 33832 bp, 27 predicted proteins | sample Etolaghawater15m_FD_14877 | JGI IMG/M metagenome (IMG submission 14877) | reverse complement strand
AAAGTTAAATATATTATACAATAATATATATAATTTAACATTAAAAAATAATATTATAGTATCACACGTAATAAATATTTTTTACTTTGTTATAAATGATGATTTATAATGGCCTGAATATTTAAGACAATAATTCAAGTAAATTTATTTTCAAAATGTTAGAATAAACAAGAGAAAATGTTATTGTTATAGTTATTAATGGTATAAATAATCTTAACATTCTTTTTAATAAAAAAAATTATTATGACTATGTCTAAAACTTACAACTGTAAAACAACCAACTATCATAAAAAAAGTAGGCATACAAAATAGTCCTAAAAAGGAAACCAAATAATTAACAACAATACTATTACTTTGCGAGTATATTAACCAAGATTGACTTGAATTATACGCTTGAGAAGTATGCATAAGTACAACTAATAATAGTAAAAAACTTCTTAAAGCATCAAGGTAATACAATCTATCAGAAATATTATTTTCCATAAAATTCTTTATACCATTTAACAAACACACTTATACCATCAGAAAGTTTTGTATCTGGTTTATAATTAAAATTGTCAATCAGACCACTTACATCAGCATAAGTACTTTGAACATCGCCATCTTGCATTGGTAGCATAGTTTTTTTTGCCACTTTACCTAGCGCTTTTTCTATAGTTTTTATAAATTTCATTAAAGAGACTGGTTCATTATTTCCTATGTTATATATTTTATATGGAGCAGATGAACTTTGTATTTCAGAATTTTCTGCATCCCAATTTTCATTTGGTTTTGCTGGATTATCTATTACGTTAATTAAGCCATCTACTATATCATCTATATAAGTAAAATCTCTACTCATATCTCCATGATTGAACACTTTTATAGCTCTGTTATTTAGAATAGCATCAGTAAAAAGCATTGGTGCCATATCTGGTCTGCCCCATGGTCCATAAACAGTAAAGAAACGCAGTCCTGTTGTGCTTATGTTATATAAATGACTATATGTATGAGCCATCATCTCATTTGATTTTTTAGTAGCTGCATATAAACTCACTGGGTGTTCTGTAGTGTCAGAAGTTCTAAAAGGCTGCGACTTATTAAGCCCATATACAGATGAACTTGAAGCATAAGAGAGATTTTTCACTCCACTACGTCTACATCCTTCAAGTATATTCATAAAGCCTATTATATTACTGTCTATATATGCATGAGGATTTTCAAGTGAATACCTAACACCAGCTTGAGCTGCAAGATGACATACTGCGTCAAATTTTTCTTCTTGGAATAATTTTTCCATTCCAACTCTATCAGCTAAATCTAGTTTTATAAACTTATGATTTTTATATTTTGAGCTTTTAATTAACTTATTAGATCCTAAATCAAGTTTAGAATGACGAGAAATACCTAGTTCATCCAATCTTCCATATTTCAAGTTTACATCATAATAATCATTAATATTATCAAGTCCAACAACTTCATCACCACGAATTAAAAGTTTTTTTGCCAATGCATGACCTATAAAGCCAGCAGTTCCAGTTACCAATATTTTCAATTACTATCTCCAAAAAGTTCAATTTCGCATCAAAAGATAATTTATTATATTATAAATAAATATAAATTAATATAAATAAGTGTTTAAATTGCCTGTATTAGATATAAATCAACTTATTATATGTGCTATTAACCCTCACAGCGATAAACGCAATGGTGATTATAAGAACAACGTAACAAACATCAAGCAAAATCATTGTCGGCTCATTTCTTTCAAACCCTCTTTTTTTTAGTAAGTATGAGGTATTACACTTAATTTAATTATTTATTTTCAATTACCTCAAAGTTTAAAAATTCTTTCCAGAACAATTCTTTATCTCTAACTTTATAGCTCGTATAGTCTATTAATAAAGGACTATATTTCATTACATTATATGCCAACTTCATCATCTCATTCATCGTAACTTTCCAAGAAATATCATTTTGATAATAACTGTTTTGATTCCACCAGCTTGGATTGCAACTTACAACCTGTAACTCTAGTCCAAAGTCTTTATATTTTGCTATAAGATTTGCTAAAGTCACAATTCTTCTTGAATGTTGCGGATGACTCACAAAGAGAACATTTTTATAATTGTGATGAAGCATATACTGTTTTACAAAAAAAACTTCTTCCATTGTGTTGGAGATTAGATCTTTGCTAATATGTATAATCTTTTCTTTATCAATACCACTATTAAGCAAGAACTCTTTACGAGTCAAATTATGATTGAGATAATCATCTCCTGTATATATGAATTCACCAGACTCTGAAAAATTTTCTTGATATAAGGTTAATGCTTTTTTGAGTCTACAAGCAGAAAAATCGCCACCTAGTGAAACTATAATATCTGCTTTTTTTGGTTCTGTTGTTATATCCACAAAACGACCTAAATTTAAAAAGATATATACAAGTATCAATAGTAATAAGACCGTAAAAAGAGTTATTTTATACATAAGAGACACTTATTCTTCTACCGCTCTGAATGTCTTTTGTTATAACCGTATTGGCCTCAAGTATGACACTATTACCTATCTTAATATTTCCTATAATTTTTACACCAGGGTATATCAAACAATCATCTCCAATATTTGGAGCATGCTTATCCTGATTATTTTTTGACAAATCCTTATCGATTGTAACTTCTTGATATATCACACAATTCCTTCCTATCTTGGCATACTCAGAAATAACAATTTGTTTCATACCTCTTGGAAATGATGCTTGCGTTTGAAAAATTGCCTTATGTGAAATGGCACTACCATGCTCAAACTGATAATAATTATATAAAAATCTATAAAACGCAGATAATATGCCATTCTGACATTTTTCACGAACACTCCATATGCCACCAAATAAATTAACTAACAATCTAGCTAACATGGTTTTTTCTTATCTCTTCTATATCTAGTGACTGCTTGCACATCACACGCTTGCCTCTTGAACTTTTTTCAATTTTGTCAACCATTTTGATGTTGAAGGAAACACCCTCTTTAACAAGTCTATACATACCTTTTCTCACTTCATTTTCATTGAGTGCATCACTTTCAACAAGCACAGTAACTTTACCTTTTTCTTCCTGCACATATTGAATAGCATTCATTTGCTCTAAGGGCAAATTTTGACCTCCACACATAGTAGTGATAGAAACTAATCTTTCATCATCTGTCACAAGAAAGTCTTGAGTTCTTCCATCTATATTTTGAACTTCTTTGGCTACATCACAATTTTTAAAGTACGCTATAGATCCTGAAACATGATCATTTGTATGATAATTAATAAAAGGCATCACAAAATTATCAAATGTTGTAGTTACAATCTCTTGTTTTACAATCCTTGCTAGTCCATAAGAGTTCATAAATTTATAATGTTGTTTATCTATTCTATACGCCATAGCATTGCGCTCTGTATGTCCATAATGTGTTAAGATATTCACACCAAAATATTCCTGAATTGTTTTTATTTCATCCGGATAAACCGTCTCAGATGCTAAAATAACTCCTTGAACCTCTATCTTGACTAAATGATGCAGTTTTGATTGCTTTATAAAACTCAAAATAGCACTTGGGTAACCAAATAAAAACTTAGGTTTAAATTTCTTTGCTTCTTTGTACATTTTTAAAAAATAAGAAGAGTTCATATAATTATTTGAAAGTAATAAATAGTTATCAATAGGTTCGTATTCACAAAAAATTTTCTTTTCTATATTTGAAACTTCTCTGCCTTTTAGCAACAAAGTTTTATCTCTATAGTGATAGCCAATTTTTGAAAAAAGAAAATTATTATAAGCTTTTTCTTTTGCTCTACTAGACTCGGGCAAAAAATATTTCGTAGGTGTAGACAAAGAGCCTCCAGAATAGTAAGGAACAGCTTTTTCAAAATTTTCTGTATATATACTCTCTAGATTATTTTTAATGTCTTGTTTAGACAAAGATGGAAACAATTTCATATCATCCAAAGATTTAAAAGATTTTGATGATACACCATACTCTTGAAATTTATTTTTATAATAAGCTACATTTTTTTCAGCAAAAAGGAGCGTTTCTAAGGTTTTGTTATACATAAAGTCTAACTTGAACTGCTCATTACCCTCCTCAAATGAGTGTAAAATTTTTTTATGCAAAGAGAAGTTTTTTCCAAATCTTATTGAAAGAGGGATATTTCCATACAAGGAGCCCAAGAAAAATTTTAGACCCTGAGGAAAACTATAGTATGTATCTTTATATTTATGTAATAATGCTTCTGAATTCACAAGAATAACCCTTTATTGTTTATTTATATTTATTATAGCATTTAGCATCTTATTTGCCAATAATTTTCTATCAAAATTATTTGCTAATTTAGAGCAACCTTTTTGACACTTTTTATAAAGTGTCTTATCATTTTTTAGTAGCAGTATCTTTTCAATGAAATCCTCTGCGTTTTCAGGTAAAAAACACAAGCCTGCTCCATATTTTTCAAGAATCTCTTGCGCTTGACCTTGAACTCCAAGAAGTGTCGGTATTTGCATTGCTGAAGCTTCAAATATTTTTGAAGGGATTACAGTTTTAAATGTATCTGATTTTTTTAAGGGTGCCAAAGATACATCTACTATAGATAAATACTCAGGTACTTCATTTTTACTTATTGAATCCAAAAAGGTGATATTGTCTAAGTGCAAGTCAAACGCAATCTTTATTATCTTTTCTTTCATTGCACCATCTCCAATAAAAAGAAAATGTATATCTTTATCCTCTATCATTTTTATAGACTCTACTATGAAATCTAGACTATGTGCTAAACCATGTGTACCTATGTAGCCTACTATAAATTTATCTTTTAAATTTGTCTTTTCTAAAATACTTTTATTTTTCTCACGTGAAGAAAACAGATCCATATTTGAGCCATTTGTCACTACTTCAATTTTATTTGCATCTATACCACGATTTATCAAGTTTGTTTTAAACGCATCAGTAACAGCTACAACTTTATCTGCATCCTTATAAAGCCCAAGTTCAATTTTTTCTAAAAAATCTATCGCTTTTCCTTGCTTCATGGCTCCAACAGTTTTAATAGACTCTGGCCACAAATCGCGTAGTTCAAAAATCCATGGTTTTCTTCTGATTTTTGACAATCCATATGCTGCCCATGTAGTAAAAAATTGCGGTGAAGTTGCTATGATAACATCATACTTTCTAAATAAACCAACAATAAACGCCATCAATGCAAAACTAAGATAATCGAGTACTCTTTTTAAAAAACCACTGTTTGAAGTCATGTAACTCCAAACGCGGATTACTTCTATTCCGTCTATCATCTCTTTTTGGTAAAGTTTATTTTTATACCCATTATAGATTTTGCCATGTGGAAAATTTGGAAAACAGGTAATAATAGTAATCTTGACTCCTTGTTTAATCCATTCCTGGCAATGCTCATACGTTCTAGTAGCAGGGGCATTCACTTCTGGGGGGAAATTATCTGTTATAAATAATATATTCATATATTTATCTCCATTTTTAAACTTTTTGTGAAATTAATTTTTAACTTTTTTGCTTTTTGCAGCGTATTAAACGCAGGAGCAAACTCATATTCTTTTACTTCTATATTATCTGTATCAAATTTCAATACAATCTTATTTGCAAAAGCTATATTTTCTTCAACTACCACCGTAACATCAGGATGAAAGTGTATATATGCTGATGCATCAAGGTTTTCACCTTCTATAAAGTCTTCAACAAGAATATTCTCTTCTTCTGTAGTGAATTTTCTTCTATGATAAACACCTATAGATTTGTAGCCTTCATGGATTGCTTCTATGCTGTTTCCTTGCTCATTTAGTTGGATGATTTTCGCTCTCTGTCCAACTCTAAATCCACCCCAAACTTCACTTTGATTTTTATTTGCAATCATTACAGTGTTATGTGAGTCGGTTGAACGTTCAAGTGTTCTTCTTGCGTTTGTTTCATATGTAGATATGCCTGTATCTACAATTATTGGTATTTCATCTACATATAATTCAAAGTTAAAAGTATCACTATGAGCATGCCCAGGTATATAATCTGGACCAATATTTCCAACATCCATTACCAATTCATATCTATTTTTTTCTATTTTTCTATAGCCTGAAGATCCTAATTGAGCCTTATTTTCTTGTATGTTCAATCGATTTGCATATTGATGTAAAGCTTGAGTTGTTGGAGCTATCTTATTTGTACTATCATTAAGAAGAGGAATATTTCCATTTTTAAACGTCATAATATTCAGCCATCCAAACATAAGAGATACTTTTTGCTTCATAAATGACAACAACTCTTTTTCTTTCCAACTATTGTTCTCAATGAGATTTATGCAGTCCAATACTCTAAAAAGCATTATTTGATGATACATGGGAGCCAATTCAAAATGTGCCCCATCATCAAGAATCTGTTCCTCTAATTCTTCTTTGAGTAGTTTTTTTGCCTTGTGATAAAACTTTTCATTTTGAAAGTAATATGCTCCAAATAATAAAGAAAAAGCATTTTCAAGAAGATGATTTCCTAAAAGATGATACTCTAAATTATTCATCAATAAGTTGTATTGAAAAAAAAGTGATTGATCTCTTTTTTCATTTTGAACTGAATGATATGAGAAAAACTTAATCCAATTTATACCGCGTATTGAAATAGGAAAAGGTTCCAAAGCATCTTTTAAACTATCAAACTGCCCAATAAAATCATCAATAAGATACAAACCTTCTTCTTTAGAAATATTACTTTGATGTAAAAAATCAAAATAGGTAAGATTGTAAGTCCAAAGTTTTCCATATGTAGCAAAATTCCAATCTATTTTATTAAAAAAATCATGTCTAAGATTTAAAAAATTAAACTCTGTTTTTTCAACTGATTTATAAGAAAAAATTGAATCTAACAATAAGACTTTATTGCTTCTGTGTCTATATTTCAGAAAACTGAATGCTTTTAAGATTGTAAATTTATTTCTTATAAGATAATAGACTCTATAGAATATTTGTATATATTTTAAGTGGCTTAGTGTTCTTATAAATCTAAACATTGTATAAATTCTCAAGAAATTTTTTTGTGATTAAGCTAGATTCAAATAAATCAAATTTTTTATATGCTTTTTCAGAAAACACTAAATAATTCTTTTTATCAAAAAAAACAATAGCATCCAAAAGTTGTTGAGAATTTTTAGGTTCTATTAAAATTCCCGTTTCATGATTATCAACAATTTCACTTATGCTCTGTAAATTTGTTGTAATAACTGGAATTCCCAGTGAATATGCTTCAATGATAATCCCAGGATAGCCCTCTTTATAACTTGGTAATAAAACCACATCATATTTATTTAATACACTGAGTACCTCAGATGAATTTAGTGCATCCTTATAAGAGACTTTAGTCTGTTGAAATACCTGCTCAGAATACTTACTATCAAATATTGGTCCATAAATATCGATAGTATAAGAAGCATCTAAATGATTTGCCGCCTCTAAAATTTCATCGATTCCCTTTTCCTGAATCACATGACTTATAAAGACAAATTTTTTCTGGAAACTTCTTGGTAACTCTGGAATAAGTTTTCTTTGGCGAACATTTGGAAACCAATAAGTTTTTGGATTTATAGTTGAAAAAAAAAGAACTAAATATTTAGTTTCAAAAAAAAGAGAATCAAAATTTTTAAAAATTAGATGTAAATATTTTTTTGTAATAAACGAATAGTTTGTATACACATATTCCGCTTCACCACCAAATTTACGAAGACTAATTTTTCTACGGAATAATTTTCCAATAATTATAATAAGCAAACTAAATATCATATAATCTCTTGAGCTATGAAATGATATATACCTGTGAGACGAGGCATGTACTATTATTTTATAAATTATTAAGATGTATGAAAAGTAATTCCATCTGTAGTTTTTTTTATTTGTGTCAAGAACTGAAAAATCGACATTATCTTTTTTTAATTCTTCGATTAAATTTTCAAATAGAACAATAGGTCCACCTACCATTTCAGGATTTTCTATATTAAATCTTGGGCCAATCAATAAAATTTTATCTTCTAACTCTTGTGCTGCAATTTCTGTTATTGGATCTGTATATTTTATACCTTTGAGAGTAAAATATATTTTAGTACTTAGCACATATAAGAGATATTTAAAGGGCTTAATGAGTGTTCGAAACGCATATCCTTGAATAAGTTTAGGTTTAAACTTTTTCTTAAATCTATCAATACCTTCTTGTTTAGAACCTTTTTTAATATTGATTCTTGTTCCAACAAAGTCATAATTCTCTACTCCTTCTAGCTGCAAGCGTTTCATAGCTTCAAAATGTAGAAGATCTAAACTGCCTACTTGTGGGGACTCAATACTTCCGGCATACATTGCATAACCATTGTGAGAATCATAAAGTAAAATCAAGGAACCTTGTACTATCCCATTTTTAATTGCTACTAAGCATAAAGAGCCTTTATCTAATTGAACAACTTTTTTTAGATATTCAAAAGATGGAAAATGTACTGATTTTTGTCGCGTTAAGGTGTCTTTAATGTTTTTATATAGAATTTGCACATTAGTCTCTTCTTTAACAACAACGCCTTCTTTTAAAGCCTTTCGTATCACATTTCTTGATTTCGTGTCAAAAGATTCAAATAATTCATCTTCGCTCTTTAAAAGATCTACCTTATATGTTCCCCACTTTACACATTTACTGTTTTTTGGACAAATATTAAAGACTACATTTGCCTGTGCTTTAAAAATAAAATCACAAATTTTCTTTTCTTTTATAAAATCAATCACACTATCTAAGAAAAATTTCTCTTCTTTTAAATCTAGCAATGCTCTTCTACTTATTGGCTCCGTCGAAAAAACTAAACGTCTAAATATAAAGCGCTTATCTATATAAAAAGGCAATATATAATTATTACAAAGAAACCATCCATACTCATCACTCTTAGTTTCTAAATACTCCTTTTTACCTAAGATAGGCAAGATACTCGCAGTGACATTATCTACAGTAATCGCTTTACTAATCATGGAACAAGTGTGGTTCTCTTTTATAAAAGTATTTGCAACATCTTGTAAGGTAAAAAACACTACTTTTTCAGCATAATTATTTTTTAAGGTTTCTAAAAAAAGTTTGATATTTTCGACATCATGTGAAGTTTTTGAATGTGATATAAACATGATTGGAATTATGTCCTCTAAGTGCTCCACATTTGCATTTTCAAGAATTACCTCATCAATCATTTGAAGTAAAGTGCTATGACTCATTGTATTTAAATCAGCCATATAATAATTTCTATCATAAATTTTTTTTATTTTATCTTTAAGCTTAAAATTATTTTCCGATATTTTTGTTTTATATTTTCTTTTCACATGCTTACGATTATTCTGATATGTTTTGTTTAAATACTTTAAAGGAGCAAAAGAACTTTTTTTTGTATATATTGGAATTTCTAGGAACTCCTGCTTCATACTTCTTTGTGACAAAGTCTCATCTATATACCAATAGAGATACTGATGTGGTGAGTTTTTATATTCAAAATTAACTTGTTCAGATTCAAATTTTGTATTTGACACCACCGAAGAATCTACTTTAAATCCAGTTTCTTTTAATCCTTTGAGAAGTTTTTTTTCATCTTTTACAGCCCATGAACCAGCTCGAAAACCAACACATTCATAATTTGCATTATATGGGACCAGAAGCTCTTCTAAAAACTGTTTTCCATTTTTTAAAATAGTTACCATATCGTTATAGTCTAAAGATGTTATGTCAACGTGCTTTAGGTCAACTTTAAAAGATTGGTGTGTTTCGTCATATTCAGAATAAAACCATTGAGCATGATAATGAAGTTGTACATCATAGCCTCTTTTTACCGTATCAATTAATTGATTTTTTATTAATAAATTATCTTCTGTAAAAGTATTATTTTTTGAAGCATACTTTTCATATGCTAAATATTGGCCATATTCAAACATTACAGTTAGCTTAGCTCCATATGGCTCAAAAATATCTAGTGTATTGTTTGTCGGCTGGATTTGTTCTTCAAGGACGTTACCACTACCATCACCAAACAATTCATAATCTGATGAAAAAATTAAAGCTATTTTATTCATAAACTTCTATCCTTTTAAGAAACTCTTTTGTTCTAATTTGTGTGTCAAAATTTTCAAACTCTTTGAATGCAGAAGATGAATAATGATTATAATTATTTTGTGAAATACTTAAGATTGCGTTTGTCAACTGTTTAACACTATTTGTTGCAATTAATATGCCAGAGTTATTTTTTAAAATTTCTTGTATACCCTCAAGTTTTGTAGCAATAACAGGCATTCCTATAGATAAAGCTTCTAAAATTACACCGGGATAACCTTCTCTAAAAGATGGCAAAACTAAAATATCATATTGAAGTAGTGTGCTAATAACATCTTCCGCTTGTAACTCACCTTTGTAGTGTATTTGCTTTGTATCAAAAAAATCTGTAGAGAAATCTGTACTTAATCTTCCAAATATATCTACAGTATATTCTGCTGGAAGCAGTTGAGCTGCGTTTAATAAAACTTCTACTCCTTTATCTTTACAAACCAAGCCAATAAAAATGAATTTTTTTCTATATACCGCATCTACTTGTTGCGTTTGTTTTTTTCTTACATTTGGAAACCAAAATGTATTTTTATTATATTTTCTAAAATATGTAACTAAATATTTAGTTTCAAAAAAAGAGTAAGATGCATTTTTTAAGATCCAAGAAATTATTACTTTTTTAAAAAATGAATAGTGTGTATAAATTTCTATATAATTTCCTGCAAATTTTCGTAGACTTAGCGGTCGATTTAAAATTTTTGATATTATCAAAGCCATTGGCGCTATAAAGAGATAGTCATTTGCCGTTCCATGCAATGAAACATGTGTTGATTTAGGAATATTGACAATCAGTTTAAAGTAAATTATAAAAAATGCAAATAATTTATTACTGTAGTTTTCTTTATTTGTATCAATAACTCTATATTGCACACTATGTTCATTACAAAAAGAGACTAAGTCTTCAAACAGAACAATAACTCCACCAGTTTTTTCAGGGTATTGTCTGTTCGTCCTTGGCCCTATTATTAATACAGACATGAATCTTAATTACTCACACCACAAAAATCAATCACTTTTTTACCAAATATTCGAATACCTTTAAACTGCTTATGAGCAACAAGATACACGATAATATCAGCATTTTCTATAGCATCACTATCTTTTATTATCTCAAAATCTTTATGTGAGCTTATGTTTGGCTCTACCGCTAAAACACTTAATCCATCTTCTCTTAAGCGTCTATTTACTAATAATGCAGGAGACTCTCTTAGGTCGTCTATGTCTGGCTTAAACGCAAGTCCCATACATGCCACTATTGCAGTTCTTCCATTCTCTTTTTCAAAAGTCAAAGCTGCGTTTTTTATTTTTTCGATTGCCCATTGAGTTTTATAATTATTTACTTCTCTTGCTGTACGAATAATTTTTGCATCTGCCCCTCCATTGTGTACTATAAACCAAGGATCAACAGCTATACAGTGTCCACCTACACCAACACCAGGTTGTAAAATATTTACACGAGGATGGCGATTTGCAAGGTTAATAAGTTCCCATGGATTGATTTCAAATTTATCACAAAGAATACTTAACTCGTTTGCAAATGCAATGTTGACATCTCTGTAGCTATTTTCTGTAAGCTTCGCCATTTCTGCCGTCTTTGCATCTGTTTTAAGAACAGCGCCACTTACAAATGTTTCATAAAATAATGCAGTCACATCCGTAGCCTCAGCTGTAACACCACCAACAATACGATCATTTTCAACAAGCTCTCTCATAATATGCCCAGGAAGTACACGCTCAGGACAATGGGCTACATATATTTTAGATACATCAACACCACTTTGGGAAAGAACCTCATATACTTTATCTGTCGTGCCAACTGGTGATGTAGACTCTAAAATAACTATATTACCTTCTCTTACATAAGGAGCAATAGCTTGTGTAGCAGAAATCACATAGTCTATATTTGGCACAAAACCCTCATGAAAAGGAGTAGGCACTGCTATAATAAAAATATCTGATTCTTTTGGAAGAATATCTGCTTTTAAATTTCCTGAATTTACAGCAGAGCGCACAAAAATATCTAACTCAGGTTCCACTATATGAATATTGCCTTGATTAATTGTATCAACCGTGCTTTGAACGATATCTACACCATGAACTTGGTAGTTTCTATTTGCTAAAAGTGCCGCTGTTGGTAGGCCGATATATCCTAAACCCATAACACAAATATTTTTATTTCTCATTGTTTTAGTTCCTTTAAAAATTGAATTATTTTTTCACAAGCTTTACCATCACCATAGGGATTGTGTGCTTGACTCATCTTCTGATACTCTTCTAAATTATCAAGTAATTTTTGCGCCTCTTGTATAATTTTTTTAGGATCTGTTCCTACAAGCTTTACAGTTCCAGCCTTTAAAGCCTCTGGCCTTTCGGTCGTATCTCTCATAACAAGTACTGGCTTTCCTAAACTTGGAGCTTCTTCTTGCACTCCACCACTATCCGTAATAATAAAGTAGGATTTACTCATGAGATATAAAAAAGATTCATACTGAAGTGGTTCAATAAGAAAAACATTACCAACATGGGAGAGTATCTCGTTTACTGGCTTTTGCACATTTGGATTTAAATGCACAGGATATACAATGTCTATTTCTATATTATTGAGAGCAAGTGTTTTCAATGCTTCACAAATATTTATAAAACCTTGTCCGAAGTTTTCACGTCTATGCCCTGTCACAAGTATGATTTTCTTACTTTCATCTAATTTATACTGCGTGTTTATATTTTTAATAATGCTCTGTTTAAGCTTTTCATTCCTTTGAATTTTTTCTAAAGCTAAAAAAAGTGCATCTATAACTGTATTGCCAGTTACTATAATATTGCCAAGACTTTTATTTTCTCTTAAAAGATTATCTCTACTTGTTGTAGTCGGCGCAAAATGACAACTTGCTAACACTCCTGTAATTTGCCTGTTTGCTTCTTCTGGCCAAGGACTGTAAATATTATGCGTTCTTAATCCTGCCTCAACATGTCCTACTTTTACTTTTTGATAAAACGCAGCTAAGGATGTAGCACTTGTAGTTGTAGTATCTCCATGCACAAGAACAATATCTGGAGTAAAATCAAGCAGGACATCTTTCATGCCTAAAAGTACGTTTGATGTTATGTCATATAAGTCTTGTCCTGGTTTCATAAGATTTAAATCATAATCAGGCTTTATATCAAACATCTCCAAAACCTGATCTAGCATTTCTCTATGCTGCGCAGTTACACACACCCTGGTTTGAAAATCATCATCATTCTCAAATGCTTTTACTAAAGGGGCCATTTTTATAGCTTCTGGTCTTGTTCCAAAGACAAGTAATACTTTTTTCAATCTCATTCCCTTTATTTAACTATCACTATGAAAGATATCGCGAGTATATACCTTTGATTTCACATCTTCTAAAATATCTTCGAATCTATTTGCGATGATTACATCACTCATCTTTTTAAATCGATCTAAATCTTTTATAACTTTTGAATTAAAAAACTTATCCTCTTGCATCACAGGTTCATAAATAATAACTTCTATGCCTTTTGCTTTTATCCGTTTCATAATACCTTGGATAGCACTTGCTCTAAAGTTATCACTTCCTGATTTCATAACGAGTCTATATATTCCAACTATTTTTGGATTTTTAGCAATAATACTATTTGCTATAAAATCTTTTCTTGTCGAATTTGAATCTACTATAGCCTCTATAAGATTACTTGGCACACCTGTATAATTTGCCCGCAACTGTTTTGTATCTTTTGGCAAGCAGTATCCACCATATCCAAAAGAAGGATTGTTATAATGATTTCCTATACGCGGATCCAACCCAACACCTTGTATAATATCTTTTGTGTTTAGTCCATGTGATTGCGCATATGAATCAAGTTCATTAAAGTATGCAACACGCATAGCGAGGTAAGTATTTGAAAATAGTTTTACTGCTTCTGCTTCAATAGAGTCTGTTAATAAGATTTCTATATTCTCTTTTATGGCACCTTGCGCTAAAAGACTTGCAAATTTTTGTGCCCGGTCACTCTTCTCTCCAACAATTATACGAGATGGATAAAGATTGTCATGCAGCGCAAGACCTTCTCTTAAAAATTCTGGAGAAAATATTACGTTTGTAGTTTTCAATTTTTTATTAATAGAATTTGTATAACCAACTGGTACAGTTGATTTTATAACCATAGTAGCATTTGGATTGATTTCTAAAACATCCTTTATTACCATTTCCACCAGTGACGTATTAAAATAGTTTGTTTTAGGATCATAGTCTGTAGGAGTTGCTATGATTACATATTCTGCGTTTAGATACGCATCCTTTTTATCAAGCGTAGCTCTTAGAGAGTTTTTAATATTTGATTTTGAATTTTGAATTAGTTTTGGTAGATATTTTTCTATCTCCACGTCTTGTATTGGAGATATGCCTCTGTTTAACATTTCTACTTTTTGGGGAATTATGTCTAATGCTACCACCTCATTGTTTTGAGCAAGCAGGAGTGCGTTTGATAATCCTACGTAACCTGTTCCTGCTATTGCAATTTTACAATTTGTCATCTCTTCTCATACTCCATAAATAAACTTTTGCAGAAAGTCTACACTGTTTTTCCTTAAAAATAACACTATTGAACTATTTATATTTTTTAATATTTTACATTTTAATTAACAAAAATAATTATAGTTTAATAATTTTATTGCTATTATGTTGTAATTAAAACTCAAGGGATACACTATGAAAATTAATACCATGTCATTTTTCATTCTTGCCACTACACTCTTTTTTTCTGCTTGTAGTCTCAAGGATGACAGATTATTTCAACACTCAAGAGAAAGTAATATTTCTATTATTTCAGATAAGCAGTATGAAGATGAACTCAAATTTGAGTATAAAATAGCGCCTAATGATAGACTCTTAGTGACTGCTTACGTCCAAGCTGCTAACGGCTCTCAACAAATGGCTTCTATGCTTGCAAGTACAGACACAACGCGCCAAGGCCTAGAGAGCATAGATACTGCTGCAGGTTTACTTGTAACACAAAAAGGGACTATTCGCTTGCCTCTTATTGGCTCTATGAAAGTTACAGGACTCACAGAAGACCAAGCTTCGGAAATGCTTATAAACGAATATAAGAAGTTTATTAGAAATCCTCATGTTACCGTTGAGATTACAAATCAAAGAATTATTGTTATAGGTGAGGTTAACCAGCCAGGCATTGTTCCTGTTGTGAATGGGACCATGAATCTCATAGAAGTAATTTCCAGAAGTGGGTATTTAACTAAAGAAGCTGAGAGAACTAACATTCATGTAATCCGTGGTAATTTAAGAGATCCTGATGTGATAAATTATGATTTAACAGATGCCAGAACTCTTTTGTCTTCAAGCTTACTCTTAAAACCAAACGATATTGTTTATGTGGAAGCGCGACAAATGGATGGCTTCAATAAAGCCTTTAACGAAACGGTTCCATTCTTAACGACTGTTTCATCGATTCTTTCTCCTTTTGTTCAATGGACAATTATTTCAGGAAGAACTCTTTCAGGGAGCACAAATAACTAATGAGCAATTCAGTTAACACAAATAGGGATGAAATCAACTTAGGAGAAGCATGGAGAACTGTAAAAAAATACAAAATTTCGATATTTTTCATTACACTTATTTTCATAGTAGGAAGTGCAATATTTTCTTATTATCAGCCGAACATATACTCTTCTAGTACGACTATAGAAGTACTAGATCAAGGTAACAAAGGAGGCATGGAATCAACAGACTTTATGCTCAAAGCCTTAGGTGGTAACTCTGCTAACATAGATAATGAGGTTGCCCTTATAAAGTCTAGATTAATTGTACAAAAAGCACTTGAGAATTTAAACCTAACAACACGCTATTTGAGTAAAAATACTCTTGGAAAAACTACGGAGCTTTACAAGGATTCCCCTTTTATCATATCTGTTGGAATCCTAGAAGAGGCTATATATAATAAAACTATTGAACTCATTCCAATAGATAGTGAAAATTTCAGCCTGATTATTAAGCCTATATCTCCATATAGCGTAAAAAGTATTTTAGCTCAAAGTGGTGTAAAACCATTGGAGGAGTCTGATAAAATAAATTACAACGAAGTACATAGATTTACCGAGGCTATTACAACTCCATGGTTTACTATAACAATAAATAAAATAGCTGATTTAACTGCACCTCGATATAGCTTTACCTTTATTCCTAAAGACAAACTCTATAAAGAGTTTTCAGAAGGACTCTTCGTTTCTGTAGATTCAAAATTCGGGACAATTCTAAACCTTAGCTATCAAGATAACGTCTCTTTAAGAGCACAAGAGATACTGCAGAGTATCTCAGTCCAATATTTAATCCAAGGCATAGAAGATAAAGCCAAAACAGCAGAGTTAACACTTGGATTTATCGACTCGCAACTCGATAATATTGACAAACAATTGACACTCTCAGAGCAAAATCTTAAAAATTACAAGGTTACAAATCAAGTTGTAGATCTAGGTGGAAAAGTTACTTTAGCCACTACAAGAGTAGCATCTTATGAATCTGAGCAGCTGCAACTTCAAACAGAAATAAATATTTTAACAAATCTAAAACATTTTGTAGACAACAATAGTGATTTGAGTGGCTTAACACTCGGAACCATTAAATTTGCCTCTCAAAATCTCTCCGCTCTTGTTGTAAACTTACATGAAATGACAGAAAAGAAAAACTTGATGATGGTTGATTACACAGAGCTTCATCCAGAAGTTATTAAACTCACTCAAGGTATTAGCAGCACTAAAAAATCCATAAAACAAGCTGTTAGCAGCTCTTTGAAACAGTTGCAACAAAGAAATACTGACCTTAGTGAGGCGATTGCAAAATACAATGTTTCCCTAGATGCTTTGCCTCTTCAAGAAAAAGAGCTTGCCGAACTTGCAAGACCGCTTAAAGTAAATGAAAATGTATATGAATTTCTTCTAGAAAAAAAAGCTGAAACTGCCATATTAAAATCTTCTACTATTGCAAACGCAAGAATTCTTGATACGGCGAGAGAAGAACTCATTCCTATAAAGCCAAAAAGAGCTTTTATTGTAATAGTCGGCTTCTTCTTGGGTTTTATTTTTGGAACAAGTTTGGCATTTTTTAGAGAATTTTTAACAAATACAATACAAAACACTGCAGATGTAGAAGCAATTACATCACTTCCTATTTATGGGGTTATACCTTTAAATACAGGCAATAAAACCAAAAACATCTATGCTGAGTCCTATAGAAACATAAGAACAAAATTAGAGTTTTCACCTGCAAATGAAAAAAACAAAATCATCTCTATAACATCCTCTGTTTCAGGAGAAGGAAAAACTACAGTTACAGCAACCCTCGCCGAGATACTTGCGCAAAGCAAGAAAAAAGTTATTGTACTGGATTTAGATCTACGTAAATCATCACTACACGAATACTTTGCCCTTAACAATGATGTTGGTATATCTAATTTTCTGACAGAACAAAATAGCTTTGATGAAGTGCTACAAAGAACGCAACAAAATGGTTTAGAAGTAATAACTACAGGTCCTTTACCGTCAAATCCATCTGAACTTATTTTATCTCCAGCATTCAAAAATCTTTTAGATTTTGCAAAAGAAAAATATGATTATGTACTAATCGACACACCACCTGCTGGCCTAGTCACTGATGCTACAATAATTATGAATTATTCTGATATATCTTTAGTTGTTGTTAGGGCAAAATATACAAGAAAAGAGTTTGTTAAAAATATTGATAGAATGGCAAAAGAAAACTCTCACAAAAAAATGGGACTTATACTCAATGGAACCGTAGTAAGTGCAGAATTTGGATATGGTTATGGTGCAAGTTACGCTTATGGCTACGATAATCATAAATATTACAAAGACAGAGTCTAAGATTAAAGATAATTATTTTTAATCTTATTTTTTTTGAAAATTTCTAAGTAATACTCACACTGGATGGATTTATAAAAAGAGTCCATATACCTTTGTGAGTGAATATCACTCCCTATGAAATCAACGATTCCCAAATTAACTATTTTATCTACTGCATTTTTCACTTTCTTTCCATAAAAACCTTGCGTAGAGTTGAGATTTATCTGCAGATGCAATCCCATCATTTTTAATGCTTCATAATCACTCGCTTTTTCATAATAAGTATAGCGTTCTGGATGTGCTAAAATAGGTTTATATCCCATTTCTATCATTCTCTTGACTGTTGCTTCAAGCATAAATGGCTTCGATATATATGAAAGTTCAAACAATACATAATTATCACCAAAAGTTAGTAGCTCTTTCTTATTTATCAACTCTAAAAAATGCTCATCATAATAGTACTCTGCGGCATACTCTATTTCTATATCTATCTTCTGTTGCATCAATTCTTTTTTTACTAATTCATACCCTGCGTTTATGATCTCTTTAGTATTGGCGTAACGATGTGACATTATATGAGGAGTTGTAATAATTTTATTAAACCCAATTATTTTTAGCTGCTTAATTATTGCAATGCTCTGTTGTAAGTCACTCAATCCATCATCTATATTGGGAATTAAATGCGAATGCAAGTCGGTAGTATGGCTTAAGCGATACCTTCTACTCAAAGCATATAGTAAACTCTCTTTCATATTTTCTAACATTTATTTTCTCCATAAAACATTTTAACACTGTTAATGTTTATCATACGAATTTTACTCTCTCAAACTTTAAACTATATTATTAATTTTTTGCACCAGAGAGTAATTTTAAGAATAAATAGTCTAGTTTATATGCTTATAAATATATATACTATAAAATATCGAAGTAAAAATAGAGTGAAGGGAATTTATGGATTTTTTATTTAATACAAATGTTCAATTTTTTATAGCAGCTTATTTGGTTGGTGGAATTCCTTTTGGTCTTTTACTCGCCAAAAAGTTTGCTGGTGTAGATGTTAAAGCTAGTGGTAGCGGAAGTATCGGTGCTACAAATGTTTTAAGAGTTGTAAAAGAGACAAATCCGGCTCTTGCAAAAAAACTCGGGGCTGCCACATTAGCTCTTGATGCACTCAAAGGTATCTTAGTTTTAGCAGTTGCGTATTTTATGGGAATGAGTGAGGCTACACTCTGGGCAATCGCTGTTTTAGCTGTCATTGGACACTGCTTTTCTCCTTATCTTAATTTTGAAGGTGGCAAAGGAATTGCAACTGGTATGGGAGTTATGATGTTTATGCTTCCCCTTGAAACTCTCATTGCATTACTTGTTTGGGCGATTGGTGCAAAAACTATTCGTATATCTTCTGTTTCATCTTTAAGTGGAGTAGGTGCACTTCTAATAAGTAGTTTCTTCATCCATCCTGAGATGGCTCATGCACCAGTTGTATTTATAGTATTTTTACTTTATTATAAACATATACCAAATATTATTCGCGTTTTTAAAGGCGAAGAAAAAAGAGTAATCTAAATTGATAATTCATATAGAAGATTTAAAATTTCAATGCATTATCGGAATTTTGGATTTTGAAAGATGCACAGAACAGAACTTAGTCATAAATACAACTATTGAATATATGTATAAAGATACCTTTATAAATTACGCCGAAGTTGCTGAATTAATAAAGCTACATATAAAAGAAAATAAATTTTTACTCATTGAAGATGCACTTATATCTCTGAGCATGAAACTTAAAGAAGTATTTCCATTAATTAACGAACTGCATGTAAAAATAACAAAGCCCTCTATTTTGCCCGACTGCAAAGTAAGTGTGAGTAATACATACCACTTCTAATCTTAATTAAAACTTCATTTTTTTTTAAAGAAAATTGAAAAAAACTTTAAACTAAGCTAAAATTATGATATGATTTCGTCAAAATATTAATTAACAATAGGAATATATTTATGCGCATTCTAATAATAGAAGATGAAGTAACATTAAACAAAATGCTCGCAGAGGGACTTAAAGAATTTGGCTACCAAAGTGATGTTGTTGAAACACTCAAGGACGGTGAATATTATCTTGATATTCGTAACTATGACTTAGTACTTATGGATTGGATGCTTCCAGATGGTAATTCTGTTGATATTATTGGTGATATCAAAGCAAATACACCTAAAACAGTTGTAGTTGTTCTTTCTGCTAGAGATGACAACGATAGCGAAATAGAAGCACTTCGTGCTGGTGCTGATGATTACATCAGAAAACCATTTGATTTTGATGTTTTAATTGCTCGTCTTGAAGCGCGTTTGCGTTTTGGTGGTAGTAATATTATCGAAATTGAGGACTTGATTATTAATCCTGAAGAAGAAAAAATTACTTATAAAGAGCAAGAGATTGAACTCAAAGGCAAACCTTTTGAAGTTCTTACTCACTTAGCTCGTCACCGTGATCAAATTGTTTCTAAAGAGCAACTTCTTGATGCTATTTGGGAAGAGCCAGAACTAGTAACTCCAAATGTAATTGAAGTTGCTATTAATCAAATTAGACAAAAAATGGATAAACCATTAAATATCACTACGATTGAAACTGTTCGTCGTCGTGGTTACCGCTTTTGTTTTCCAAAAGAAATCAGTTAATTCTTAAGCTTTAAGCTTAAGAACACTTCTCTGCTTAGCAAACTCACACGTAAACCTTCTCCATACAACTTTTTTAGAACAAAATAGAATCTGTTAACTATTTTACATATATAATGACCTTTATTATAAAAAAAGGAGTATTTTGTGAAAAATATATTTTTTCTATTGGCTATAGCTTTATTTATTGGAGGTTGCTCATACAAAAACGCACCTCTTACCCTACAAACTTATGAAGCGAACTATCAAGGACAGAAATCTAAAGAGCAAAAAAGTGTTTTCATTAGTACAGTAAAAGATTTAAGAGTTGATAAACGCAACATTGGTTACACACTCAAAGATAAAGAAAAAGACATTTCTCTCTTTAGTGATGTTAATTTTGAAAAAAAATATAAAGACGCTCTTTTATATGCACTCAACATTGCAGAGTTTAATACAGCAACCAATGCTGATGATGCAACATTACTGATAGAAATATATATAAAAAAGATTGAACTCATTTACACAGATAAAAAGTTTGAAGAGAATCTCAATGGTGAAATAAGTATCGAAGTAGTTGTTAAAAATGATAAAGTAACTTCTAAACAAAACTTTAGACAAAAAGCTGGAAAATGGATATCTCCTTCTTATGATTCTAAAGATTTTGAACCATTTTTAACAACTCTTTTTTCTGACAGTATTAACAATATAGTTTCAAAGCTTACTGAAATTTAAAAGGGCAAAGGACTTAGTTTTTCTTTAGAAACTCTAAGTCCTCGTAACTCTTGACATAAAGTACTGTTACTCCCTGCTCAGATTCATAGACATCAACATCAACCCTCATTGACTTATTGAGACTATACTGCAAAGTTATACTTTGTGTGTTGTCATGTGTGTATACAAGGCGAATTTTTTTGTTAAATCGTGCACCAATTTCATAGCCTAATGTTCCCTCTGAGTTTGTCATTATACTTAGTTTATCTATATTAATTCCACTGATATCATTGAAAATAGTTTTGAGCCCCGTTCCCATAAAAAGAACGCCCAATGAAAGTTTTGTTGACTCAGCATTCGAACTTTCAAATACAGATCCTGCTGGCTCACCAAAAAGTATATAGGAGAGTATATCATCTTGGCTCAATGCGGGAGTCGAAGCGAAGATTATAACTGGCGAAGCCATTGTGTTTGTTACAAAAATATCAATATCTATATTGTCAGTATCAATGCGATGCTTGAGATGGAGATTAAGATAGGGGTTAATAGCCTTGTCACCTGCAAAATAGATTGCAGACTCTTCTAGTGTAAATATCTTACCTCCTCCTTGAATAACGCCCTCTTTAAATCCCACTTCACCATAGATTCGTGGCACATCATGTAGTTCTTGTATGATTGAAAAATCTGGAATAAATTTCATATCTATATCTTTTGTTTTATAAGTAATTGGTTTCACAGAATCTATATGAATCTCAATCTCTGTGTCCATTTTACTTTGCTCTTTCATATCTTGTATAATGATAATATCCTCATCAGATATAGTATAGTCTGTAGCAGGTTCATATTTGAGAGTACCCTCAAGCAGGGTAATTGAACCCGTAATTTTTTGGGCATTATTTGGAGTAAAATGAGCATTTATGTCAACCTTAGCGCTTATATTACCTTCGTTGCCATTGTACTCAAAGGCATTACTTTTGAGTTGTAGATCCCCCTGCATCTCTTGCGCATTAAACACTCCTGTTAGTTTAAGATTATCATAAATCCAAAACTCTTTAAATTCTATAGCTGCATTTGGTTTATAAAATATTTTTGAAGGTCGATCTGATTTTATAATGTATTTAGAAAATGGAATATTGTACTTTAGAACATCTATCTCATTATCACTTATTCTAAGATGCGCAAAAAGATTTTGAGAGTGATACTTTGTTTGTGAATCTGTCTGTATCACATACCATGGAATATCGATTTTTGTATCTACTTCAATTTTATCTGCGAGTGTGATTGTTGCGTTTATATCAACTTCTGCATCATAAAAGCCATTATGTATATCATAATTAAGGGAAAACTCTTCGAGCGCAGTATTAAGAGATGGTATGTTTGTGTTCAATAAAAACTGAGGTGTACTCTGAGAAATATCTCCCGAAATTTCAAAAAAATTCTGTGCTAAATTTCCCCATCCCGTGAGTAAATCATCCTCTTTTAAAAGGCTAATATTAAGTAAATTAGCATCCGCATTCATAAATGCTTTTTTTTCATTCCCATAGAAAACAAGCCAAAGAGGTGAGAACAAATCTAGTTTATATTTTTTATACAAAGCACTCTGAGGCTTTGCTTGTACTTTTGCTAAAGCAAGTATATTTGCATCATAACTCTCAAAATTACCCTCGAGTTGAGCATACATGTCTTCAATACTGAACTTTCCTGAAATAGCAAAAGGAGAACGAGTTAAAAGAGCCTGTATATGAAATTTTAAAATATCATTTTTGAAAAACTCACTCCCACTAAACGCAAGACAAAGCGGTTGATTCATCCCCCTTATAATAAAACTTTCATACTCTCTTCCAAGCAATTCAAAGTGGATTTTTGGAGTGTCTAGGCTTGCTGTCATATCCGAACTGTTGCCTGCAATTTGTGCTTTAAATGTTTTAAAAGGCAATTGTGTTGATGCCTTTAAAATACTCGCATTGAGCTCAGAGTAATACTCTCCCAAAGGAGTGAAAATCGCTGTTTGTGCGACCTGACTCTCAAAAGAGTTGTAAGAGAGTTTATACTCTGTCTCAAGAGTAAAATAGTTTTCACTTATAAAATAATCAAGGTTTATCTTTACGTTTGAGAGTGCTAGATCATTATTTGCCTGCAAAAAAATATTTTCGAACTCTATCTCAAAAGAAGCTTGACTCAAATCAGTATCTATTGAGATTGGAAGTGTTTTTGCTATCCCTTTGAAAAGACTGAGATGCGTCTCATAGAGATTTTTTGAGGGAGTTAAAAGCATTTTTGCCTTTAAGCGATTAGACTCTATTGCTCCATTCATTGTGATATTTGCATCAGCTGAAACAACTTCAAGCAATAAGTTTTTTGCACTCAAAGCCCCATCATAAAATATATTGCGAGCCTCTATTTCTAAATCTATCTCTTGTTTATTGAAAAGAACCTTCGTGTGGGTGAGCTGTAATTCTTCTAAGGCAAAAGAAATTCCCAACGCGGTATCCTTGCTGTTTTCTTCTGAACTTTGAATAGAATCAGCATCTACAATAAGCCCATCTATCTTGATATATTGAAATTTTGGCAGTGTACTAAAGAGCTTTTTTAAATCATATCGTAACTCTAAAGTTTTACTAAAAATAGTATTATCATATTTTATGTCATGTAACACTAGTCCATCAAAAATAGAACCTTTTATTTTTGAGTATTCAATTTTTTGATTTGATAAAATTTTTCCTAGTAGGTATTGGCTACAAAGTTCATTTGAGAGTATAAAGATAAGGCAGGTCGCTAAAAAAACAAGGAGTACAACTACGCTACTTATAAGAAAATATATTTTTTTAATCAAAATACTTCTCCTATATGAAAATGAAAGGCATACTCTTCTTTTGGATTCTCAACATCAAATCCAAAATCTATGGCAAGTGGACCGATAGGCGTCTGGTAACGAAGACCTACACCTAAAGAACTGTACATTTTGTCAAATCCTGGTACAAAATTATCATTAATGAATGTATTATCGTTAAACGCAACACCTCTCATATTTTTATAGATAGGAAACCTATACTCAAGAGTTGTCTCCACAATCGAGTCCGAACCTACTGGATCACCTAGCGAGTTAGTTGGGCCTAACTTACGATAAGCATATGCGCGGTTGGAATACATGCCTCCGGCATAATATCTGTAAGAGAGCGGGACTTCTCCTTTTAGAAGATTTAAAGAACCGTATTTTGCCTTGAAGGCAATAATAGATTTTTCAAGAGAAAAAATATAGCCACCGTTGAGGTTAAATTTATAATAAGTAGCATCTGATATCTTTGACTCGAGAGAGCCCATAATATTTGCTCGCACAAAATAGCCGCGAGTTGGCTCTAAAATTTTATTTCTAGTATCGACTCCCCACTCAAGGAAAAAAGATGCAACAAACAAGGCATTCTCAGGAAACGAAAATGTATCATCACTCTCATATGTGTCAGAATAATCTAAAATTATTCCCTCTTCAAAGCTATGCTTTACTCCTCTTTGCTTAAGAAGTAAATTGGCAAAGAGATTACGCTCTTTATAACCAAAAAAATCTTCATTCTCAAATCCAATTTTTGAACCTACGGAATTATGTCCTGCTAAAGGTACATTTGCATCGACTTCAACAGTCTGTTTTATCTGTGTTACTCTAGTGTTAAACGCTAATGTTTTAAGATTTCCAAAAAGGTTACTATGCTTAACTCCTATTTTTCCCATTACGCCCTCATCACTACTCAGTCCAAGGCCGACTAAAGAACGAATAGGTTTTTGACTTTCATCGACTTGAACATACACTTTTACAGAACTACAATCAAGTGTAGTTGTATCAATAATGGCCTTAGTGATTCCCTCTTGAGCATATAAACTTTTGTAACTCTGTTCTATCTGCTCTAAAGAGTAAGGCTCGCCTTCTTGAATATATAAGAAAGATTTCACTATCTCTTTATCAATATTTGGAGTGGAATTGAGTGTTATTTTGCCAAAATAACAGAGTTTATTTTGCTGCGTTTCATAGTACAAATAAGCCAGATTAGTTTCAATATCTATCCACGCTTTTGCTTGAAGATTTGCATTACAGTAACCCAAATTATGATAAAAGAAATTTATTTCTTTTTTACTCTGACTAAACTTTTGCGCATCAAAGACCGAGCCCGCAGAAAAAGGGATGTTTTTACTTATGTTTAATTCCGAAACTACACTTACATTTGCGACAAGAATAGGAGGATTTTCTTCTATAATTATAGTGAGTCTTGCATTCTCTATTTTCGAGCTAATCTCAGCATCAAAATAACCTCTTGATTTATAAAAATCTTCCACGCTTTGTGTAAGAAGAGGAACTGCCTTTGAATTTATAACAGGTTCTTCTTTCCAAAACTCATAAAAGTAAGGCTTAGAGAGTGAAAGTGCCTCGTAAAGTTCACGCTCTTTTATCTGCTTATTTCCCTTAAACAGAACAAGTAAAGGATTTGCAAATAGAACTTGTAAACAGAGAAAAAACAGAAGAAATAAATGCTTCAAAAACAACCTTACTAAACAAATGTGAAATACTATAAGAGAACCTAAAAACGCACTCCCTTATTTTTAAGAATTATATCGAATTACTCCATGAAACTTTTAAATATAGTGAGTTATAATTTCATATAATTCACTCGACTAAGGTAAATATATGTTTTCCAAACGCAGCATTAGAACAAGTTTTTTAATCCAACTCCTTTTTTCATCAGCATCTCTAATCCTAATTTTTTCATCTTTTTTGTACTTTTATATAGAAAAGTCTATTTATGATGAAAAACGCAATGAATTGATTCAGCATGCAAAAAACATCTCTACGAACAAGTCCATAACACACTCGGGAGACTATTTATTAGCTGAGAATTTTTTATCGTTAGATGTTGAAGTTGTGTATCTTAAATCTTCTCCGCTAGAAGTAGACCTTTATCAAACAACAAAAGAGAAGCGTACATTTTTAACATTGCTCTATCCATTTAACATCAGCAATGAAAGTTATCTTAAAGTCACAAAAGAGATAACCCCAACAAAAATATTACTAGCTAAAATACTCAATTCTATTTTTATTATAAATATCGCAGGCTTTTTACTTGTTATCCTGTATGCTATTGCTCTTTCTAAAATGCTTGTAAGTCCAGTTAAAACACTCAGTGCAAGATTGTCAAATATGAATGAGCACCTTATGAAGCCTATCAAAGTCCAAGAGTTACCTCAAGAGTTTGAGCCTCTTGGAATAACTATTAACCATTTAATTTCAAGAATTCAAAACTTTGTGAAGTATCAAAAAGAACTTTTTATTGGAACGGCACATGAACTTAAAACCCCACTTGCGGTTATTAAACTCAAAAATCAAGTCACTCTTTTAAAAAAAAGATCTTCTGAGGAGTATATCGATGCTCTTAGGGTAACAAATAAGACTATTGATGAAATGAATATTATCGTTTCAAACATTTTAAATATAGGTCGCCAAGAAGGTGCTCAACTCGACAAGCCTGTAGAAGTAGATATCATCGAAATTCTCAGACAAAAAGCAAATGATTTTAAACTTTTAGCTGAAAGTGAAGGTAAAACACTCCATATGAGTTTTGAACCACGGGGATTTATGGCAACCATTCAAGTAAGTCTTTTAAACCAAATAGTCCAAAACTTTCTTCAAAATGCACTCAAATTTACTCCAAAAGAAAAATCTGTATTTCTGAGAAGTTCTCAAGACGATGTAGGAATACTTATTGAAGTTATTGATGAGGGTTGTGGAATTGATGAGAGTGTTGATTTGTTTGCTCCATTTAAGAGACAAGGGAATAAACCTGGTGTTGGACTAGGATTATTTTTAGCAAAAAGTGCTGCAGATGCTCTTGGTGCGAATATAAAAATAGAGAATAGAAAAGATGGGATTGAGGGTACAATTGCCTCCATTCAACTAAACTCAAAACTTTCTTGCATCTTACCTATTAAATAGTATAAATTTCAAATACAATAAAGGTTTATTTTGTTATAAATCCAACACAATAAATCAAACAATATAAGATGAAGGTTACTTAATGGCTTTAATAATAAATGATGAATGTATCGCATGTGATGCATGTCGTGAAGAGTGTCCTACAATTGCGATTGAAGAGGGTGACCCGATTTACTATATCGACCCTGATCGCTGTACTGAATGTGTTGGTATTTATGATGAACCAGCTTGTATTTCTGTTTGCCCTGTTGATTGTATTATTCCAGACAAAGATAATGTTGAATCAATTGCAGAGCTTCAATTTAAACATAAACACTTAGAGATAGAAGACTAAGTTTTGGCAAAACGAGTTGCAGTCATAGACATTGGTTCTAATTCCGTTAGAATGGTTGTTTATGAAAAAACTTCCCGTTATGCATTTCACTTACTCCACGAAGAAAAAAGTCGAGTAAGAATCTCCGAACATGCCTATCAACACGCTGGCAATCTTCAAGAAACCCCTATGCAAAGAACCATTGATGCCTTAGGTGACTTTATTACTATAAGCAACTCTTTTCATGTCAAAAAAATTCTCTGTGTTGCAACATCAGCCCTTAGAGATGCACCCAATAAAAAAGATTTTTTAAAAAAAGTAAAAGATAAACTCAAACTTACTATTAAAGTTATAGATGGCGAGAAAGAAGCTTATTTTGGAGCTATTGCCTGCGCAAATTTACTCCCCCCTCTTGAGTCTGCTCTAAGCATTGATATTGGCGGTGGCTCAACAGAATTTACACTTATTAACAACAAAGATATATCAAATATTATCTCCTTAAATATTGGTACCGTACGGCTAAAAGAACTCTATTTTGACAATAATGATATGGAGGGAGCTATAACATATATAGACTCACAACTTAAGTCACTCAAGGTTTTAAACGCAACAACTCTCGTTGGTATTGGTGGTACATTTAGAGCTATTTCAAATGCTATTATGAAGCTAGATACTTACGCTTTAGAGAAATTACACGCTTATGAATACACTTCTGAGAGATTTAAGAATTTTCTAGCAAATGTGCTTGATGCGGATGAGAATGAACTCAATAATCTTAATATTAAAAACAATAGATTTGATGTCATTAAACCTGGTGTACTTATACTTTTAAGAGTTATAAATATGCTCAACATACAAAGTATTATGACAAGCGGTGTTGGGGTGAGAGAAGGTGTCTATTTAGCTGATTTACTTCGTAGTTCTAATGATAGATTTCCACATAACTTTAACACTTCAGTAAAATATATTATAGACTCTCATATTCAAGAAAAAACATTCTCAAATAATCTCAATCTTTTGAGTAAAAAATTGTTTGATTTAACACAAGAGTATCTTGGTCTCGACACAATGTATAGATATGAGTTGTCACTTGCTGCAAAGCTTTATCCTGCTGGAAGCAGTGTTCACTTTTACTCTAAAAACAAACATACTTATTATTTGATTCAAAGCGCTTTAGAGTATGGTTTTACACATAAAAGTATCACACTCATAGCTACACTTGCAAAATATGCAAAAAATCGTTTACCTGCGCAGTGTCACTTAGAAAAATACAAAGAGCTCTTGCCACAAGAAACAACAACCAATGCCTTGAGCTATCTACTTTCACTCACTATCGCTCTTTTAAGCCATAAGCCAAGAAATATTGATTTTGATATGATATTTAAAGATGGTGTTTTAGAAATAAAATCTTCAAGCTCTCTATATCTCAGTAAAGATGCAGTCGAAAAACTCGACTGCGATAAAAGTTTTAGAGTTAAATTTTAAAATCTCTGCCCCATTGTAAATTCAAAACTAGAAGTCTTATCGCCCTCTTCTTCTAAGAGAGGAGATGCGAACATGAGCTGAATCGGTCCAACTGGTGAGAACCACTCAAGGCCTAAACCATAACCACCGCGAGAGATGTTATTTGTTCGTAAACCACTCGTGTATTTATCTGAAATGACACCCCAGTCCACAAACGCAACTAAACGCATTTTCGCTTTTGGCACAAGTGGTAAACTCAGCTCCAAATTATTTGAAAATGTTTGTGTTCCACCAACTTTTCTATATCCGTCGGTTGCTGCATCATCTGTAACTGTTGGTGATAAAGAGTATGACTCGTAACCTCTCACACTACCTATACCACCCATATAAAATTTCTCAGCAAGTGGAATATAGCCATTGTCTATCACTGAATTAAATCTCGCTTTATATCTAAAGATAGCATCAAAGCCTATATAATCTTCTAAGCCTCTATAAAATCCAAAATTTGTTCTTGCTTTAAAATAATCTGCATCTGCAGTCAGACCAGTCTTCTCAAAACTTTGAGAAAGCATAAATCCCTCACGAGGAAGATAGTAGTCATCTGTATTGTCCCATTTAGCACTGATTGTGACTCCACTCTTATCATAAGCCTCAAAGTAGTCTGTATCAAATTGATCATAATATGTTTGATTAAAGTCATCTGCAAACTCGTAACTAGTTCGGGAGTATCCATAGCCTAAATAACCTGTAATATGACGAGAAAACCTATGTCCAACTCCTAGAGTAATACCATCTGAGAAAGTTGTATAATCGTCATAATCATAAGAGGAGTTGTAAATAGAAAAATTACCGCTAAAGTCACTGTCATTAAGTCTACTATTTGAAATGTTAAATGAATAATTTTGTGTTGTCTCAGACTTCTCAGCTTTCACTCCAACATTTATGCCTGATCCCCAAATATTTCTATCATCAACTCCAAGACTAATGAGGATACCACCATAACTTCCATAACCACCACCTATCTGAATATTTCCAGTAGCTGCCTCTTTTAGTTTTACAACTAAGTCCATATTTGAATTATCAATTCTTTTTTCTTCAATCGTATTACTATCAAAAAAACCTAAACGTCCAAGAGCACTTCTAGAGTCTTTTAAATCAGTCAATGAATACATATCACCAGGCCCTAAATATAACTCACGGCGTATAATTCTATCGAGTGTTCTTGTATTTCCAGAAATAACAACATTTCTAATTTTTACTTTTGTTCCTGGGTTTATTTTAAATACAACTTCAACAGTTTTATCTTCTTTATTCTTCTTTAAATCTGGCACCACTTGCACATATGCGTAACTTAAATCTGCTATAAGTGTTTTTATTTTCTCAGAATCCTCACGGAAAGTTTTTATGTTAAATACTTCACCATTTTGAAGAGATATCATCTCTCTTATTTTTTCATCTTCTATAACGCTCATACTCTGATCAATAGAAACGCCACTTATTGTATAAGCATCACCCTCTTCTATCTGATAACTCATATCCGCAGTATAATGATCAAAGTTAACTCTCACAAACGGCTGCTCTACTTTTGCATCTAAGTATCCCTTTTGCATATAATAATCACGTATTCTAAGGTTGTCATACTCAATGTCCCCAAGACTCATCTCACCGTCATTACGTCCCCAAAACCAGCCCATAAAATCTCGTTCTTTGTTGGCTATCACAGTGTTAAACTCTTTGCTGTCGACACCTTGTACACCAGTGTATTTTAAACTCTCAATAGTAATCTCTTCACCTTCACGCACTATAAAAGTTACTTTTATACTTCCATTTTCAAGATACTCTTTTTGTATTTCAACAACACTGTCAATCTTTCCATCTTGATTAATAGTTTCAATGATTCTCTTTTTCGCTTCTTGTAATCTTTTTTCATTATAAAGAGAGCCTTTTTTTATTTGAATAACGCTCTCTTTAATTTCCTCTTCACTCTCTTTCCAGCCCTTAAGTTCAACCTGAGAAATAATCGCTTTTTCTTTAAAGTGAAAGGTCAAAACTTTCTCTTTAATTTCTACCCAAGCATCATTAAAATAACCCTGATCAAAGTATTTTTGCAAGGCATCATTAATCATTTTGTCACTTACGTCATCCCCTTTTTCAAAAGGCAGCATTCTTAGGGCAACAGGCTCTGACATGTGAACCATTCCCTCATATTGTATATTTTTTATGATTTGAGCAGATAAATGCGAAGTTAAAAGTATGAGTATAGCGCTAAAGAGTATTTTCATTAATGATCCAAATTCAAAATTAGAAAAGATTTTATCCATTATGAGGTTAATATTAAGTAAATTTAGTATAATTTTGCAAATTACTCACAAAGATTAAAAATGAATGTAGCAATTGTCGGACTAGGACTTATGGGTGGCTCTTTGGCATTGAGTCTAAAAAGATTAAACTTTATAGATTCGGTCGTCGGAAGTGATCACAATTTAGGACATCAAAAAACTGCTTTAGAGTTACAGCTAGTTGAAAAAATAGTTGCGTTTGAAGAGGTTAAAAACTACGATGTGATATTTTTATCTATTCCAGTAAACGGGATAATTGCTTCACTCAAAGAGTTAGTAGAGGTAGGTCCAAACACTACAATCATAGACCTTGGAAGCACAAAAGGCAAAATAGTTGCATCTGTCCCCCCTATAATCAGAAAAAATTTCGTAGCAGCACATCCTATGACAGGAACTGAAAACTTCGGGCCAACCGCAGCAGTTGAGGGTTTATATGATGAAAAAGCTGTTGTCTTATGTGATCTTGATGATAGTGGCGAACACCAAAGAAAAGTAGCAAGAAAAATCTTTAAAGCATTAGGTATGAAAAAATATTTTATGAAGTCTGATGAACATGATAGACACGCTGCGTTTATCTCTCATATGCCTCACGTGATTTCCTACTCTATAGCAAATACAGTGATGAAACAGGAGAATAAAGAGAATATTTTAGCGCTCGCAGCAGGTGGATTTCGTTCTATGAGTCGACTGGCAAAAAGCTCACCTGATATGTGGAAAGATATCTTCAAGCAGAACAAAACAAATCTACTTGAAGCAATCGAACTTTTTGAACAGGAACTCTCAATCATCAAAGAAAATATACAAAATGATGAGTGGGAAAAAGTTTACAAAGAGATATCTGATGGAAATAAACTGCACAGTATCTTAGACTAAATACCGCTAGTTTATTTCATACTTTTTAAGTAATTCTTTTAAAAGCTTTTTATCTACTGCTTGTTTTTCACTTGAGTAAAGATTACTCTCAAGTACATCTAAAATCTTTTGAACATCTTGATCGTCTTTAAAAGGCAAAAGTTTCATTAAAAGCATTTTTTCATCTTTAATATTCAAACTTTTTTCTCTTTTAAATGCATTCCATGGTTTTAAAATCATAAGTACTATTCCAAAAATGATTCCAAGTATGAAGATTACAGATATCCAAAGAGAGCTTAACTTACTTTTAGGCACTTCAGTTTGTACTTGAACTTTGTCTTTCGTTCCTGTTTCATCTCTTTTTATTTTTAACTCTGGCTGGGCTTTTTCTCCACTTACAGCGATTTTAATCTCTTGTGTCGAAGCCGTCTCAATTTTTTGCGTTTTTGGATTAAAAAAACTTAGCTCAAATGGTGGAATAACAAAATCACTATCTCCAACTAAAGCCAATTTTTGAGTGAGTTGAAGTCCATTTATTGCTATCTTTTCATCAAAAACACTCACATCTTTTATATATGGTTTAAAACTTTTTATATCTTCTAAATTGCCACTACCGTTTACTTGCAAGTTTACATTTACAGCTTCATTTGGATTGATTTGCGTTTTATCAGTTTTTGCACTAATCGTAAACTCTCCAACTAAACTTGCACCCATTGGAATGGGTTTTACGCTAATATTGAGCTCGTTTGAAAAGTAACTTCTCCATTTTATTTGTGGCGCAAATGAACCCCAAACTTCTCGTGAAGAGGAGCGAGATGCTATAGACATCTGTGCTGGAGATATGCTTAAGTTACCCTCTCTTTGCGCTGCTAATATATATCTTAGAGTAGTAATAGTATACGCACCATCATCTCTTCGTTCTGGCTGAGATTCACCTTTTATCCAAAATCCTCTAAGCGGTGGTGCTATAAACTTGCTATCAACTGCTTCAGCAGAGCGTTTTTGTTTAAAAAAAAGTGTGAGTTCAAAAGGCTCACCAACATAAAACTCTTTTTTTTGCGTTACAAGACTCAACAGAAAGTCTGCGTTTTTATCTTGACTCATTGGTTTAACTTCTACTTTTATAGCTTTAGAAGTTTCTATTTTTCCATCTACTTCTACATCTATAGCTTTGATTTCGCAAGATTTTTGAGGCATAAATTTATAACTCAGCAGATAACTTTTTTGATAATCACCATCTAAAATCTCTATACTTGTTTGAGAAGAAGTAGATATAACATCACTATCACAGATGGTGTTTATGATAGGTCTTTGAACCTCACTCCCGTTGATTTTTAAGGAGAAAACTACCATTTCACCCTTTGAAACACTATTATAATTTACACTTGAAACTACGCTAGCCACTGCTGCGTTTGATATTAATAATAGTAAAAAAAGTATCTTACCAAGGTTTTTCATCTGAATTCTCCTTTATCTCATTTTCATTATTTAACATATACATATATGTATTTTGA
>JGI11705J14877_10000258_pt1 | contig 33903 bp, 40 predicted proteins | sample Etolaghawater15m_FD_14877 | JGI IMG/M metagenome (IMG submission 14877) | reverse complement strand
CTTCGGCCCCCTGGTCCCAAACCAGGTACTCTAACCATACTGAGCTACACCCCGACCTACACAATAATCAAACATAAATGCTGACTAATGAGGCGGAATTATAGTCAATTCACAATTAAATGTCAATAGTTTTTTTTAAATTCTTTTATATATTTATCTTTTTTAGTATAATGCATTCAAAGTGGATGAGGATAATAATTTATGAAGATAGCAAGGTTTAGTAGAATAGGCTTTATATTAGCTGCTGCAGGGAGTGCTGTAGGACTTGGAAACATATGGAAGTTTCCTTATATAACGGGTGAGTATGGAGGAGGTGCATTTGTACTTGTCTACCTCATAACTGTTCTTCTTATAGGTTTTTCTATCATGATTGCGGAAATGCTCATAGGGTATCTTGGTAGGAAGGATGGAGTCACCTCCTTTGAAGAGTTAGCTCCGACAAAAAAAAGACTCTGGAGACTTGGTGGGTTTCAAGGTCTTGCTGGTCTTTTTATTATGATATTTTACTCTGTAGTGATTGGTTGGATTTTCCACTATATAGTCACATCTCTCTCTCACCTTCCAAGTAGTGTAAAAGAGGCTGAGGCAACTTTTAATGCTATGCTCCATACAGATATAACAACTCAACTGTTCTACCATACACTAGCATTTATCTGGATTACTTATGTTCTTACACGAGGTATTAAAGGTGGTATTGAGAAGATGAATATAATTCTAATGCCTACTCTTATACTTATTCTTACGGGTATGTTTACTTATGCAACAACATTAGGAGCATTCTCACAGGCAATTGACTTCATGTTTACACCGGATTGGTCTAAACTGACTTCGGATGCTTTTGTAACCGCGGTTGGACATGCATTTTTCACACTCTCCCTTGGTATGGGTGCTATTATGACATACTCTGCCTCTATGGAAAAAAATTCAAATCTTGTCAAAAATGCCTTTTGGGTCGTTTTTTTAGATACCTCCATTGCTATTGTTGCAGGCTTAATGCTTTTCACATTTTTATATCAGTATGGTTCAGGTCCAGCAAAAGGTCCAGGTCTTGTTTTTATCTCCCTACCTGCTGCGTTTTATGAGATGGGAATTATTGGAAATGTTTTCGCTGTGCTTTTCTTTTTAGCACTCGCGTTTGCAGGTCTTACATCTTCTGTCTCACTTGTTGAGCCAATGGTTCAGTACTTTATAGATAGGTTTTCATGGAGTCGACTCAAGGCTTCTATCTCTATGGGACTTTTCTTTTACCTCTTTGGGATTGTTGCCCTACTCTCAAATGTCGATGGCTACAAAGAAGCACTTACCTGGGGAGACAAAAACTTTTTTGACTGGGTTGATCATGTGACAGCTGCTATTATGCTTCCTATGGGTGGTTTAGTTATGGCTCTATTTGTTGGTTTTGTGATGGAAAAATCACGCATAGAAGCACTACTAAAGCCCCAACTCGGGATTGCTTTTCCTCTTTGGTACTTCTCTTTGCGTTACATCACACCCATAGCTATGTTTATAGTGATGCTCTCACTTATGGGAGTACTTTAGATGAATATTCAAAACGAATGTAAAAAACTACTTTTAGAACATAATATCAACAGTGATTCAAACATCGACTTTGAAGTAAATAAAGAGATACACTCTTTGAGTTTTGAGCAAATCATTGAAAGCTATATGCAAGCTTCCAAAGAGTCTCAACTTGTTTTTTACTCCGCACTAGAGAAGTCTTTATCTATGGGAGAAAGCGGTGCAGAAACATTTTTTGAGGGAATGGGTCAGCTTCTTTTGATGACACATCTCTCAAACAAGATAGAGGTGTAAATATGGGTTGGACATGTCAACATGATGTCAAAGGGTACTGTAAACTTCTAAGTACTCCTTGTGTTCCTGGTATAAAAGGATGCATACTCAACAAAGGGAAAAACGATTATTTTTTTAGTAGTGGAAATTTTGAAGAGGATAAAAAACGCCAAGATGCAAAATCACAAGAGATTGATTTTGCAGCCCTAGCAAGAAGCAATTAAAAATAAGCGATTATTCGACTAAAACTGTATCATTCCATTGACTGGACTTGATGCAGTTGCATAAGGTTTTTTAGGGATTCTTCCTGCAAGATAAGACATGCGACCAGCTTGAACTGCATGTTTCATAGCCTGAGCCATAATCATTGGATCTTGTGCTTGAGCAATCGCAGTGTTCGTTAAAACACCATCAGCACCAAGCTCCATAGCATAAGCAGCATCACTCGCACAACCAATTCCTGCATCTACGATGATAGGAAGATTTACAGCCTCACGAACAAAGACAATATTGTAAGGATTTTGAATCCCAAGACCACTCCCAATAGGAGCAGCAAGTGGCATAATAGCATGAGCACCAGCATCTTCTAAGCGTTTTGCCATGATTGGGTCATCTGAAGTGTAAGCCATGATAGTAAAGCCCTCTTTTGAGAGTACTTCACATGCTTTGATAGTCTCTAAAACATCAGGATAGAGAGTTTTTGTAGTATCTCCGATGACTTCGAGTTTTATAAGGTCAATTCCAGTTGCCTCACGAGTCAAACGAAATGTAGTTATAGCCTCTTCAGCTGTCACACAACCAGCAGAGTTTGGAAGAAACTTTACATTTGTTCCTTTAAATGTATCACGAAGATTCTCTTTGTCTGGGTCAGTGATGTTTAAACGACGAACAGCCACAGTGATAAGCTCACTTCCAGATGCTAAAGTAGCTGCTTTTGTAGTTTCAAAAGAGTCATATTTTCCACTTCCAACGATTAAACGCGAGCCAAGTTCATATTTTCCAATTTTTAGTATATTATCCATATTTTTTCAATCCTTAGAGTCTAAATTTTAACAAACAAGCCATGCTAATTTTGTGTATTATAATGAAATTATCTTATAGATTCCCAATCTGAGCAATCAAATCATCTGGAGTAAGCGAAAAGTCATTTCCTTTGTATGCCAAAACCAGTTTTACATGAGCAAGAGATGCATGGATAGCTGCCTCAAGTGATGTGTACTTTTGTGCGAGGAGTGCACCTATGAGTCCGCTTAAAACATCTCCACTGCCACCTTTTGCGAGTGCCTGTGTTCCATGAGGGTTTACAAAAAACTCCTCATCTTGTCCAATGATGACATTTGCACCCTTAAGTAGTAAAACTATGCGAGGATAAGCTTTACAAAAAAGCTCTACATACTTAAATCTTGATTGTTGAAGCTCGGCTATATCTATATCTGCAAGTTGTGTATACTTTAGAAGCGCTACAAACTCTTTTGGATGTGGCGTTAGCACTACATTTTCTCTTAAGAGAATTCTATCAAGTATCTCCATGTGAAAGATATCTGCATCTCCTATCAGTGGTAAGTCGTTATCCAAAAATGCATGAAGCTCTTTAGATGATAAAACCTCTCCTAAACCCATACCAAGAGCTATAGCGGTGGCGTTTTGTGGTATCTCATAAGAGTGCATGATAGTGTGTGGACGTTTTAAATCCTTTGCTCCGACCAAAGAGACTAAGCCCGTTCCAAAACGCAGAGCCGCTTTTGCACTGAGTGTACTTGCTCCTATTTTTTGACCACTTATGACAGCTAAATGTCCGTAGCTTCCTTTATGTGCATCTTTTTTACTTCTATGAGGGAGTTTTATATCTTCTAAGTCTAAGAGATACCAGTTTGAAAGAGTTTCATATCTATTGCGTGGAACACCGAGGTCTAAGACTACTATCTCACCCACAAACTCTTTTGCACTGTCTGAGTACATGGACTTTTTGAGTGCCCCCATAGTGAGTGAGACATCTGCACAGAAGATATTTTCATCACATTCGCCATTTGCTTTGAGTCCAGAGGGAACATCACAGGCGATTTTAAACGCCTCCATGTTGTTCATAGTTTGAAGCACTGCTTTTTCTTCATAGTCTAAGTCGCCGCGAAAACCAGTTCCAAAAACAGCATCTACAAGAACATCACAATCATTAAGCTCTATGGTTTTTTTCACACCTATTGCATGGGCTCTTTTTTGTTGGAGTATCGCCATATCTGCTTTTAAATCTTTTACAAAAAAAGTATGAATGTCATAATCACCGATGAGTAAACGCGAGAGTGCAATACCATCAGCTCCATTATTTCCACTTCCACAAACAGCTATAATCTTTGAGCCCTTTGTAAAACGCGAACGGATAAAATCCGCCATGCCATCCGCTGCATGTTCCATCAGTAAGTCTTCACTAAGTCCAAACTTCTCGTAACAGCGTTTATCTAAAGAACCAACCTCATCAAAGAGTTTTTGCATTTGAAATTCCTCATATAGTTTCATTTTTAGTGAAAGTATTATAACTCAAATCTTCTCTTAAAACTTTAACTCCACTCCCCCACTTATCTGCATACCAGGAAGTGGGGCTGTATCTTTTAAAAATGATAAATGGTTATAAGCTTGCGAGTTTGTTAAGTTTTCACCCTTGAGGAAGAAAATACCCTCAACAAACTTTGTTTTATATGCATACTCTAAGTAAGCACTGAGCCATCCATATGCTGGAGTTTTAGTCTCGTTTACAGCTTCAAATCTACTCTCATCTACATACTTATAGCCTAGAGTTGAGCTAAAATCTTTGTATGAGTACTTAAAAGTAGTATTCACACTAAAAGGTGGCATACGAGGAATATTTGAGCCATCTTTTAACTCTCCACGAATAGCCTCAAACGCCACCGATGTTTGTGTTTTATGTGCTCCTATATCTTTTTTGTAAGTCTCTTTAAGAGCTCCACCGTAAACTAGTGCACCTGCACCTGTTATACCCCAAGCATAAGCATCATGACCTATACCTGAGATATCATTCACATTAATTGGTTGATTATTATTTCCTATAAGCTGCGTTTGGTAGATGTAGTTTGAAAAGTCATAGTAAAAAAGACTCGCTTCAGTTGTAAACACATCCAAACTCCACATAAGATCAAAGTCAAAGTTAAAAGACTCTTCATTGTTTAAGTATCTATCTCCCATCACATAAGTGTTTGTAGCATGGTGAAAACCATTCCAAAAAAGTTCAGTTGCCGAGGGAAGTCTCTGTATATATGAGAGTGAAGTCTGAGTAGTTACATCATCACCCCAAAAACTATACCAACCAATACTTGCACTTACTGCTGAGTCATTTATGGCATCATAGTAGTTTGCATCTATGCTTGTGGGTACTAACCACTCTTGCTGTATGTTTTGGCTGTTTGGAGTGAGTGTTCTTATCTCACCGCGAATAGAGAGTGTTAACTCATTTGTATCGTTTACATAGTTACGAAACGCCATACCAGCCTTAAAGAGTGACTCCTCTGTATCTGGCATAGGGTTTCCATGTGAAAAAGGCAAGCCATTTGGATTATCACTATCTTGTGTAGTTGCTACCATTCTTGCGCCATCAACTATATTACTCGCCCTACTTGCTACTCGAAACATATCACAGTTTCCGTGTTCATGGCAGACTTGCAGCTCACTATTCATATACTCAAGATTACCATCTATATGCCATGAGTCAACATCCAAGCCAAATGCATTTGAGAGGTTAAACTGGTTTTGTCCAAAAAGTCCATCTGCTTCTGTGCCTTCATACTCATAGTGTAAATACTCACTATAAGCCACTTCACTCTGCATATACTCAAAAACGCCAAAAACATCTTTTGCATGCCATACTAAACCGTAGCGCTCTTGCTCCATCTCTATCGTTGTAGACTCATCTGTATTGTTTGGGATACCATAATCTTTTTTGAGAGTATCGTAGTAGACTTTAAAGATGTTGTTCTCATTGAGTCTATAACCCAAAACGCCATGTGTTTGTTGTGAGAGTGTGTCAGAGTCTTTTATAAGATTTCCATTTCCATCTTTATAAGAGTCTGCTTCATGATAAGCTGTAGAGATAAATGCAGAAAAATCAGCACCCGCTGCTTCTACTGTCGCTGTACCAATCTTTCCAGCTCCATTTGAGCCATAACTCAGAGTAGTGTCTGCTCTAACGCCATCTTTTAGAAGTGTTTTTTTATGCTCTTCACCAAAAACACGGATAACACCTCCACTATAACTCCCATACAAAAGTGAAGCAGGACCTTTTATGAACTCTATCTTCTGTGTAGCACGAGGCATAACACCAACTGCGTGATCTTGACTCATAGCGGAGAGGTCATTGAGGTTTATGTTTCCATTTGTAATACCAACGCGGTAACCATCCATACCTTTGACAACAGGACGTCCAACAGCAGGACCATAACTAGCGGAGTCTATAAACTGCTCATTTGCCAAGTAATCGCCTAGCGTTTCGCCTTTTGCTTCTTTTGCAAGCTCTTTACTCTCTTTTGTCACACTCTCTTGGAGTATCTCACTCTCTTTGCGACTTTCAACATTTATGGCATCTAAGTGGTACTCGTTTGCACCTACTACTCCGCAGAGGAGTAGTGTTGTAGTAAAAAAAGAGATTTTTTTATTAGTATTATTCATCGTCATGCTCTAAAGTACCAATTCCAACCATCATATCAATAGCTCTTCCATCACCAATAACTTCTGATGCATCCCACTCGCTATGAACATGAGAAACACCATCTTCGTGTGAATCTAAAAGGTATATAGTTGATGTAGAACCTAGGTAGATTAAAACACCATCTTCAGCTGCGACTATTCCAGACTTTCCAACTTCACAGCCTGCAGAAGATACCAGAGTTACATCTTTAAAGGCTGTAGTATTATTATCGAAAGTGTAAACCTTTCCATTTGTTCCAAGAGCGAAGTAGTGTGTTTCATTTTCCTCTGGATGAATCACAGTATAGAAATCACATAACTCAGATGCTGTTTGACCTGATCCTACGATGTTCTGATCTGCAATTGAAGTTACTAAATCACTTTTAAGTTGTTCTTGCTCTGCTAAGTATTCATTTAAACGAAGCATCGTATCAAATTTACCACCTGCAGTTACATTAAACTCATCGTTAGCATGTGGATGTCTCTCACCATTATTTAAATGATCTAAGTAGTAAAAGTCTTCCCAACTTGCATTTCCATCATTTGCAAAAGAGTATGTAGATTTAAACATTAGCACTTTATCTACATCATTTGAAGCATTTGTATCACCGAGGCTGTCTCTGAAGTAAAAAAGTCTTCCTTTAGGACTTGCACTACTCATATCTGTAACATTGTCATCATTAAGATTTTCAAGCTTATTTGTCGTTACATCAAAAGCATAATGATCATCTGTACTTGCACCGTAAAAATAAAGAACTTGCTTTGCCGACTCTAAATCAGGAACTGAATCTGCTCCCCCCTCTGCACTATCACTATCACCACAAGCACTCATCATGAGAGCTAAACCTAAAATCACCGCACTGCTTTTTAATTTATAATTTTTCATAGATATATTCCTAAGTATTTTATTTTTTAATTTTTTATGTATCGTTTGTAAGAAGTATTTATGCGAGTGGTGGTGCGCGGATAGTAAATTGTTTTTGTACTTTTGCATCTGTTAAAGTTAGCACAAACTGCACAAAAACAAAGGGGATAAAAAGAGTAAAAACTAAGTCAAGTGCAACTACATCCGCACTAAAGTAGAGCTGTTCTAAGACATAAATGCCACAGCTACCATTATGATCATGGTCGTGTGCATTGTGAACAAAAGTATGGAGGAGTACAAACAAAAAAGAGCCTAGCAATAGTGCTAGTATAAAACTTTTTGATTTGTAAAAAAATGACAATCTTTGCTCAGTTCTCTTCATAGGGCGAATAGTATCAAGCAGTAACTTATAAAAACTTTATAAAATGCAACTAAGTCGCAATCGCATTTAAGTTTTATACTATTTTGAGCAGTTTCTACAGATACCTTTAAAAATCATATCTTCTATGATGTATCCCTCCACACTAATAGGCTCTACATTTTTCAAGCATTCTATAGTGTTACACTTATTGCAAATGAAGTGTGCATGTGGCATCTCTTGGAGTTCGTAGTATTTTTTTTTGTCATTAGACTCAAAGCTATTTATGATAGACTCTTGTTCAAATTTCAAGGCATTTCTATAAAAAGTCGCCTTATCCATTTGGATTTTGCCTTTTATATCTTCAAAAGAGACAGGCTTTTTTTCACTCAACAAAATCTCTAAAAATTCTCTACGTGCAGTGGTTAATTTTAAGTTTTTTTCTTCTATTAGTTCTTCAATTTCCATGCGAAAGTATAATCATTTTTACTTTAAACGCCACCCATCACATTAAGATACAAAAACTTTTACTTCATTTAGTCTAAGTTTGCACTATAATTTCGCTCATAAGGATTCTCATGGCAGGAAATGCAACAATATACAAGGCTAACCTCAACATAGCCAACATGGACACTCACTACTACAACGAGCACTCGCTTACATTAGCACAACACCCTTCTGAAAACGACCTGCGTTTAATGGTGCGTTTGGTCGCGTTTGTATTAAATGCGGACGACGAGTTACTCTTTACAAGGGGCATCTCACAAGACGATGAGCCAGATCTTTGGAAAAAAAGTATGGGAGGAGATATAGAACTCTCAATCATTTTGGGTCAACCCGATGAAAAACGCATCAAAAAAGCATGTGGTAACTCAGATAAAGTCATAATCTATACTTACCAAGATACAATGGCAACATCATGGCTCAAACAAAACGAAAAAATTCTCAAACGTTTCAAAAACCTCCAAGTAGTTGCTCTTAGTTTTGACAGCGACATAGAGTTTTTGTGCAAACGTGCAATGAACCTACAGTGCAACATAACAGACAATGAACTCACCCTTATAAATGATGAGCACTCCATAATAGTTCACGAAAATATCTGCTAAACTCAAAATTTTCAAGAAATTCGTCAAGTTATCTTATTAAGCTGTTTTCCATTCTCTACAATCTTATGTGAAGCCATAAATACCCTAACCTGTAGTTTTAGTGTCACCATCCTAGACAAAAAACAAGACACACAAGAGACTCTAGTAGACAGAGCCGACAAAGCGATGTATAAAGCCAAAAAAATGGGAAAAAACAGAGTCGAGTTTTTGTAGCTCTATTTAGCGAGTAGAACTTCATTCCTATATTGCTTAATAGCTTCAAGTGACATATTTTTAATACTTTTAAGCTCTTCGTCTATTTCAATTAACGGCATGTGTTTTTGAATAAGTTTCGTAACTAGTAAAGACTGTTTTATATCTCTTTGCTTTTTCATATAATCCTTTCTCTCATGTTCACCCAGCCATTTTGCAACATCTATATCTGGATTTAAGACACCACTAAAGGAGTCATTTGATTGCTCTACACTAGTTATTGGAGTAATTATTTCCACAACGATATCTTCATCATTAATAAACCTATATGAAGCCTCTTTACTTTTTACAAAGCTTTTATCAACATCTTGAAGAATCGAACGTAGTGTTTTTTGTGTCAAGACACTCTTTAAAAAGGTACTCCCTACCTTGGGACTTATTCTATCCCATTCTAAATCTAAAGGATTTATCATATCTTATTTTTTTTCTGTAAGAAGCAAAAATCATGCTCACAACTTGAAGTCTAAAACGCTATAATACGACCATGAATTACAAAACAATTGCACAAGAGACCCTCAACATAGAAGCACAAACACTACTCCATGCATCTACACTTATAGATGATGTTTTTGAGAGAGCTGTTGAAGTCATACTTAAGTGCAAGGGCAAACTTATAGTCACTGGTGTTGGCAAGAGTGGACTCATTGGGGCTAAGATGGCAGCAACTTTTGCTTCTACTGGAACGCCAAGTTTTTTTCTTCATCCCACAGAAGCACTACATGGCGACCTTGGAATGATAGATAAAAATGATGTAGTCATCGGAATTAGCTATAGTGGAGAGAGTGAAGAGCTTAGCTCCATACTCCCTCACATCAAGCGTTTTGGTGCTCCTCTCATCGGCATGACAAAAAACAAAAACTCAACACTCGCATCACATAGCGATATGGTTATAGAGCTAAATGTCCTCAAAGAAGCCTGTCCAATAGACACAGCTCCTACAAGTTCGACAACTCTTACCTTAGCACTAGGCGATGCACTTGCTGTTTGCTTGATGAAGGCTAGAAACTTTCAAAAAAGTGACTTTGCCTCTTTTCATCCTGGTGGTGCTTTGGGTAAAAAACTCTTCATCAAGGTCTCAAACCTTATGCAGACAAAAAATCTACCACTTATACAAAAAGAGACAAAACTCAAAGATGCGATTTTAACGATTTCTGAGGGACGTTTAGGAACTGCACTTATCGTTGATGAAAAGAACAGACTCCTTGCTCTACTAAGTGATGGCGATGTTCGTCGTGCACTTTTAAGCAAAGAGTTTTCTCTTGAAGATGATGTCTTTAGGTATGCGACTCACAATCCGATGAGCATAACAAACGCCGACATGCTTGCAAGCGATGCACTTGTTTTGATAGAAGAAAAAAAGATACAACTTCTTGTTGTAACAGATAAAGACAAAAAGATAGAGGGCGTTCTCCATATTCATACGCTCATAGAAAAAGGAATATCATAAACCTATGATGAGATTAAACAAATTTATAGCACACTACTCGACATATTCACGTCGTGAGGCTGACAAAGTTATCCAAGATGGATATGTAAGAGTAAATGGCGAGATAGAAGAAAACCCTGCTACACAAGTAGATGAGAGAGAAGATGTCATCTATGTAAGCGGAAAACAAGTAAGCCGCCAAGAGAAGTACACGGTCATCGTTTACAACAAACCAAAAGGCGAGCTTGTGACAAAAAGCGATCCAAAAGGACGTAGAACTATCTACGATACACTTGGCAAAGAGTTTAAGCACTACATCCCAGTTGGGCGTTTAGACTTTGCAAGTGAGGGACTTTTACTGCTTACAGATGCTTCTCATGTTGCTACGGCACTTATGGAGTCAGATTTAGAGAGAATCTACAAGATAAAAATCAAAGGCGAAGTAACTTCAGAAATGGAAGAGGCTATGCTTAAGGGAATGTACATAGATGATGCCAGTGCTGGTGGGCACTCTCACTCAAAGATAACCTCTATGGAATTTAAGCCATTTTTAGGATATAAAATCCAAAAAAATGCACACAACTACTCTGTACTTAAAGTAGCACTCTCAGAGGGGAAAAATCGTGAGCTTCGTAGATTTTTTGCATACTTTGATGCAGAGATAGCTGACCTTAAACGCCTGAGTTTTGCAGAAGTAGAACTTAATAATCTTCCAACTGGAAAAACAAGATTTTTGACTCGTAGTGAGTACTCGGCTCTTTTTACTTTCTTAAAAGCTGAGGAAAAACTAGCACGCGAACAGGCTGGAAATAAACCCAAACCTAAGAAAGTAGAAGCATCAAAGCCTAAAAAAACAGAGGCAACGAAGCCAAAAGCAAAACCTAAAACAGGTGCAAAACCAGCTTCAAGAACTCCAGCTAAGCCAAAAGGCAGAGGCAAAAAGTAATTTGTCTGATTTTACACAACTTCTTCGTCCAAAAAATTTTGATGATTTGGTAGGTCAAGAGCATTTAAGCTCCCCTACTTCTCCTCTTCGTGTTTTATGTGAGAAAGAGGCTCTTGGTCATAGTTTTTTTTATGGTCCTGCTGGAACTGGAAAAACCTCCATTGCTCGCATCATCGCAAAAACAATGGAGCTGCCCTTTTATGAGTTTAACGCCACCTCACTCAAGATAGAACAACTCCGTAAAATCTTTGAGCAGTACAAAAATGCTCTGCAAAAGCCTCTTATATTTATAGATGAAGTACACCGTTTGGCAAAAAACCAGCAAGAAGTTCTGCTTCCTGTTATGGAAAACAACAGCGTTTTAGTTATAGGTGCTTCTACTGAGAATCCATTTTTCTCACTCACTTCTGCCATTCGTTCGCGTTCTATGCTTTTTGAATTAAAACACATCTCAAACGCAGCACTCCATAAACTTCTCACTCGTGCAACACAAGAAAACTCTCTGAGTATGGATGATGAAACGCAGGAGTATTTAGTAGCGACTTCTGGTGGAGATGCAAGAGCAATGCTCAAGCTTTTGGAGTTTGCTTCAAACATAAACGCCACCATAAGCATAGATATACTCAAGTCTTTGCGTCCTCATGCACTTGCAGCTGGAAGTAGCGAGGCTGGCGTTCACTACGACTTAGCATCTGCTCTTATAAAGTCTATCCGTGGAAGTGATGCGGACGCGGCTATTTACTACCTTGCTCGTCTTATAGAGGGTGGTGAGAGTGCTGATTTTATAGCACGCCGACTTGTCATTTTAGCGAGTGAAGATGTAGGAAACGCCAATCCACAAGCCCTTACACTTACAACCTCTTGCCTTACTTCTGTAAGTAAAATCGGTTATCCAGAAGCAAGAATAATTTTAGCACAAGCCGTAGTTTATCTCTGTGGCTCTCCAAAGTCAAATTCTGCATACTTGGCTATAAACGCAGCTTTAGAGTCTGTGCGAAGTGGAAATATCTTAGACATTCCTCCTCATTTGCAACAAAATGATGGCAAAGGCTATCTCTATCCCCATGACTTTGGCGGTTATGTCAAACAAAACTATCTCTCTAAACCTTTGAAGTTTGTAGAACTCAAAAGCATAGGGTATGAAAAAAAAATGAAAGATTGGCTTGAAGGTTTAAATAATTTAAAGTAAAATTATTTCTTCTTTTACCTTTCTTCTGATATATTAAAGTAATTAAAATATAATTAAGGTGAATCATGTCTCAGTCTAAGCGTAATTTTGAAGTTATAATAATAGGTGCAGGTATTTCTGGAGCAGCTTTAGCATATGAATTAGCTCGTTATACAGATGTCAAAAGCATTGCTATTTTAGAAAAGTATAAAGATGTAGCAACTCTCAACAGTAAAGGGACTAGTAATTCACAAACTATACATGTTGGTGATATTGAAACTAACTATACATTAGAAAAAGCAGCCATTACTAAAAGAACGGCAAAAATGGTAGAGCGTTATTGTTTACAACATAACCTACAAAACAAAGCAATCTTTTCTCATCAAAAAATGGCTCTTGGTGTTGGTGAAAATGAAGTAGAATTTTTATTGGAACGTTATGAAGAGTTTTCAGAACTTTTTCCATATCTTGAAGTTTGGGATAAAGATAAACTAAAAGAACTTGAACCAAAGGTTGTTTGGGGAGAGGATGGCAGAGAACGCCCTGAACAAATAGTTGGTATTGGTGCTAGAGGTCAATGGACGACAGTTGACTATGGGGTTTTAGCCAAAGACATGATAGAAAGAGCCAAAGCAGAAAGTGACACTGAAGTAAAACTCTTTTTAAATTCAGAAGTTGACTACATTGAAAGAAGTGGAAAACGTGGATATAAAGTTATCTGCAAAGAACAAACTTTTTATACTGACTTTGTTGTTGCAAATGCTGGAGCCCATAGTCTTTTCTTGGCACATAAGATGGGGTATGGACATAATCTAGGATGCTTACCAATTGCTGGAAGTTTTTATTTAACAAATGAAAAAATGTTAAATGGAAAGGTATATATGATACAAAACCCTAAGCTTCCGTTTGCAGCACTTCACGGTGACCCAGATGTATTAGCTGATGGAAACACTCGATTTGGACCAACCGCCTTAGTTTTACCCAAGCTAGAACGTTTCAAACCTGGAACATATTTAGATTTTTGGAAAACCCTTAAGTTTGATATGAAAATTGCCAAAGCTCTTTGGAAACTTTTAAAAGAGTCAGATATTCGTAACTATATAATGAGAAACTTTCTCTTCGAAGTACCAGTGTTAAATAAAATATTATTTCTAAAAGATGCAAAAAAAATTGTTCCATCTCTTAAAAAAGATCAATTTAAATATGCAAAAGGCTTTGGCGGTGTTCGTCCCCAAGTAATCAACAAAGATGAAGAAAAGTTAATGCTTGGTGAAGCTTCTATCAACACAGGAAAAGGACTCATATTTAATATGACCCCATCGCCAGGAGCAACAAGTTGTTTAGGCAATGCTGAGAGAGACTTGCGTTTTGTGGTAGCTTATCTAGGCAAAACGTTTGATGAAAATAAATTTAATGATGAGCTGACTGAGGGTGAGTACTGTGTACTTAAAGAACCCGTTGAGGAACAAAAAAAGAATGCTAATCGTATTAGAAATGCTATTCGTAAAACACATGAAGAGTACTATACTGATCTTATTTCAGGAAAACCTGATGATAGTTTCTGGGATAAACCACACAGTAAAATATAGAATACTTCAAAGTTTACATCAAGAATCAAGTAAGCTTTTTCGCCTCCTTATAAAACTTTGCAAGTCCGCGTTTGGACTTGCTATCTACTCTGTAAGATATCAACTTCAAGTACTCTAAAATATCACTCTCTTTTACATCTGTCTTTTTACTTGCTTGTTTCAAGATATATTGAGGGATTTTTACCTGGCATTTTAAAAACTCTCGCTCAATTTTTTCATAAAGTTTTTTATCTTTGTGGTAACATAAAAGTGCAAAGACAAAAGGAAGACGGTGGCGTTTATGCCACTCTTTTGCAAGATCTACATAGTCATCATTTGCAAGTGCATAACGCAAAGCTTTGTCACCTATGAGGATTTCTCCCTCAAGTCCCAAAACTTTTGCAAGGACATTTGAAGAGGCTGATTCTACATCTTTTTTATCTTCTTTTCTTGGAATGATAAGAACACTTTTCACATCGCGTTTGGCAATGATACCGAGTCCAACATAAGCACTTTTTTGTGCACTTATACTAGAGATAAACGCAGCATCAACATCTCTAGCATGAAACGCTGCATTTATAGCTGCAGGTACTCCGCGTTTGTACTCCATGCTCATCTTGGCACTCGAAGTCCTAACAAAACGCTTCATAAAGACGTGAAAAGGCAATAAATTGAGATACTCTATTTTTCCAAAAATCATAATGCAATTATACAGAGCTTAACTTATCTTTGATATAATCTTTTCACTAAATTTACAAGGGTATGCAATGATTATAGTTGAGTTTTTAGGGCCTATACACAAGCCGGATTTGGAGTTGGAGATAAGCAACTTAAACGAACTGGCAAAGGTTTTACAAGAAGATGCAGAAGTTAGCGAGTGGCTAGAGAGCTGTGCTGTAGCTGTAAATAACGACCTTGTTTGTACACTTGACACACCCTTAAAAAATGGAGATAAAGTCTCACTCTTACCTCCAGTTTGCGGTGGTTGAGCGATGCTTAGCATCTACAATGGCTCCTTAGATGTGCCAAAAATCTTAAAAGATTGGTACGAAGAAGAGGCACGAAGTAACTATGGAGCGTACATTCCTTTTGTAGGAACAGTGAGAAGTGAAGATGGCATTGATGGTCTGAGTTTTGATATTTATGAGCCAATCTTAGAGACTTGGTTTAAAAACTGGCAAGAAAAAGCACTTCAAAAAGGTGCTATAGTCAAAATGGCTCACTCTCGTGGGGATGTTATGTTGCATGAGTCTTCATACATAGCCGCTGTTTTTTCACCAAAACGCCGTGTTGCATTAGAGCTTATAGATGAGTTTGTAGAGGACTTTAAAGCAAGTGCTCCAATCTGGAAATATGACCTAAAAGATGGAGGGCGACTCTATGCAAAAGAGCGTTCAACTGCCATAAAAGGTAGCGGGCTACTTGCCAAAGGAGAAAAATAAATGAGTCTTTTATCTTATGAAGCGAGTCAAAATATGCTCGACTTGCTACGAGTAAACGCCACTAGATTTGAGAGAGTACCTCTAAGTACTTCACTTGGTCGCGTTTTAGCTGAGGACATAGTAGCCGAGTTTAACGACCCTCAGTTTCCTACAGCTTCGATGGATGGATATGCTCTTAAACATGAAGACATGGAGCTTGGCGTTTTAAATGTTCTAGGCGATAATCCTGCTGGGCATGATGAGCAAAGAGAGTTAAACGCAGGTGAGTGTATAAAAACTTTTACAGGTTCTATGATGCCTCAGGGTGCGGACACTCTCATACAGATAGAAAATGTCACTTATGAAGATGGAAAAATCACTATAAATGAGAGTGTCGCCAAAGGCTCTTCTGTTCGTCCTATTGGTGAGGGCTATAAGTCTGGTGATATTCTCATCACAAAGGGCACAAAGATAGGCTTTGCTGAGATTGGCGTTATGGCTGGACTCAATCAAGTGATGGTAAAAGTTTCTATGCGTCCTCGTGTTGGTGTTATAGCAACAGGAAGCGAAATCCTAGACCTTGGGGAGAACTCTGACAATCCTGCACAAATAAGAAGCTCAAACAACTACACACTCGCTGCTCTTTTTGAGCAAGCCGGAGCAGAGGTCATTCAACTTGGAACTGCACCTGATGATAAAGATGCCATTATGAAAACCTTTACAACGGCCTTAGAGTCTGTAGATATACTTGTCAGTACAGGTGGTGTTAGCGTTGGAGATTATGACTTTGTAAAAGACATCGTACCGCGTTTAGGGGCTTCTGTTGTCTTTAAAGGTGTCTCTATAAAACCAGGGCGTCACATTATGTTGGCACAAATGGAGTCTAAGTTTATCTTAGCCCTTCCCGGTTTTGCCTACTCTTCAACTGTTACAGGCATTTTGTATGCTCTACCACTTATCTCAAAAATGCTTGGTAAAAAAGAGCCTTTTAAAATGGTTGCAGCAAAACTCCAAGAAGACTTCAAAAAACGCAGCCCTTTTAGTGAGTTTACTGCTTGTAATGTTCTCGTAGAAGATGGGGAATACTTTGTAAACTTTGAGGGCAAAAAAGTTGGAAGCTCGGCAATTTTAACAAACATGCTCCATGGAAGTGCACTTATGATAGCAGGTGAAGAGGATAAGTTTTTAGAAGCTGGAACTTATGTCAACACACTTCTACTGGATAATTTTTAATGAAAGCCCTGCGTTTAAACGCCACAACCAACGCCATAGAAGAGTTAGAACTCTCTATGGAAGCAAACACTATCTACACTTTTTTTAGCTCCATACTCATAGATGAACTTCCAACACTCAACAGACACATCATCTATACCGATGCAAATGCTTTGAGTGAGGCAAAAGATGCCTACTTTATAGGAGAACAACTCATCCTTGGGGATGCTCTTATCTTAGGTAAAGAGGGCTTTAGTGACATAGATGTCAGCATCACAAAAGAGGAGCTAGGCTCTCTTATAAAGCATGAAGTAAACTCTTTTTACAAAGAGGCACTCTCACTCTTAAAGAGTACAGATATAAATCTCTACAGAACATTTATCGCTAAAAAACAGGAGGAAGAGATTCCTCTAAACACAGAATGGGTTCTTTATACATTTAACATCGCAGATAGTAAAACACAAGAGTATTTTTTGAGTGAACTCAAAAAAGCTTTAGAGTCCGCACAAAATGCAGAGAGTTTTATGCAAAAAATGGCAACACTAGCGCTAAACGCAGGAGCATAAACTCTTAAAAAAGTGTCGCTTGAAGGGCTTTTAACTTAAAGCTTCTTCTATGAATTGGGCAGTATCCATGTTTTTTTATCATCTCTACATGGTGTTTTGTTCCATACCCCTTATGTTTTTCAAACTCATACACAGGATAGAGTTTTGCATCTCTTATGATGTTTCTATCGTGTGTCACTTTTGCGAGTATAGAAGCACCACTCACCTCTGCAACTTTACCATCTGCTTTTACCATAGTCTCTAAATCTTTTACACCAAAAGTAGTGTTTCCATCAAAGAGATACGAGTCAGCTTTCAAAGCAGCTTTTATCTCCTCTAGTGCTCTTGTCATACACTTTGAGATACCCTCTTCATCCACTTCTTGTGGAGAAATTACCACTATATGATTTAGGCTACTTACCATAACTTGCTCAAAAAGTTCATAACGGCGTTTTTCACTTATTTTTTTTGAGTCACCTAGTCCCTCTATTTTGCTGCTGTTTGTAAAGATACATCCAGCTACTACTAAATCTCCAGCGATTGGTCCACGCCCTGCTTCATCTATACCACACAAAATCATCTAATCTCCTAAGGCCCAGATATCAAAAGGCACTATTTCAACTTTTGAGAGAGGGTGTGAGATGCTTCCCTCTTTGTTCATAGTCACGGCAGTGACCTTTGTAATAGAGTGAGTAAAGATAAAAGCCTCAATACTCTCTAGCTTTTTAAAGAGTTGTCTCTCATCTACAAAGGGTTTGCATAAGATAATCTCGTTGTACTTTGGAAGATAAAAATCTATCTCATCGTCGTAGTAAGATTCTGTTTGTGATTTTAGAAGTTCTAGAAACACCATGTTTTCAAAGAGCCTTCCAAAGTTTTTCTCTATACCCAAAGCAGTTTTAAGAGAAGTATCACAAAGGTATATTTTTTTAATCGCCTTTGTGTGGTTAAATTTTTCTAAGAGATGAATGTATTTCTTCTGCACAAGTGAGTCAAAAGATTTGTAGAGTTTATCTTTAGAGATTTTTCTACTTGTTTTTAAACGCTCATAAATTGTAAATGCTGAGAGTTTTTGAGACATCAGTTTCGCACACAAACGCAGTATGTCAAACTCCATATCATCAAGAGTGTATTGCAAAAACTCTTGTATATAAATATTTTTATCATCTGCAGAGATTTTATGCATAAAAGGGAGTCCGCCTAGCTGAAAAAAATGATTTAAGGCACTTGAATCATACTTATGCTCATATGCTAAGAACTCCTCATAATCAAGAGGATAAAGCTCTAAAACCTCCAAATAATCTATATCCAATCTCTTTTGTGAACTTATTATGAGTTGCGATACATTGGGAATTTTAATCTCTTGTTTATAGTTATCAAACGCTAGTGTATCTATCTTGTTTTTGTTGCAAAATGATGTCAAAAGAGAGCCTATTTGCTCATAATCTATGCGAACATCACTACAATCTATATAGAGATAAGAGTTTTTTTTAAGCCCTAGAAGATAGTGCTTTATAAGTTTTGTTTTACCACTCTTAGAAATCCCAACTATCTGATACGATGCAGAATCTATATGGACTTTTCTATCTACAAACTTCTCTATCTGCAAGTCTGTTTTATAGAACTCTTCGAGTAATATTTCCATCAGTTCAAGAGGCTTTGAAGTAGCCTAACTCTTTTTTATCTACTGCAATATCAACAACTCTATAGAGTGCTTCGCGTTTAGAAGAGACATACTCTTTGATGATGTTTGTGGGTTTGAGGTTTTGTTTGAGTCCATACTCTTTTTGAACAAGATACTCACCAAAAAGTGTCTGGTAAACATTTATCTTGTAGTAGTAAAGTCTCTCGTTGGAGTTTTTAAATAAAATCATTCTTTTCTCGCTCATTATATTACTTTACAATGAGCAAGAACTATTCCTTTTTATAAGGATTAACTCATCTTAATAAGAAAAGTATCCCCTGCTTCTTCAACTGAAAACTTATGTTTTGAACAGAAATTTTCATTCATAATCTCTACCATGTCTAAACTCTTTTCTAAAGCTTCATCTTTTGACTCTATCTCTTGGTAACTTTTAAGAGTACTTCTTCTAAAGCACCCACACTCTCTTTCCACTACTATTTTATACATATTTTATTCCTTAATTTTTTGAGGAATAATACACTTTTCATCTTTTGACTCTCTTAACGAAAATTCAATCTCTTTTGATTTAAGAATTTGCTATACTTGCATCATGAAAAATGATTTAATAATGAAAAAAGTACTTGTTTTATCAACAGATGATGCTTCTTTATCAACAATTGCACAAGCAGTTCTTAACAGATACCTAAGAGGTGTAGAAGCTTACAGTGCTGGTATAAAAGCTATAAAAAAGATAGACGACAATACTAAACGCCTACTTCAAGAAGATGGCTCATGGAAAAATGAATACCATGCTAAAACAATAGATGAAATAAAAGATATAGAGTTTGACCTTGTAATCACACTCACAGAAACTGCAATGAAAAAATGTCCTGAGTTTTCAGACACAACAGATATCATCGCCATTGAGTATGATGAGATAGCTAGTAAAAACTACTCTGAGTATAAAAAAGCCCTCAAGCTTATGCAGATGGAAATCACCCCTATAGTTAGAATGCATTTCGCCATGTAGACAAACTAGCATATATGCACCTCTAAAACCTCGACAATACCCAAAGCTTAAATGCTAAGTATTTTACAGAGAAAATAGAGCTACTTTTTGAAACTCTCATCTAGCTCTCTTAAAGAGTTATAATTATCTTTTGCTTTTTTTACCATATCTTCAAATGCGAAACCTTTCATCACAATTTCATATAGATAAGGTTTGTCTTTTCGCCAGTTTCTAAGTGTCATCGGAGTAAGTCCAAGTAATCTTGCCATGTCTTGTTGTGTTAATTTCATAGAAAATTCTATATTATTCTTTCTGTGTTACTAATTCGATAAATATTATCTTTTTTTATTAAATTAAGATAATATTTTGCTTTAACTAAATAAAATAACATATATTTATCGAAAAAAGGACATAAATGAAAAAAATACTAATGAGCACATCTGCTCTACTAGTTTTAAGCGGAGCAACATTAAGTGCGGAAGATTTTCAAGTGAGACTAGGAATGTCTAGTACTTCGGGAACATTTCATATAGAGGATTCTTATGACAATCAATCACCTGACTACGATATTAGTGGTACGGGATTTGAAGTATCTATAGTTGCCGGTACAACTAAAAAACCTGGATTCAACCTTAGACCAGTACTAACACTTCAGTCTAATAGTATTAAACTTGATGATGCAATTGATACTTCAGATATTATGTTTCTTGGAGAGTTCGAACTTGCTTATAATATAAATGAGTATGTTAACCCATTTGTTGGTTTTTATGGAGGTATTGGTTCAACTAGTATTTCTGACCTAGACGAAAGTGGTCTTTTGACATATGATCTTGGCTTTTTAGCTGGTGTAAGTGGTGCTATATATGAAGACTTTGGTTACTATGCAAAATATACATATGGAATGAAAGGTTACAATATAGCTGATGATACCTTAGGTATTCGTCAGAATCCTTCAACTATTAAATTAGGGGTTAGCTACGCATTTTAGCACTCTTATTAAATTAGCCATTTTTAAAAAACTTGGCTAGAAATATTACAAAAAAGGAAAAATATGAAAAAATATTTATTAGCTTCCATCTTATTAATTTCACTATTTAGTGGATGTAGTACCGTTCCCTTGGAACTTAAAGAAGTTTCAGATAGAGCCAAACTATTTAATCTTCCTTCAGATGAAAAGTCGGGTATATATGTTTACAGAGACACATTCGTAGGGCAAGCATTAAAAAAAGATATTTTTATTGATAATAAATGTCTTGGAGAATCTTCTAATAAAGTTTTCTTTTATCAGGATGTTAAAGGTAACCAAGAGCATACAATATCTACAGAGTCAGAATTTTCACCTAACACTCTTACTATCAACACAAAAGGTGGTAAAAACTATTTTGTTAGACAGTACATCAAAATGGGTGTTTTAGTTGGTGGGGCAGATTTGGAAATTGTAGAAGATGAAGAAGCTAAGGAAGCAATCTCTGATCTTCCTATGGCTAAAAAAGGTACTTGCGGACAATAATTATTAAAATGAAAAAATGTCCTGAGTTTTCAGACACAACATATTGAGGGGACTGTAACTAAAACTCTTATCATTCTAAAGAGAATTAGTTGCAGTCACTTTTACCTTAAGTAGGATTTCATTTTTGTCTTTAAACATTATATGTACAAGATAAAGATTTTTACTCTTCTCTTTTGAGCTATAAACGCGAAAACTCTCAACACTTCCTAGCTCATCCGCTATAAACTCACTATCTGCGCCTAAGGGATACTCTCTGAATCGCTTCAGTGACTCTAGTCTGTAGAGTTTTTTCTCTTTGATAAAGTAAGCTACATAGGGATTTATGCGGTTGTGTATGGAGTTTCGTGTTTGAAAAAAAACTACATCCTCTTTTTTGTCTTGGTTGATAATTTCAATAGTAGTGTTTGAGTCACTTTTTAGTGTTTGGGTATAATCAAGATAGATAACTTTTTTTAGAAGTTCTATCTTTGTGATTTCTTGCACTTCGTCTTGTAAAATCTTATTTGATTTGTTAAGTTCTGCATAGCTTTTATATAAAAAGAGCATCATTATGCTCAAAATCACTATGGATATCATAAGCTCAATAAGTGTAAATGCTTTTCTCATTGCACTCTCACTCTTATAAGTGAATTTGAAAAATCCTCACCCTGAAGCAGAGTTTTTCCTATCTCAAAAATGACTCCAGAACTCCCAGTGTTGTTTTGCAAATCTAACTCTTGGCTTACACCTTCTTCTGTATCTTCAAGCATTTCGTTTGTATCTATGCGCATCAACTCTTCATACTCTATCTTTAACTTCATAGCGTTTAGTTTGCGTCTTAAATCACTCTCCAACTCAAAATCATCAAGTAAAGTTCTCATATCTGTGCTACTACTTTCAAAGCCATACTTATCTGCATTTGAGAGTAAAAAAGAGCTATATTGAGAGTTGTCCATCATCTGCTTTATCTGAAAAAACTTATGAGAAGCATTTCCTTGCATCTGTAGAAGTGCAGCAATAACTACAGAGACAATCATAACAGCGACCATCACTTCTATAAGCGTAAACGCTGAGTGAGAGAGTCTGCGTTTAGGCATGACCTAAACCGATACGTATCGCTTCATCAAGTGAGGTCTCACCCTCTAAGAGCATTTGTGAAAGCTGTAGAGATATAGTTTTTAAGCCATCTTTTTCAAGTTGTGTTTTTATAGTATGCTCATCCGTTGTAGTTTTTAAAAGCTCTTTTATTGAATCACTCATCACAAGCAACTCTCCAATAGAACGACGACCAGAAAAACCACTATAACCACAAGCTTTACAGCCACAAGCCTTATAAATCTTTGCATCTCTAGCCAGACCATAATCATCAGCAAAGTTTTCAGCAAGCTCATCCTCTTCCTTACACTCTTCACACAAAACACGGACTAAACGCTGTGCCAAAATACCCAAAAGTGAAGAGCTTATAAGAAAAGGTTCTACTTTCATATCTGCTAAACGCGAGATAGTGGCTGCTGCTGAGTTTGTGTGCAAAGTTGAGAAGACCAAGTGACCTGTAAGTGCTGCACGAACGGCTATAGCTGCTGTCTCTTCATCCCTGATCTCCCCAATCATAATAACATCAGGATCTTGTCTTAAAATAGAACGAAGTGCCGAAGCAAAGCTAAGTCCTACTTTCTCATTTACCTGAATCTGTGCGATGTTATCAGATTTATACTCAACAGGATCTTCAACAGTTATAAGGTTTTTATGTGGCTCTTCAACTTCACGTAAAAAGGAGTGAAGTGAGGTTGTTTTTCCACTTCCTGTTGGTCCTGTTACTAGGATGATACCATGAGAAGAACGCAGAAGTTTTTTCACATCTCCTATGAGAGAGTCATTAAATCCTAGCTCTGTTATTTGAGGGATTTGTGAGCTTTGCATTAGTAAACGCATAACTACACGCTCACCATAAAATGTAGGCAAAATCGAGACACGAATGTCTAGAACCTCTCCTGCAATTTTTATCTGCGTTCTACCATCTTGAGGAATACGCTTTTCAGATATATCGAGATTTGAGATTACTTTTATGCGGCTTACTATAAGAGAGACCACTTTTTTATCTAGGTCTGCGTTTTTTGAGAGCATGCCATCTATACGAAAACGCACCTCTCCTTTTTTCTCTTGGACTTCTATGTGAATGTCTGAGGCTCGTTTTTTTACAGCTTGATAAAAAAGAGCATTTACAAACTTGATAATAGGAGCGGACTCTTCACTTGTCAAGATATCACTTGAGGTACGCAAAAAATCTGTTAAAGAGATATCCTCTTCACTCTCTTGTGTATCGGAATCCTCACGCATTGTCTCTATGGCTTTATCTGTACGAAGCTCCAAAAAACGGTTGTAGAGTCTCTCGTAAGACTCTTCACTAAGCATAAGAAGTGGATACTCATTTTGAAGTTTTGTATAGTAGTTACTCGCTTGTGCAAAGTGACTCTCACATACAAACGCCACCACTTCACCCTCAAACTCACTAAAGAGTAGGTAGTTTTTTACACTGATGTCAGTCACTAACTCCTCTGGCTCATAAACTTCTAGTTTTAAGTTGTGGATGGGTTCTAGGTTTAGCATTTTTATCTACTTTTTTGAGGTGTAATAATTGAAGCTGGATCTACCCCTATTTGAGTCTTTTCATCTACATCCATTTTGCTTCTTTTTTCTAGGTTTTCAAATGCTTGAATGTTGTACTCTTTTTGTATTTTTGCTAACATTCCTAAATCTTCTTGAAGCTTTGAGAGTTTTTCACTTTTGTCGATTACATAAGGAGTAAGCATTACAACAAGGTTGTCCTCTTCTGTGTTTATAGTTGTTGATGAGAAGAGATACTCTCCAATAAATGGGATGTCTCCAAGTAGTGGAACTTTACTTACAGATTTTGTATCATAAACTTTTACAAGTCCACCGATAATAATACTCTCTCCATGACGTAGAATTGCTTGAGTTTTAACTTCTTGTTTTGAGGTTGTTGGTTGTCTAACTGGAATATTATTGGCATCTAAACCAGTATCTGTTACATTTTCTAAAATTGCTTCTGCATCAAGTGTTACTTTGTCGTTTGATGAAACGCGAGGCTTAATTTTTAGTGTCAAACCAACATCTTCGCGTTTAAAACTACTTGTTACACCTCCACCAAGAGTAGAGCCTGTAACTGTTCCTGTAGAAATTGAAATTGTTTTACCCACATAAATTGAGGACTCTTTATTGTTAACACACAAAATAGAGGGATTACTTATAGACTTTGAAGCCCCATTTGTCTCAAGAAAATCAAGTGCCGCACCAACTGCAAAATTTACTCCACTTAAGCTAGTTAAACCAACCGTACTTAAAAGATTACTGTCAACTGCGATGGAAGATCCTCCAAAATTCGTAGCAAGTGTGTAAAGTCCTCCATTAGAAACAGCACCACCATCAAAACCATATTTTATACCCAAAGACTCAGCTTCTTTCTTGTTAATCTCAATTATTCTTGCTAGTACATAAACCTGATACTGCTCTTTATCAAGCTCATCTATGATGAGTTTTAGACCTTTTAAAATCGATGGCTCTCCAATGGCAATAATGGAGTTTATCTCTGCGTTTTCAGAAACATTTGGTTTCATAGCAGGATCTGCAAATGTCTGTTTTGTGATGATGTCATTAAGAGTTGCTGCAACTGTTTTTGAGTCAGAGTTTTTAAGTGCAAAGATTTGGATTCCGTTATTTCTATGTGCTTCTACGTCCATTTTTTTTACTAACTCTTCTATTTTTTTCACATTTTTTTCTATGCCCACAACAATTAAACCGTTGATGTTTTCATCAAAGATGATTTTAACCTGCTCAGAGTCAACTTTTTCATTAAAAATAGACTTACTTATGTCTACAAGTCGTGTTTGAAGTTTTTTTGCTTCTGCATGCTCTATTGGGATTATTTTTACAACAGCTTGGTTGTTTGTATCTATATCTTCAATAACACGCTTGATCGTCTCTATGTTTTTAGGGTAGTCTGTTAAAAGGATGATATTACTCTCTTTCATAGTCATAAGCTTTGCAGTCTTAGAGATAAGATAACGCACTTTTGCAGCGACTACATCAACGTTTTCACCCTTAACTGAGATGGCTTGTGTAACCATCAATGAGCCATAGAGTTTTTTTCCTTGTCCTACGACTGCTACATTATTTTTTGCAGCTTCGGTTGAACGCACCACTTCATAAATAGAGCCATTTTTTACAAGTGTAAAACCTTTTGACTCCAAAACTGAGACAAGTATTCCCATCAACTCATCATCATAGACTGGAGTTGTACTGACAAAGTTAACTGTTCCACTTATCTTGTTGTTTATCAAGATATTTTTCTTTGTAACCTTAGAGATAAGCTTTACAAAGTCCTCTATTTGTAGGTCTGAAAAGTTTACATTTACCTGCTCTCTGGCATTGAGTGATAAAACTAGCAGTGTGCTTAGGAGTAGCGTTTTAATGAATTTCATATATGATTTCCTTCTCTTGGTTATTTCTTTGAATGGTTAGTGCAAGGGTTTTGATTTTATCTATGTTTTTGTAGAGTTTAAAGACCTCATTTAAAGAGGAGAGCGGGACATTATTTGCTTTTATGATGATATCCCCTTTTTGAAGCCCTAGTGTAGCCATCTTTGAGTGACGTTTTACTCGCGTTACTTTAAAACCTACTATCTTTTTACCATCCATCATCTCTTTTATACCTATATCTTTCCAGATAAGTGAGGGATTACTAGAGTAAGTCTGTATATCTTTACGTGAGACCTCTTTGAGTGCACTCTCTTCAAAGTTCTCTTCTACTTTTGTCACAGCCTTTGAAAACTTTGCATCACTCTGCTCTAAAGAGAGTCTATAATCTTTTGAAGCCTTAGTAAATATAACGCCATCTATCTCTATCTCTTTGAGCTTGTAGCCCTCATAACTCTCATCTACTGCTACTATACTTGTTTTGTTTTGAGATGATTTTTTAGCAATGATAGCAAAGCCATCAAATCTACTGCCATAGAGCCCTTTAAGAATCAAGCTATCAATACTAGGAGCTTTTACACTTTCACTCTGTTGGCTTACAGCTGCTTCTACTTTTTGTGTTATAAGCATGTTTGAAAATGAGACTCTTTGATATGTTGAGAGGTAAGACTTCTTCGNGTTTAACTCTACTCCCTCACTAGGCAGATACCACCAAANGCCAAGTGAGATGATTTTTGCTATAAGCAGAAGTATAAGGAGTTTACTTATGTATGTGATGAGTTTTGTATTAGAAAGTTTTTGCATAAACATACTCCCCATTTTCATCTTTTTTGAGCATTCTCATACTCTTTTTGTACTCTTTGAGCATTCTCTGTGATGGTTTCACAACTGCTTGAAGCTCTCTATCTAAGATACTAAAACTAGCACTTGCTTCTCCAAACTCTCCTAAGGCATCTGCATAGATTACAAGAGGATTTAAAAGGGTGTAACTAACTTTAAAATGCTCTATACTAGATGGGACATAAGCATCTACGAGTGATGAGAGTTCTATGTTTTGTAAGCTAACGGAGTTGTAAAATGCTAGAAGTGTTATCTCTGCATTTTGAACCACTGCTGTGTCAACCTCTTTTGCTGATATCTCCAAGTTTTGTATGCCTAAAGAGAAAAGATTTTCATCGAGTATTTCACTTGAGATGACTACATCAAACTTTGCAAGCTCTTTTTCAAACAAAAAGTAAAAACTCTCTTTTGGCATAAACGCCACCAAGGTAAAAAGAAAAAAGAGTGAAAAGCCAAAGAATTTTAGGAGCTTTTTTACCATAGTATCTCCATCTCTAAGCTAGCTTTTGTATCACTTAGTTTTTTGATTTGTAGCTCTTTTATATTGTAAGAGCCGTTTAAAATCTTACCCATCAAAGAGTTAAGAGCTTTTGTATCTATACTTTTAGAGTCTATTTTTATAGATTTTTTCTCTTTTTTTATTACTAGTGATGCGGACTTTAAAGAGCTTTGAGCAAGAAGTCTCTCAAGCGATTTTTCTGTTTTTTTCTTATCGGCATAGACATCTTTGAGTCCACGAAGCTCTAGCGCTAGTTTTTCACTCTCTTGATAAAGGGCCTTTTCTTCATTAAACTCTGCTTTTACACCGCTCAAAGTAAAAAACAAAAATGCTAAAAAAGCAACCAAGAGTGCTCCAATATGGAGTGGGTTTACTTGACTCATATCTTCATCTCCAGCTTCATATTTTCTCCACTAAAACTTGTTTTATAGAGTACTTTTTTCTCATCAAGTTGCTTTGTTAACTGNCTTGATGTTGGCTGNGTCACACTACTTATGGTAATGCTTAAAAGATTGTTTTTATACTCAATAAGCTCAATTTTTTGNCCCTTTTGAAGACGCAGAGACAAAAAGTAAGAGATATACTCTCTAAACTTCTTTTGNCTNTCATAAGTCTTAGTATATTTCTCTAAAGTTGAGCGGTTTTGAAACATGGTCGACTGAAGTTTATACTTAGAAAAAACNTCNTCTTTAGCTACAACTATCTCATCTTTTTTTAGACTTGCTATAAAAATCTCCACCATAAGAATAATGGCTAAAACAGCAAGAATTGCACCTATTTTATAAAGACTACTATTGTCCACGATATGTCCAAACTGTTGGAGTTTTATTGTGTGGTTTGAGAGTTTTAGGTTTGTGACATCTAGCTTCTCTTTCTCGCTTATCCATGCTGAGGGAGCTAAAACTAAAAGATCATCTTTTAGATACATACACTGTTTGTCGTTGACACAAAATGCACTCTGACTCTGTGCAAACTCACTCTGTGCTAAATGAACCGACGCTATATCAGTAAAAGCGATGCCATTTTTACTCAATAGCTCAAAAATTTTCTTATCTTCATAAGCAAAAAGAAAATACTCTTCGCCACTTTTATAAGCAGAGTAAGAGTAGTGTCCCTCAGGAAGAGAGTCTTCAAAGATTGATGGGAGAAGTTTTTTGACCTCTCTTACACTTTTTACAGGTAGTTTTACTTTTTTTACCCAGTAGAGTGATGGAGAGAGGATAACATCTACATTTTGTGATTTGTCGTAGGATAATACCTCCGTAGAACTTGGATCTAAAAATAGTGTTCTTCTCTCATGTTTAAATTTCGTAAACAAAATTTGATCCCTTTTTATTTTTTATATCATACTCAAATGTGACATGTGCTCTGCTCTTGTCCTCTTTTATAGCGATTTTTACTAAAAGTATTGGCTCAAAGAAACTTGTCTTGAACACCTTAAGTCTCTCATACTCATCATCACTTAAAGAAAGCGAATCCAAATCACTATAACTCCCTGCGTTTTGGGCTATATATTCGGCTCTCTCTTTTGTAGTACCAAGCAGCACTCTCCAAACTTCACTTGTTGCAAAATTCAAATCTATACTTGTGTTTGTATCCGCACTAAAGTAAAAAAGATTTTCAAAATCTATATTTTTTAAAGAGTTATCATTATACTCTTTTGTATAAAAATCATTTACCTGTTCAAGATGTTTTTGTGATGCTATGTAGTCTCGAAAAAGATAAGGATTTTCATCAAAAATCGCACTATTATAGCTGTTGTCGGCTTTAACTCCACTCATAGTATCCAATAAAATATCTGTGTACTGGTTGTTTACCATATTTAAGTTCATATACTCTCTAAACGCCTCTTTGCTTTGGGTAGTGTTTAATGTAGCGGGGTTTAACTTTGCTCTAGCACTACTAAGCTCCAAAACAATCTCTATACCTGAACTCTCAAAAGGGATAAATCCAGCTTGAGAGATAAGCATGAAAAGCTCTTCACTCGCGTTTGCATCTCCTGCACGAGCCACATCTGGAGAGGTTTTGAGTATGTTTAAAACATCCTCAACTATAATGCTGCTCTGGTAGATAAAACTCTCATCTTTGAGTACCTGTGAAGCATTGTTAACCTGCTTAAGACCAAAACCAATAGCTACACTAATCACTATAACAAAAAGTACAGTTATGAGTAAAGCGATGGCGTTTCTTTGGCGTTTACTCTGCATTACTGGATACTCATAGAGAAGATTGGTAGAAGCATAGCTGCAACGATAAACCCAATACTTCCACCCACAAAAAGCATAAGTGCTGGTTCTAAAAGTGTAAGAAGTAGGGAGATTTTGTCACGATTCTCTTCAAAGTACAACTCTGAGACATTTGTAAGAACATTTTCTACCTGAGAGGTCTCCTCGCCTAACGCTATAGACTGAATAAAAGCATTGTCAATTTTTGTACTTGACTCTTGGAGAGCTTTTGAGAGGAGTTTACCCTCCACTACTTTTTTACTCGCTCCAACAAAAAGCTCTTTTATGACACGGTTGTTGAGGATGTTTGCACTAAGGTTTATGGTCTGCACAAAAGGAACACCAGAGCGGGTAAGGAGTGAAGCTATGTACGAGAATCTTGCAAGTTCACTCTTAAGGGCAATAGTCCCAAAAAGAGGAAGTCTAAGCATAAACTTATCGACTCCATAAGCAAAGGCATAGACTTTTTTCTTCAAAACTACAAAAACCACCACCACTGCAAAGATAATACCTAGAAGAAGTCTAAAGTTGTTTGAAAAGAAATCTCCTGCGGCGATAACAAACTGAGTAGGCAAAGGAAGCTCCTGATCCATACTCTCAAAAATCCCTGTAATCTGTGGCACAACAAAGGTAAGCATAAATGCTATCATCACTAAAGAGATGATAATCATAAAAGAGGGGTAAGCAAATGCACCCTTTATCTCTTTGTGGATTCTATCTTGCTCTTTTAAAAAACGCGAGAGTTCTAGGAGTACCTCATCGAGTATTCCTCCGCTCTCACTCACTTTGATGGACTCTTTAAAAAAAGGAGGAAGTTCTACTATGGTTTGGGCTTCTAGGGCCGAGTAGAAGTTTTGTCCCTCATCAAGATGTGTACTCACAGTAGATAAAAAGAGTTTCATCTTTTTGTTTTTTTCATAGTGTGTTTGTACTATTTTAAGAGCGGCAACTATGCTTATGCCTGAGCGAATATACATGGAAAGCTCACGAGAGAGTGAAGCCAACTCTTTTGGAGGGATTTTGTACTTTCTTGAAAACTCAAACTTCTCATAAAACGCAGGAGAGTCCTCTTCTAAAGATTGGTATATAACACCGATGGCTTTGAGCTTACTTCTAGCTTCACTCAAAGAGAGAGCTTCTACTCTATCGCTTACTTTTTTGCCCTCTTGATTGATACCCTTGTACTTAAATATCACTGCATTACCTTTTGTGCTAGCTTCTCTTTAGTCTCTACTAAATCTTCTAAAGAGCTATAAACTGCTGTTTTTTCAAAGTATGAAGTATAGTCGTATACTTTTTCTTTGTAGCTCACAAAAACTTGCTCAGAGATACTGTTATTGTACATTTTAAATGAAAAACAGACATCTTCTTGAACATCCTCTTCGTTAAAGTAAACGCTATCTTTAACTCTTAAAGCACCTAAAAGAAAATCATAACGATAAACCTCAACAGACTCATCAAAAAAGCTCTCAAAACTCTCTACTTTTTCTCCATCGACATAAACGCCACACTCACTACAGTCATCCAAACACAAAAGCCTTACACTCTTTGCATCCTCTTTTAAAAAACTGCTCAGGTACTCTTTGAGATTTAAAAAACTCGGAGTAAACTTCTTCTCATCTACACTCTTTAGCTGCATTACAGCCAGAGTGTACACAACTCCGATGATAACAATGACTATCATGAGTTCTATAAGAGAGAAGCCTTTTTTCAACTACTTATTTACACTCACTAAGTTTTATATCTTTGGACTCATCTTTTCCGCCCTCTTTTTTGTCAGCACCTAAAGAGATTAGCTCGATTTTTCCATCATTGTTTAGGTAGATAAACTCTTTACCCCATGAATCTTTTGGCATTTTTCCATCTTTGAAGTATGAGTCATCCTCTACTAAAATAGCCAGTCCCTCTTCTGTTGAGGGATAGATACTATTTTTTATCTTGTACATGTCAAGTGCACCGTTGTAGATAGACTTCATCTGAACACAAACCAAGTCGCGTTTAGCCTCTTCACCCTTACCTGTAAGACTCGGCATAACCATAGCTGCAAGTAGTCCCAAGATGACGATAACTATCATTAACTCTATAAGAGAAAATGCATTTCTTCTGTTTTTATTTTGCATAAAAATACCTTTAATTTTTTAGATTGTTATTATAGTGAAGTTTGATTACGTTTTGGTTATAGGAGTAACAAGAGGTAATAAAATAGTGATTATTGTTAAAAATGAAGGTGCCCAACTCCAGATACCTGCGGCACATAATTCAAAGAGGTGTGCTGCTGTATTCCTACCCTGACACATTATCTCTAAGGACCATTGCACAGGTCTAAAGAAGAGCGACGAAATTATAACCATAGAAGGTATATATTTTGCTTAAAGATGCAAAAATGCTTTTAGGAGACGAAATTGTTATACATAATAGTCGCACTCAAAGCCGAAGCACAAGCCTTTGTAGATAGATACAAACTCAAAAAATCAAAACTCTCTGTGTTTACCCTCTACTCAAATACAGACATAAAACTCATCATCAGCGGTATGGGAGTCATTAACGCCAGAGTCGCCACTCAAACTCTCGTAAATAACTTTGACATAACAGATGATGACAAGTACCTAAACATCGGAATTTGTGGAGCTTCTCGTGTTTATGAGATTGGTGAAGTTCTTGAGATTGGCTCTATAATATATGAGCAAACGCCATATAGTTTTGATGAAGATAAAAAAGAGATACATTGTGTTGATGAAGAAGTGAGTGAAGCAAAGTACGAGATAGTAGACATGGAGTCTTACGGTTTTTACGATGCCGTCATTCATAACCCAGCTATTAAAAATTTTGCTATCATTAAGGTCGTAAGTGACCATTTTGAACCTCACACAGTTACAAAAGAGAGTGCAAAAGCACTCATGTTTAACACAATCAAGGATATGTTTTGAAAATAATTTTTATACTTTTTACACTAATGCTTAGTTTATCTGCTCAAACGCAGCCAAGCGACACACAACTAAAAAACATGATAGCTCGCATGATTATCATCGGTTTTGATGATGAGAAGATTGACAAGAACTCTCAAATCGTTAAAGATATGCAAAAATATAATCTCGGTGGAGTTATCTTGTTTGATAGGTACTATAATGATAGAGATAAAACCAAGAACATCTCTTCACCCGAGCAACTAGCCCGTCTCACAAAAGACTTGAAGAAGTATGCAAAAGCTCCTCTTTTTATAAGTGTTGATCAAGAGGGCGGCAAAGTTGCACGACTCAAACCCAAGTATGGCTTTAACACCATTCCTTCTGCGTTTGAAGTCTCAAAGATGAGTTTAGATGAAGCACAACTCATTTATGAAAAACAATCTCTTATGCTACAAAATGCGGGTATAAACATGAACTTCGCTCCCGTTGTAGACCTGGCTATAAATCCAAAAAACAGAGTTATAGTAGGACTTGAGCGTTCATTTGGGAGTAATGAAAGTGCTGTGAGTACTTTGGCAAACATAGTCATAGATGAGCAAAACAAACACAACATCATCTCTGTTTTAAAACACTTTCCTGGACATGGCTCTTCTCTTGGCGATTCACATGCGGGTTTTGTGGATGTTAGTGAGACTTGGATGAAAAAAGAGCTTGAGCCGTATGAGGAACTCATCAAAGCAAAAAAAGTAGATGCCATAATGACCGCTCATGTTTTCAACTCTCACATAGATGAAAAGTACCCAGCAACTCTCTCAAACAACTTCAACACAAAACTTTTTAGAAACTCTATGGGTTTTAAGGGTGTTATCATCAGCGATGACTTGCAGATGGGAGCGATAGAGAAACACTACTCACTCAAGGAAAGAACGACTTTAGCTATAAACGCAGGGGTAGATATGCTTCTCTTTGGGAACCAACTCGGCAGTGTTAGCCTTGATGAGCTTGTAGAGACTATCTTTAGCGAAGTAAGTGCAGGTAATATTTCATACCAAACCATAAAAGAAGCAAATGCGAGAATAGAAAATCTTCTCACAAAAAATGCCATCATCCAAAAATCCATACTCTTTGGCGAAAAACGCAAAGAGCTTACAAAAGAGTACATAAAAGAGCACTACGGACTCACTCCAAAAGGTATAACTATTACTCCTAAAATAGTTGTGCTTCACTGGACTGCTGTTATGGATTTTGACAAAAGTTTTGAGCGTTTGTATCCTGAACTTCTTTTTACAGACAGAAAAGACATCGCAAACGCATCGACATTAAATGTCTCTGTGCACTTTTTAGTAAAACGCGACGGCACCATCCACCAACTTATGCCAGACAACTGGATGGCTCGTCATGTCATCGGGCTAAACTACTCTAGCATAGGAGTTGAAAATATCGGCGGCGAAGGTAATGCAAAAGAGGACT
>JGI11705J14877_10000256_pt1 | contig 33955 bp, 42 predicted proteins | sample Etolaghawater15m_FD_14877 | JGI IMG/M metagenome (IMG submission 14877) | reverse complement strand
GAAGGTTCAGGTTCTGTAGAATTTGGTGATGAAGTATATGAAGAGAAATGTCAATCTTGTCATGGTGACTTTGGTGCAGGTGCTGGGCTTTATCCGAGACTGACAGCAGGTAATGCCTATAAAATGCAAAAAACACTAATGTATCAAAGAACAGATCCAGATCATGATGGTCCTCAACGTGTCTTTGGTTCGAACTGGCCATATGCAAGTACATTGTGGTGGTACATTTATACTGGTATGCCTCACCAAGCACCAATGTCTTTGACAGTAGAGGAAGTTTATGCACTTTCTGCATATATTCTTTATATTAATGAAATGAAAATTGATGGTGAGCTAGTAGACGATGAATATGTACTTGATAGAGAAAAATTCTTGAAAATTGTTATGCCAAATGTAGATGGTTTTGAGCCTGATATCAATGGTCCAAAAGGTCCAGACAATGCTCGTGAATACTTTAATAATCCATTGAACTATGGTAATGGTGTTAGATGTATGAAAGATTGTTTTGAAGGTGAACCTGAAGTAGCAAGAATTGTATTTGCGCTTACTGATTTTGAACCACCATTGAGTGATGAAAAAACATTGCCTGCAGTAGCAGATGCGGGACCTGCACATCCAGGGAAAGCTGCATACGATGCAAGTTGTAAAGTATGTCATGAAACTGATGCCATGGGTGCTCCTGCAGTAGGTGACAAAGCAGCTTGGACTGCAGCACTTGAAAAAGGTATCGACAAAGTTTATCACAATGCTATAGCTGGAATTAACGGTATGCCTCCAAAAGGTGGTGCTATGGATCTTACTGATGCACAGATGAACGAAATCGTTGATTATATGCTAGAAGAAAGTAAATAAGCGTGAATTATCACAATTATTACACATTATACTAGTAATATCAAATATTAGGTTGGCAAGTGTCGACCTTTTATCTAAATTTTTATACAAAAGGAAATAAAATGGATAGAAGAAAATTTATGAGTTTAAGTATGGTTGCAGTTGCTGTATTACCAGCAAGTTTATCTGCAATTGATTTTAGAGCTACAAAGCCAGATACATGGACTGCACATACTGTTGCAGATGCGATTAAAGCACTTTATGGTGACATTAAACCAGAAGAAAAAGGTGTGAAAGTTAAGGCACCAAAAGTTGCAAGTAACGGTGGAGCGATCCCTGTGACTGTAAAATCTGATATTGATGCTAAAACTGTTGCTATTTTCCAAGATGCAAACCCAGAAGCTACTGTATGTGTATTTGATGTACAAGAGGGTGGAATTGTTGATTATATGGCTAAGATTAAAATGAAAAAGTCTGGTAAGATTACTGCAATTGTAGAAGGTACTGATGGTAAGTTCTATGCAGGTACTCAATCACTTGAAGTTGCTCTTGGTGGATGTGAAGGTTAATCCCTTTCTTAACCGGTTAGGTTAAGTTCTCACGCTTAATGAAGTATAAACAGAAATAGAAAGAAAAAAGGAATATCATGGGTAATATGAAAATCAAAGCAAAGCTTAAGGGCGATGTAGTACAAGTAAAAGTAATGGCAAAACATGACATGCTTACATATGATCAAGCAAAGAAAAAAGGTATTGATGCAAACTTCATCACACATATCTCTGCTTCAGTAAACAATAAAGTAGTATACGATGTATCTACAAGTCAGTTTTGGTCTAAAAATCCACAGTTTAAATTTAGTTTTAAAGGTGCGGCTAAAGGTGATGAGGTTTCAATCACATGGACTGATCTTAAAGGTAACACTGTTACAGAATCTAAAAAAATCAAATAATGATTTATTACAGCTATTCGGCTCTTATAGTCGGATAGCATGTAAATTTAAATCCTATACTCCAAAATTATAGCGTTTTAATTTACATGCACGAAAAACTTAGGTTTGCTAATAATAGTAAAGATTAAAGTGTGTGGTGTATTTCAAACCAGTAGGTTTCACTTCTTGTGATTGTGGCTTTCTTTCTTTGGTTGAAGTGTTCGGTAATATCAAATCCCTCTGTACCTAACCCCTCTTTGTATTCCTTGATAAATGATGTATAGGTTTCTTCTCTCATCGCAGTGATTTCATAGTTTACTTTATCATAGAGTAGATTCCCTACTTTTATTTGTTCTCTTTGTGTTTCATTGAGATTGATGCTTCCATAACGCTCTTCTTTGGGGAGAGTCATACTCATCTCAATATATGTACGCATAGAGGCGAGCATATGCTCTAGTTGGGAAAGAGGAGCCTCTGTGGCTTTAATGATGGTTGCAAGAGCTTGTGTGTATCCCCAGGCACCAGAGACTGAAAGATCTGTATCGAATGCTGTCTTTATGATTTCTTTTAGATCGTCATCACTTTTGAGCTGTGAAAATTCATGCATATGTTAGAGACCTGCCTCTTTGATGGCTTCAGTTTGTGCATGGGCAATAAGTGGGTCTATAACCAACCTTAAGTTACCATTATTCATAATATCATCTAATGCATAGAGTGTCAGTCCGACACGGTGATCAGTAAGTCTGTTTTGCGGGTAGTTGTATGTTCTGATCTTTTCAGAGCGGTCACCTGAACCTACCTGAAGTTTCCTCTGACTTGATGTCTCATCGAGTTGTTTTTGTAGTTCTGCTTCATAGACTCTTGCCTTAAGGACTTTCATTGCTTTATCTCTGTTTTTATGTTGAGATTTTTCATCTTGTATGGCAGCTACAATACCTGTAGGAAGGTGTGTTAAGCGTACAGCCGAATCGGTCGTGTTTACGGATTGACCACCACAACCACTTGAACGGTATACATCCATTTTAATCTCATTTGGTTTTATGTCGATTTCTACATCATCTACTTCAGGGATGACTGCAACAGTGATGGCTGAAGTATGTACACGTCCTTGTGTTTCTGTATCTGGAACACGTTGAACACGGTGTGTACCTGCTTCATATTTGAGCTGAGAATATACACCATCCCCTTTGATTTGGGCTATGAGTTCTTTGTATCCACCAGACGTACCATCGTTGGTGCTTACGAGTTCTATCTTCCAGCCCATCTGTTCTGCATAACGAGAATACATTCTGAAAACATCAGCGACAAAAAGGGCACTTTCGTCTCCTCCTGCACCTGCACGCAGTTCAAGAAAAATATTTTTGTCGTCATTCTTATCTGTAGGGATCATGAGGATTTTGATCTCATCTTCAAGGATGGGTAGCATAGGCTCCAGTTCACTTAGCTCCTCTTTTGCAAGGTCACCAAGTTCTGCATCACCCAAAAGCTCTTTGTTCTCTTCTATCGCGTCAGCAGTTTGGACGTAAAGATTTGCTTTTTCTACCAAAGTACTAAGGTCTGACTGCTCTTTACTGAGTTCGGTCATACGTTTTATATCGCTGGCAATATCGGGAGAGCTTAATAATTCGCTGAGTTCGTTATATCTGTTGATGAAAGGTTGAAGTTTTTCTTTGAACATTAGGCGTTCTTTGTGTTAGATTGGGGTTTTGGTGAGGGTATATCGAGACTGCTTATGCAGCTTCGATAGCGTTTACCATTTTATGAAGACGGCTTACTTTTCTAGCAGCAGTTGTTTTTTTGATAAAACCTTTGCTTACCAATGAATGAATTTGTTTGTTTGCTGTTGCGAATGCTGTTGTTGCTGCTGTTTTATCTTCAGCTGCTACTGCTTCGTGTACTGCTTTTGTGATATTTTTGATTCTTGTTCTGTAATATCTGTTTCTCTCAGTTCTTACAGCAGTTTGCAAAATACGTTTTTTTGCTGATTTGTTGTGTGCCATGTTGTTTCCTTTTATAGGTATGTTGTTCTTACTCAATTAATTAGAGTGAAAATAGTTCGCGAATAATAGCTAAAGTAAGATTAAAGATTTATTAATTTAATGCTTTAGCGCAGTTAATCGGATTTTAAATGAGAACAGTTATAAGGAAAGTTAATCTAATTTGCGTTAAAATGAAGCTAATAGAATTAAAGGGAAAGAGTAAACTCTAAAGGAAATCATTTTGACACTTTTTGGAACAGATGGCGTACGAGGAAAAGCAGGGAAAAAAGTCAGTGCAGTGAATGCAATGCGTTTGGCTATGGCCACAGGCATTTATTTTAAACAATTTGCAAAAACAAATAAAATTTTAGTGGGGAAAGATACCAGACGTAGTGGCTATATGATAGAAAATGCTATCGTTTCAGGACTTACTGCTGTGGGTTTTGATGTCATACAGATAGGACCTATGCCGACACCGGCTATCGCGTTTTTAACAGAAAATATGCGTTGTGATGCGGGGATAATGATATCTGCAAGTCATAACCCTTACTATGACAATGGGATCAAATTTTTTGATGGGTGTGGAAATAAGCTTAATCGCAATAAAGAAGAAGAGATTGAAGCTATATTTGAAGATGATGGTGCCATTGACAGTGCGCAGGTAACAAATAAGGCCATAGGAAAATCTAAGCGTATTGATGATGTGATAGGACGATATATTGTACACATCAAGAATTCATTTCCTAAGCCACTTACTTTGGCAGGNAAAAGAGTNGTGATAGATTGTGCCAATGGTGCAGGCTATATAGTAGGACCTACCATACTACAAGAGCTTGGTGCAGATGTCGTAGTGATAGGCAACAAACCTAATGGATTTAATATCAATGAAGGGTGTGGCGCTATGCACCCTGAACACTTAGCAAAAATGGTTTTGGAATATCGTGCAGATGTTGGCATCGCATTGGATGGTGATGCTGACAGGCTTGTGATGATCGATGAGAAGGGTGAAGTGGTGGATGGTGATAAGCTTATGGCTGTGCTAGCAGTACATCTTAAGCATCATGATAAGCTTAAAGGTGATGGTATGGTAGCTACCGTGATGAGTAACCAGGGGTTGGATGAGTACTTGGCTTCACAGGGACTAAAACTTTTCCGTTCTGCAGTGGGTGATAAAAATGTCGTGGAGATGATGCAGAAAAATGGAATGAACTTTGGCGGCGAACAAAGTGGCCATGTCATCTTTTCTGATTATGCAAAAACAGGTGATGGTATTTCCAGTGCATTACAAGCATTGGCATATCTGGTGGAAACAGATAAAAAAGCGAGCGAAGTATTTAACCCTTATGTATCTTATCCACAAATCTTAGTGAATTTGCTAGTAGATGAAAAAAGAGCATTTGAAACCATTGAGGGGTTAGACACTTTGGAGACGAAAGTAGAGAATGCGGGAATGAGACATCTTTTCAGATATTCTGGGACAGAAAAAAAGATCCGTCTTTTACTCGAAGGCAAAGATGAAGAAAAACTGGAAGAGATGATGGAAGAGTGTAAGATATTCTTTAAAGGAGCGCTAGCCTAATGAGAGCTTTGGCTGTCTTTTTTTTAGTCCTCTTAGGTACGTTCATTATCGATCAAAATATTAAATCTCTTTTTGTTGAAGGATATTACCGTGCTGGAGAGTGTATAGACCTCGAACTACATTATAACAAAGGTGTAGCCTTCTCTATGTTTTCTTTTCTTGGTCCTTATCTTAAATGGATACAGACATTTCTTATTTTAGGCATTCTCTTTTTTATTTTTACAGAGGGGTACATCAAGCGTTATGCCTTTCCGGCAGGTCTTCTTGTCGGTGGTGCACTTGGTAATGTTTATGATCGTTTTGTGCATGGAGGTGTGGTTGATTATGTTGCTTGGCATTGCGGTTTTAATTTTGCGGTGTTCAACTTTGCAGACGTTGCGATAGATTTGGCTGTTGTTTGGATACTTGTTGTGGTGTATTTTTTCAAGGAAGGTGCTGAAAAGAAATGAAAAAATTAATACAATTACTAATATATCTTGCGTTGACTGTTATGCTGGGAGGTATGCTTTTCTTTGGAGCCAAAGCCTATAATCAAGCTATACTTTATGAAGATACGACTACGGAGTTGGTTTCGTATCAGGATGCAGGACAACAAGCGAGTCTGCAACTTGAAAAGTTTGCAAAAAGTTTGCTTGGTGATCTCTATACGGATGAATTAAAAATGAAACTTGATATAGTGCGTGAAAAGCAAGAAGTAGCGATGATTCATGCACAAAAGTATACATTTTACTTTATGTGTCTACTCGCTGCTGTTTTATTCACTTATTTTTTTGTTTCTTTACGGGTATTTACACTGTTTGGTTCCATCGCCGCCATGATCACGCTTGTTTTAGGTCTTATAACACCTATTTTGATGGTCACCATTCACAAAGAAGTCGAATATTTGGGGGACATTGTCCTTTCTTTTGAATCTAAAGGTGTGATAGGGTCTATCGTAAAACTTTTTGAAAGTGGTGATATGGTGGTTGCTATGGTGATATTGCTTTTTTCTGTTGTCGTACCTGTGCTAAAAGTACTCTCTTTATTGGTTGTGTCTTTGTTGATGGAAAGCAGGTTTGCACATGGACTCATTAGATTTTTTAAGATGATAGGAAAATGGTCTATGGTGGACGTATTTGTTGTCGCAGTCTTTTTAGTTTATCTTACCGCGAATAAAGGGGATATAAGCCGTGCAGAAGTTGAGATGGGTCTTTACTTTTTCCTAGCGTATGTGATTGTTTCTATGTTGGTGAGTTTGAGTGCAGATAGAATGTTGTATAAACTAAAGGGATAAGGTGACTTAAATCACCATATCCACATCATCGTGTTCTTGACAGTATTTAAAGATACGATTCCTCTCTTCTTCTGTTTCTACGGTACAACTGGCATTATAGGTATGAAATTTACCAGTTCTTGATGAATTTCCCATGGAGCAAATGTGTTCCTTCTCTCCCATGGCTTCCTTGATACACACTAAAAGAGCTTCCTTGCTCCTTCCTATGAGTTTAAATCCCCACTGGGTAGGATATTCTATTGTTGGTTTTTGGGGTGTTTGGTCATCTAAGATCATGGGTTCTCCTATTTAAATTTATGCACGATTAAAATCGCCACTGTTACCACCGGACTTATGCTCGAGCTGAACATTTTTAATTACCATACCTTTGTCAATTGCTTTAAGCATGTCGTAAATGGTTAGCAATCCTACACTTACACCAGTGAGAGCTTCCATCTCTACACCTGTCTGTCCGTTAAGTTTTGCTGTGACGGTGAGTTTAAATCCGGGAAGATGGGGAAGTTCTTCTATTTCTGTTTTTACGGATGTTAGCATAAGTGGATGGCACATCGGTATGAGGGTTGATGTCTGCTTTGTTCCTTGTATAGCAGCGATAACAGCCGTTTGCAGTACAGGTCCTTTTTTTGCTGTATTGGCTATAACGGCATCAAAAGCAGATTGACCTACTTCTATAATACCGCTTGCCGTAGCGATGCGTATGGTATTGTCTTTATCTGAGACATCCACCATTTTTGGTTTGTTTTGTTCGTCTAGATGCGTAAGGTTCACTTTTTATCCTGATACTTTTTTATTTATTAGGCATTTTAACATAAAATAGAGCCAAGTAAAGATAATCTGACGATCAAAGTAGTATAAATGACGAAAATAGTATTAAATACCTTGACTTTTATCATCATATAAGATAATATAATCAAAATTATAAAAGGTTTAATATGGTTTATGCGTACATGAGGCAGGTCCCGAGTTTTCCACACTTAACCAAACAGCAAAGTGATATTCTTTCATTTGCGTTAAGAAATCAGCTCAATATTGACCATGAAGTGGTGGAATATGCTACTAAAAATCTTCTTTTGGATGAAAGAAAAGATTTTGAAGATTTTTTGCAAGCTATGCAAGAAGGTAATACTGTGATCGTCTCTTCGTTGTGTATATTGAGTGACAAAGTAGAAGAATTGATAAAGGTGATTAATTGTATGCTAAGTCATAGTGTTAACCTTTGGATCGTGGATAGAAATATGCTTATAAACAAAGAGACGAATATGGTTGATATTTTTCCTTTGTTGAATGCGTTAAGGCAAGAAGAAAAAGAAAAGACAAACCACATAGGACGTCCAAAAGGCAGTAAGTCAAGCTCTAAGTTTGATGTCTATCAGAGGGAGATCATCTCTTTATTAGGTGAAGGAAAGAGTGTGAGTGCGATAGCCAGAGAGTTAAATGTTAGCCGTAGTTCACTTAAAGACTATATAGAGTCTCGTGGCATTAAAGAGTTGATAGAAGGTTCATGGATGGCAATGACCCCATCACAAGGTGTAAGCAAGATGGATAACATACTGCTTATTTGTCCGTTTGAAAAAGACAGAGAAGACAGAAAAAGAGAGGTAGTATAATGCAATCGACAATGACAACAGAAACAGTTAAAAAAAATCAGGCCAAAGAGTACCTAAAAGAGTGGGTGCCGTATCGTATAAAAAGATACTGGGTTTATGCAGCGGCGACACTAGTCGCACTGGTAACGCCTTGGATCACCATCAATGGTAATCACCTCTTTTTATTAAGCTTTGATCAGAAAAAACTACACTTAGCAGGTGTGGCATTTGACATGCAGGAATTATATTTGATGCCATTTTTACTGATGCTCCTTTTTCTTGGAATCTTTGCAGTAACCGCAGTAGGCGGTAGAGCATGGTGTGGGTGGGCTTGTCCTCAGACCATTTTCAGAGTGATCTACAGAGATGGGATAGAAACAAAACTGTTGGGGCTGAGAAAACGGATTAAAAATAAACAAAAAGAGCCAGATATGAGCAAAATGGAAAACAAAGCAAAAAGCGTGATCGCTATTTTGCTTTGGTCTGTTATTGCTTTTGTGGCGGCTGCGGATTTCTTATGGTTCTTTGTGCCTCCTGAAGATTTCTTTAGGTATTTAAGTAATCCATCTGAGCACATGGTATTGGTTGGTGTGTTGGTAGGTACGGCATTGTTTATCATCCTTGATGTTGTCTTTATTAAAGAAAACTTCTGTGTCTATGTCTGCCCTTACAGTCGTGTGCAGTCAGTGCTGTATGATGATGATACGATTATGGCGGTGTATGATCCTATCCGTGGTGGGGATATTTATGAAGGACATGGATATGAAAGAGAAAAGAAATTTACTAAACAAAAAGAGTTGTTAAACGTGGATGAAAGTGCTGAGTGTACAACATGTGAAAGTTGTGTCACCGTCTGTCCTACACATATAGACATTCGAAAAGGACTTCAGCTTGAGTGTATCAACTGTCTTGAGTGCGTTGATGCCTGTACTTCAGTGATGGGTGCACTAGGTAAACCAAGTTTAGTGCAGTGGTCAAGCGAAAAAGAGACATTACGTCATGAAGGTAAAACAAATTATTTCAGGGGTAAGGTGATTGCATATTTTGCCGTGCTTATGATTGTTCTGGTTGCCTTGTTTGTCATGGGAAGCAAAAAAGAGCATATGCTTTTAAATATTAATAAGGGACAAAGACTCTATAAGGTACTCGATAATGGCGTGGTACAGAATGATTATATTTTCATGTTTGCCAATACAGATAGAAAAGATCACTCTTATTACTTTGAAATTGTAGGGAACGATAAAATTACGATCAAACGACCTTCTGAACCATTTAATCTTGGTGCGGGACAGAAAAAGAAAAAAGTAGTTATTTTGGAAACAAAAGAACAACTGGCAAACAATACAAGAAAAGATGTTCCTGTGCCTATCCTCATAAGAGCATATGCCATAGACGAAAAAGAAGAGATCATGGTTGAAAGAGAGATGGTGTTTTTCTATCCTCGTGCTGACCTGGTTAAAAGATAAGGAGAAACCATGAAGAGTATCGAACCAACACTTGACAAGATAGAAGATTATAAGGCTAAAGGAAGCACTGAAAAGAGATTGACGGTTTGGATTGTGATCCTGTCGGGATTATTGGTGGCTGCTGTGTATGGAATATTTGTAGCGGGTTCAAGTGTATCAGATAGTGTCGTAGAAAAAGAGAAAACAGGTATCTCTAAATATTAGGAAAGTGATAATGAGATTTTTGACTTTTTTTAGAAATAAGATAAATATTATCTTATTTAAGAGCATATTTAGATTCCTTAAGACATAATGCTTGAACAAAAATTATTTCAAAGGAAATTAAATGGCAACAGTAACATTTAAAAATGACATCGTATGTAACCTAGCAGGTACAGAAATTAACGTAGGTGACACAGCGCCAGTGACAACAGTAGTAAACTGTGATCCAATGCTTCAAAATGAAACCATTGGTGGAGAAGGTAGGGTTCAGTTGGTCGTTGCAGTACCATCACTTGATACAGGGGTATGTGATGCAGAAACGAGAAGATTTAACACTGAAGCAGCTAGCCTTGATGGCATAGAAGTAGTGACAGTATCTATGGACCTTCCTTTTGCAGCAGCTAGATGGTGTGGTGCAGCTGGAATCGACAATATTAAAGTATGTTCAGACTTTAGAAACAAAGATTTTGCTAATGCTTACGGTGTTCTTTTGGCAGATGGCCCTTTAGCTGGTATTATGGCTAGAGTGATTTTTGTGGTGGGTAAAGATGGAAAAGTTGCCTATAAGCAAGTGGTTCCAGAAATTACAGAAGAGCCAAACTATGAAGAAGCATTATCCGCAGCTAAGGCAGCTTGTTAATCCGCGTTCTCTTTTTAGATAAACCTCTCTTTTTGGAGAGTGTTTATCATTCTTTTCTTCCTCATCTTGTGCCATTCTCAAACTTTATTATTTACCGTTAATTATCTAATTTGTGTTAAAATATCCTTATTATACATTTGAAGGACTGTAAAAACATGCGATATCTCTATAGCTTTATAATGCTAATATGGTTGCTAGGATGTAATCAGCCCGAGCCTATAGTCAATAATCAGTATACCCTAGAAGAGTGTAAGGAAGAACTGTTGGAAGCGGAAGATTTTTCTCAAGGAGAAAGTATAGATAAGATTGTTGTTGTAAAAAAAGAGCGTAAAATGTATTTATATAGAGATAATAAGGTACAAAATACACTTCCTGTATCTTTAGGAAAAAATCCAGTGGGGCATAAACAGCAGCAAGGAGATAACAGAACACCAGAAGGTGAGTTTTGGATTTCCAGAAAACTTTGTTCTCCTCAATATTATCGTTCTCTTTGTATCTCTTACCCTCGACCGGAGGATGAAGCAATGGCTGCGAAAAGGGGTGTGGATCCTGGTGGAGCGGTGACAATCCATGCTCAACCTACCTGGAATGCAGATGGAAAAGCTGATAATTATACGCTTTCTCGAAACTGGACGCAAGGGTGTGTGGCTGTGACAAACTCTGCGATGAAAGAATTGTGGTATGCTGTACGTGAAGGTGTACCTATTGTTATACGATAAGGTGGGAGTATGAGATATACCCAAAAACAGATCGATAAATTTAATCGTCAAAAATACATTGTTGAATTGGAAAAAATCAGTAAAAACCTTTTTCGTATGTTTAGAGATGAGCATATTCTTGCTCAGGATTTTATAAGAAAATTTCAACAACTTAAGCAGAAGTTTGATGAGAAGGTTGAGGTACATCTTGAGTCAGAATATCATCAGCAGTTAAAAGAGTATATTGTACGTATCCATACCAAAACATGTATGGTGGAAGTATTTAGTGACAAAGAATTTTCTGATATACGTGAAGCAGAGATGAGTAATCTTAATCGATTACAGAAGTTAAAGAACGGCACATCTTACAAGAAAGATAAGCACAAATCAAAACGTCAAAATGAAGATTGGGGTTAATGATGTTAGAAAAAGGAAGCAAATGAAAATAAAATTGAGTATGTTCGGTTTAGCTCTTTCCCTGTTTATGATTGGGTGTGGAGATAATACCTATTATGGGAAGCTTGATCAGACACCGTATGCAACAAAAGAATGCATTAAAGAGTTGAGTATTGGGGCTGAGATAAGTCATAAAGACAAGATAGACAGGATCGTTGTTTATAAGAAAAAAAGAGTGATGTATGCCTATAAAGATGGTAAAATTATTGAAACATTTCGTATCTCTTTAGGTAAGAATGGAGACAAAGGACATAAGGTAAAATCTGGCGATTACCGAACACCGGAGGGCACATATTGTATTGTGAGAAAGAAATGTGATTCAAGACTCTATAAATCTCTTATGATCTCGTATCCTAGTGAAGAAGATAAAGCAAGGGCACGGGAAAAAGGTGTGAATCCGGGGGGCTATATTACGATTCATGGACAACCTAAATGGAATGCTGATGGACGTGGTGATAGTTATACGCTTTCACGTGATTGGACAGAAGGGTGTATGGCCGTACCTAATCTTGCCATGGATAAGCTTTGGAGGGCTGTTGAAAGAGGTGTAAAAATAGAAATTTACACTTAAGCAATGGTGGCATTGTGGATTATAGGCTAATTTTAGCTAGCTTTGATGAATCTTATATTATGATATTGAATAATATTGGATAACCAAGGAGAAAAAGATGAAAAAAGTATTTATGTCCATATCTATTTTACTGTTTACCACTTTAGTGATGGGGGGCGGAAATACAGGTGCTACTCTTTCTCCTGTTGCAAAGATATCAAATGCTTCTTGTAAAGCGGATAAAGTTTACATTGAGCAAGATGCAGGTCTTATGTGGCAAGACCAAGCATACTCAGATGCTGAAGATGGAGCTTTTAAGCGTGGTCATTCTATAGAAAAATCGGGAAAGCATAGACATGCAATACACTATTGTCGTACGCTTAATTATGGGGGATATACTGATTGGAGATTGCCTACATCTGAGGAATTATCAAATGTACATGCACCGCAGGATAATCCATTTGTCTATCATCGTGGGTCAGATTTCTGGTCTTCTACTCCTGCGACAGAAAGCAGATATTATGTTGTTTTTACGGCAGATGCAATTCGGTATGCAAGAAAATCTGGAGAATCTAACTATATCCGATGTGTCCGTTGTCTGAGTGAAGGATATATTTTTTCCGGAACGGAAACGGTAAAGTAGCTCTTTTTTTAAAGTATTTTAATTTCCTCGAGTAACGCTATGCCAAACTTTTTGAAAACTTCATTTTTTGCTAAGTCTATCAGGTACTTAGCATCCTCATAGGTTCCACCCCCTAAATTCACTAAGAAATTGGCATGTACCATACTCCATTGCATTTGACCTTTTCTTAGACCCTTTAATCCTGAAGCTTCTATAAGTCGACCTGCAAAATCATCTTCGGGGTTTTTAAATACTGAACCTGCACTAGGTTCATGAGGTTGGTTGGATCGTAGACTCAGTAGTTCATCTAAGAGTTGCTGGCTAAAACCATGGTGTATCTCAAATTTGGCATATGTGGCGATACCTCCTAATTTGGCAAAACGGTATCCATGCTCTAGATCTTGCGCTGAAATCCATGCTCCATTGATGTTAATGGAATGTAAAATATTAAATATTTCATACGCTTTAACGCCTGCATTCATAGCAAGCATTCCGCCAAGTGTGCCGGGCAGTTTAGAGCAAAACTCAAAACCTGCAATGTCATGTTTTTTGGCATAAGAAACGATTCTTCCTGTAGGCATTGCCGGCACCAATAGTCAGTATATTTTCTTTTCTTGTGATGGTGGCAAAATCTTTAGAGAGCATCATGAGTGGAGGGGGGATTGGAGATACAAGCAGGTTGTTTGCTCCACCTATGAGGTATCTATCTATAGGAAAATCATCTCCTTGTTCTAGCATTAGTACTTGTGTTGGTTGACCTATCTTGATACTAGAATATTTGGAGAAATCTATAGTTTTAAAAAACATTTAGCTGTTCCGTAGCGCTTCATACTCTTTAGGGATTAAATACTCTTCTGTTTGTATGGGTGATTCCCATAGACCATTTTTAAAGCCTAACTCGTAAAGTGTATCAAGTGCTTTAATCTGAAGCTCAGAGAGTTCAACAGATTCACTAGAGGCATACATATCAAGATATTTTTTAAGCAGTTCATCTGAGATTCGCACAAGATTATCTGTCTCCAGTTTCGCACAGAGCTCTTCTTTTTTTGCATTGGCTACTTTGACACCATCTATCAAGATGTTTTCTATCTCTATCGCCCGGTTTAAGGGTAAGCTTCTTCTGATAGCCATACCTCCAAGAGGCAGAGGTAGTCCTTGGCCTACTAATTCTACCCAAATGTCCCATATCTCTTTTTCTACTTCCAAGCTACTGTCAAAGTCTAAAATAGATTCATGAATAAGTACCCCCGCATCTACCTTGCCAGAAACAACAGCATCTTCAATTTCCAAAAAATCCATATAAACAGGTTTTGCTTCGGGGTAATATATCCTAAAAAGCATGGCATTGGTTGTATATTTTCCTGAAAGAGCCACTTTAAAATTACGTTTAAGTTTTTTCTCTTTACGTCGTATGAGTTTAGGGCCATATCCTTCACCAAAACTGACAGCTGTACGAAGTAAAGCATATTCATTTTTGATGAGTGGATACATACCAAAACTAATCGCAGAGACATCATAGGTTCCCTTAAGTGCTTCTACATTAAGTGTTTCTATATCCAACCCAATGTTTTCAAATGTATAACCTTTGGTATCTACCCAACCAAACTTAATGGCAAAATACATAAAAATGTCATCTGCATCTGGAGAATGTGCTAATTGTATGGGGTTCATGGGTTTATATACTCACTTTTTTAGGATAAATGTATTTTATCATTGTTTGTATTTGGGGCAACTTTTTAGTAAAATTTATAAAAAACATGTCAATTTGACATATTTTTGGAACTTGCATAAGAAACCTATTAGAATGGTGCTAGAATTCAACATTAAGGATAAGGATATGACAATGGCAATGGATGCAAACAAACAAAAAGCACTGGATATGGCTATCAAACAGATTGATAAGACGTTTGGTAAAGGCACGTTGATGAGATTAGGAGATAAAGAGTTTGAACCAATCGAATCGATATCGACGGGTTCACTTGGATTAGACATGGCATTAGGCATCGGTGGTATACCGCAAGGACGTATTATAGAGGTCTACGGCCCGGAATCATCAGGTAAAACAACACTTGCGCTACAGACTATCGCTTCTGCACAAAAAAAAGGTATGGTTTGTGCATTTATCGATGCGGAACATGCATTGGATGTTGTGTATGCCAAAAATCTAGGGGTAGATACAGATAATCTTTTGGTGTCACAACCGGATTTTGGTGAGCAGGCACTTGATGTGCTTGAAACTTTAACCCGTTCAGGTGCAGTTGATTTGATCATCGTGGATTCTGTTGCGGCACTGACACCAAAAAGTGAGATAGAGGGTGATATGGGTGATACACATGTCGGCCTTCAGGCAAGACTCATGTCTCAAGCATTACGTAAACTTACTGCAATACTGCACAAGACAAACACAACGGTTATTTTTATTAATCAAATTCGTATGAAGATCGGTACTATGGGGTATGGATCACCTGAAACTACGACAGGGGGTAATGCATTGAAGTTTTACTGTTCTGTGAGAATCGATGTGCGTCGTATAGCAACATTGAAACAAGGTGAATCTTCTATCGGTAATCGAGTAAAGGCAAAAGTCGTTAAAAATAAAGTTGCGCCACCATTTAGACAGGCAGAATTTGACATTATGTTCGGTGAAGGGATCTCTTTTGTAGGAGAGCTTATCGATTATGGTGTGAAGATGGACATCATAGATAAATCAGGTGCATGGTTCAGTTATGGGAGTGAAAAATTAGGGCAGGGTAAAGAGAATGCCAAGATTACGATCAAGGAAAACCCTGAGATGATGAAAGAAATCGAAGGAAAGATCAAAGAAGCACTTGGCTTTGGGGAATGTCTGGCCATAGATGAAAGTGAAATCAGTGAAGATTAAACTTTAAGACCATCGTATAAAGCATCTAAAGAGTTAGATGCTTTTGCAGCAATAGATACTACACCCAAACCTTACAGATCAAAAGCTTTTAAAAACTCCTATACGATGTCGTAATTCAAAACAATATTATTTTATAATCTTAAACTTTTAATTCTCGTTTGCATGACAATTCTCATTGAGGTATAGGGAAAATTTCGATAAAATACTAGCCATATGTAAAATACCAAAAGTATATAAAGGATAGTAATGATTTTTATCGATGAAGTAGTGGCAACAGAGGTTATGGACAGTAGAGGAAACCCTACGGTAAGAGCAACAGTAAGTTTGAGCGATGGAACAGTAGAAAGTGCTATCGTTCCTAGTGGGGCGAGCACAGGTAAACGTGAAGCGCTTGAACTTCGTGATGGCGGTGACAGATATATGGGCAAAGGGGTACTTCAAGCATGCGAGAATGTCAATGGACCTATTTGTGATGCACTTGTAGGACTTAGTCCTTTCAATCAGGCAGAAATTGATCTTGTCATGAAAGAAGTAGACGGTACAGAAAATTATGGAAATATGGGAGCAAATGCCGTTTTAGGTGTTTCGATGGCGGTTGCTCGTGCAGCAGCTAAAAGTATGGGTATGCCTCTTTATCGTTACCTTGGTGGCGCAAATGCTGTAGTGATGCCTGTGCCTATGCTTAACATCATTAATGGGGGAGAGCACGCAAACAATTCTGTAGATTTCCAGGAGTATATGGTTATGCCTGTAGGGTTTGACAGGTTTTCAGAAGGCTTGAGAGCCTGTGCTGAAGTGTATCATCATCTTAAGAAGATTATTGATACCATGGGTGAAAGCACCGCTGTTGGAGATGAAGGTGGTTTTGCCCCAAATCTTAAAAGCAATGAAGAGCCTATTCAAGTTATTATGCAGGCAATTGAAAAAGCAGGATATAAACCTGGTGAGCAAATTGCGATTGCATTGGACGTTGCAGCAAGTGAGCTGATCAATGATAAAGGGCTTTATGTACTTAAATCAGAAAATAGAGAGATTACAAGTTCAGAACTTACAGCATATTATGCAGATATGTGTGCGAAGTACCCTATTGTTTCTATCGAAGATGGCTTGAGTGAAGATGATTGGGCAGGATGGAAAGAACTTACAGAAGTCCTTGGGGATAAAGTGCAACTTGTTGGTGATGATTTGTTTGTAACCAATGTCGCTATTTTGGCAGAAGGTATTGCAAAAGAAACAGCAAACTCAATCTTGATTAAACCAAATCAAATAGGAACAGTTTCTGAAACGATGCAAACGGTACGACTTGCACAGAGAAGCGGCTATACCTGTGTGATGTCTCACCGTTCAGGAGAGAGTGAAGATACTTTTATTGCAGACTTTGCTGTGGCATTAAATACGGGCGAAATTAAAACAGGGTCTACAGCAAGAAGCGATAGAATCGCTAAATACAACAGACTACTTGAGATTGAAGCAGAACTTGGACAATTTGAATACCTGGGTGCATCACTGTTCACAAATTCATAAGCATAGACTATGACAAACTCGAAAAAAAGAAGTGACATAGCCGGACTCTCACTGAAAGCTTTTTTGGTAACTGCACTAGGCATTCTTCTTTTTGGTATTTATGTAGGGGTTTTGGTCTATGGAGAAAACTCGTTAACCGTTCTGAACCAGTTAAAAGATAAAAAAGAAGACTTGTCTCATGAAGAAAAAATATTGAAAAATGAAAATCAAAGACTTCAAAAAGAGTATTTTGAATTAAAACAATTAGAACCGAAGGAGTAAAGTATGAAAAAGTATTTATGGGCAGGAATGGCAGTATTACTTGTCAATATAAATGCATCAGGTTTTAAGGATATTGACAAAGAAACAGACTCTTTTCTTTCCGAGCTTAGGGCATTGGTAGTCTCAGATGAACTTGAGGATGATGAAGAGATCAAAGAAATTGAGGCTAATATGCCTGAGTCTATAAAGAAGCAAGAGACTCAAGATGATAAAGCTGAAGTCATAAGAAAAGAAGCGATGGCCGAAGCCGAAAAAAAAGAAAAAGCTAAAATGGCAGAAGAAGCAAAGAAAGCAGAAGCGCTTGAAGCACAAAAAATAGAAGAATCACGTATTCAAAAAGAAAAAGAAGCACGTGATGCAGAACAACGTGAAGTTGAAGCTTATGAGAAAAAGAGCGGAAAAACGTGCAAAAGAAGCGCAACAAAAAGAAGCATTGCAAAAGCAGCAAGCCGCTGAAGAAGCTGTAAACGAAAGAGCCGTTACACAGGAAGTACCAGTGAACGAGATGGTTGTTGATATTAACGTTACAAAAGAAGCAAAAGAAGCAGAATCCGCAGCAGACACAGCATACCAGGAAGCTGTTCAGGAGATGAGAGAAGCAAAGTAATGGTTTCTTTTAGCTATGGAGCTCTTTTGTGGTACCTCTGGTTTTTACTTGTAATGCTTTAATAATAGTCATAGAGATTAGAATTTCAAAAATACTCGCCAAGATAAGCTGGTAATAGGTTAATAGGTCCAGTAGTTTGGTTTCATATCCAATCGTTGCAACCGCAACAAGTAGGGTTAATGGCATAGAGAGTGAAAGCGCTATCAGTAATGCATCTTTTGTTCCGCTTATCCCTTTTAGTACAATCGCAGCTAATACTCTAGAGACAATCATTAGGACAGTAATCAGGAGTGCTCCAGAGATCACTCCTTCCAACGGAAGTGCATTTAGATCAAAGGATGCTCCGACATGTATAAAGAAGAGTGGAACTAAAAATCCAAAGCCAAGACTTGACATTTTTTCTTCAAGTTGCTTTTCATGATGGAAGAATGCTGAGATAGCGATACCAGCAATAAATGCACCTAAAGCTACTTCTAAGTCCAATGATAGCATAACGGCAATCAAGATAAAAAATAGTGCCATAGAAAGACGTATGTCTTGTGCAGAAGTGTCGAGTTTTGGAACCAAGATACTTTTGAGCTCTGGGTACCACCAAAAAAGTAAATTGAGCATTCTATAAAGTATATAGATCACGAAGATAAATAAAAGTAGGTATCCAATCTTCAAAACAAGCTCAAGATGTGTTTCTGTAGTAATCGAAGCATCAAAAATCGTAAGTGCAGCGATACTTAATATTTCACCGAGTACACCAGCAATAAATGCCAAACGTATCCATGGTTCCTCTTTCCCATATACTTTTGACAAAGAAGCCAGTAATCCAATAGATATAAGTGGCATAGAGATAATAACAATAGCATTGAGGTTAAATATAAATCCAAAGAACATAGAAAAGAGGACCATAAAGAGTAGAAAGAGCATGGATTTTTGTATGACAACCTTAGGGCTCTTAGTAATCTGTTTGAGGTCTACTTCCATTCCTGCCAAAAACATAAGATAGAGGAACCCGACTTCGGCAATAAGGTCAAAGTATTGGTTGTGTCCGACCAATCCAATATAAGCAACGATTGAACCTAAAATGATTTCAACAGGGGGAATTGGTAATCGTAAAATTTTTGCAACAAAAGGACTACCCCATATAAGCAGTGATAGTGTGAGTATCAGAAGGATATTAGTGTGTATCACAGCTTGTTGCTACCTCATAGCCTAGCGTAGTGAGCATCTCTTTGTCTTTGCTCGCTTCGATGCCCTGAGTCGTTAAATAGTTCCCTATCACCATGGCATTTGCTCCAGACTCAAACATGAGGTTTTCTTTCCCATTAAATAAAAGTTCACGTCCTCCTGCGACCATGAGAAGCTTATCCTCTCCTAGAAGGCTACGTGCTTTTTTGATGATGGCAACAGCTTCTTCGAGCTCTATGTTCCTCGTTTTTATAGGAAGTGCAGGATTGGGGTGATAAAAATTAAGAGGTGTTGATTCTGGATTGAGTGATGCGATGGCATCAAGAAGTGAGTTTCTGTCGTCCTTTGTTTCTCCCATACCAAAGATTCCACCTGAACAAAGTGCTAAACCTACAGATTTTACATTTTCGCATGTCTCATAACGTTCACTCCAGGCATGCGTTTGACAGATATCTGCATAATAACGTTCAGAAGTTTCAAGGTTGTGGTTATAGCTATCAATACCATGCTGTTGCAGGTAGAGGAGCTGTTCTTTGGTTGCTGTACCGTTACATGCGATAAGGTTAAGGTCTTTCACTTCAGCTTTCACTGCTTGTGCAGCACGAGCTACAAAGTCAACTTTCTTGTCATCAAGACCTTTCCCCGCAGTGACTAGACAGTAACCTAAAGCACCATTGGCTTTTGCGGCTTTTGCTTCAGAGACGATTTGTTCGATGTTTTTGTAATTGTAGCGTTGGATATCTGCATGATATCTAACACTTTGTGTACAAAACTTACAATCTTCCTGACAGGTACCGCTAAGGATGTTGTTGATGGCACATAAAAATATCTGTTTCATAAGGGTTACTTTACCTCTTCTTTATGTTTACATTTAAAGCATTCATAGACATCACCACTTTTAAGGGTTTTTAACCCCATGGTATAGTTACACTTCGAACACTTTTTATCTACAGGTTCAAAGTTAGCGATGAATTTACATTTTGGGTAATTTACACAACCAAAGAATTTGCCTCTTTTCCCTTCTCTTTCCTGGAGCTTCCCTCCACATTCGGGACAAGGAACTGTGAGTTCTTTAGCAGGTTCAAGCGATTTTGCATTTTTGCATTTTGGGTACGCAGAACAGGCAAGGAATTTACCTCTCTTAGAGTTTTTTATGACCATCATGGAACCACATTTTTCACATTTTTCGTCTGTTTCTTCAGGCCCTTCTACTTCTGTTCCGTCCGTATTTTTAGTGTACTTACATTTAGGAAAGTTACTGCATGCAATAAACTCACCATAGCGGCCTTTACGTAAAAGAAGTTCAGAATCACATTTAGGACAATTTTCTCCTGTTGGAATGGCTACTTTAAGACTTTTAATATTTTTCTTTCCCTCTTCTACTTTTTGTAAAAAAGGTGTGTAAAATGCTTTAAGGATAGGTTGCCAGTGTGCTGTTCCTTCGGCTATTTCATCGAGAGTTTCTTCCATATTTGAAGTAAATCCACTGTCTACGATCTCAGGAAAGTGTTCTTCAAGCATTTCTGTGACAGTAAAGGCTATCTCTGTAGGAAGGATGCGTTTTTTTTCTAACTCAATGTACTTACGTGTCTGTAGTGTCGTGACAGTCGGCGCATAAGTACTTGGACGACCGATGCCCAAAGACTCCAGCTTTTTGATGAGGCTTGCTTCATTGTATCGTGCAGGAGGTTCTGTAAAGTGTTGCTCTTGCTTGATGTCATTCATGCTCACTGCTTGACCTTTTTTCAGCTCTGGTAAAAGTTTGTCTTTGTCTCCATGACCAGTGACTTTGTAGAAACCATCAAAAAGCAGTTTTCTTCCACTGGCCTTGAAGGTACATTTGTCTCCTTTGAACAAGAGTGTTTGAGACTCCATCTCTGCTTCTGTCATTTGACAAGCTAAAAAACGGTTATAGATAAGTCTATAAAGTTTAAGTTCATCAACAGAGAGGTAACCTGCAGCTGTTTTGCTATCAAAATCAACCATTGTAGGGCGTATAGCTTCATGCGCTTCTTGTGCACCTTTAGACTTGGTCACATAGCTCTTGGCTTTGGCAGGGAGGTATTTGTCTCCATAGTTGTTTTGAATGTATTCTCTGGCGGCTGTTACTGCTTCTTTTGAAAGGTTCATTGAGTCAGTTCTCATATAGGTAATGACACCCATGGTCCCCTTGTCTGTTTTGACACCCTCATAGAGTTTTTGTGCGACCATCATGGTTTTTTTAGGTGAAAAACCAAGTTGGGTAGAGGCCGCCTGTTGAAGGGTTGATGTCATAAACGGTGGAGGTGTTTTAGTCTTTCTTTTGGTTTTCTCAAGTGAAGCTACGACAAAGGATTCACTTTTAGCAGAAGTGACTATTTCTGTTGCATCTGCTTCTGTTTTGACAGTCAGTTTGTCTATCTTTAATCCATTATAATCATAGATTGAAGCATCGATGTCTTTTTCAAACAGCGCATCTATGGTCCAAAACTCTTCAGGGATAAACGCTTTGATCTCACGTTCTCTGTCCACAACCAGCTTCAATGTAGAACTTTGTACCCTACCTGCACTAAGGCCTTTTTGAATTTTACTTGCAAGCAAAGGAGAAAGTTTGTATCCGACGATACGGTCAAGAAGTCTTCTTGTTTGTTGCGCGTCTACAGAGTCCATATCTACCTTGCGTGGTGTTTCAAGCGCATGTTGTATGGCATTTTTCGTGATCTCATGAAATACAATTCGAGGAAGCTCTGTAGGTTCTTTGCCTATCGCTTTGGCAATGTGGAAACCGATAGCTTCTCCTTCTCGGTCCTCATCGGTCGCGATAAAAATGGTTTGCGCTTCTTTGGCAAGTTTCTTTAACTCTTTGACGGTGGGGTTTGCATCTCTTGGGATGGAGTATTTGGGTACAAGGTCCCCTGTTTCATCATCTATAGTAATACCAAAAGTACTTTTTGGAAGGTCACGGATATGCCCTTTTGAAGCGATGACTTTATAGTCTTTATTTAAGAAACTGGTAATGGTACGTGCCTTGGCAGGTGATTCTACAATGATGAGATTTTTCATATGTGCTTACTTTATATAGATGAATTTTTGGCATTGTAACACAAAAGAGAGTAAAAGCAAGAGAAGAGTATTTATTTTAAGTAAGTATAATTCAAAAAACGTGTAATTAACAGAAAGGGTTCATGGGTGTGTGCAATATTTGGAATTATCGGAACCTATGAAAAAGAAAAAGCAAAAAAAGCTTTTCATACATTGGCGCATCGAGGGATGGATGCAAACTATACCGCGATAAACAAGCATTATTTTCTTGGTGTACACCGGCTGGCTGTAACCAATGTATCAAAAAGAGTGACACAAATATACAAGCATAATGAGATGCAGATACTTTTTAATGGAGAAATCTATAATTATCAGGTATTAGCAGAAACACTACAGCTTCAAACGCAAAATGAAATGGATGTTTTAGCTGCTGCTTATGTAAAGTGGGGCGATGATTTTGTGATACATTTGCGAGGAATGTTCGCTATTGCTATCATAGAGGAAACGCAGATAAAGTTGTTCCGTGATCCCTTTGGTAAGAAACCGCTTTATTATACGTTTGATACACAACGATTTATGTTTTCCAGTGAGATGAAGGCTATTCATGCCCTCATACCAGTGACATTTGATAGACAAATATTGACGCAGTACCTTTCTTTTCAGGCACCACTCTCTCCTCAGACATTTGATAAGTATATTTATCAGGTAGATGCAGGTGAAATAGTCACGTTCACTTTGGGTACGGAGCGCATAAAAAAGAAAAAGTATTATACTCCATTGATGAAAACACAAACGATATTTGATCAACAAAAAGCTGAAGAAACTTTAGAAAATGTGCTTTTGGAGGCTGTGGCATTACGCTTGCCTAAAGAGGTGAAGTTTGCCTGCTTGCTTTCTGGGGGAGTCGACTCTTCTCTGATCTGTGCTATGGCTTCTTTGAAACAACCTATTCATACATTTAGTATAGGGTATGAAGGATATGAGAAGTATGATGAACGTCCTTTTGCTAGAACAGTAGCAAAACATATAGATTCCATACACCATGAAATAGTATTTACTAAAGTGGATTTCTTACAAACCATTGAAGAGGTTATACACGCTCTAGATGAACCTTTGGCAGATCCTGCGATGCTGCCTCTTTACCATTTGATGAAAGAGCTTAGGCAAGAGGGATTTAAAGTGGTTTTGACAGGAGATGGAAGCGATGAACTCTTTATGGGATACAGAACCTATAAAGAATTTTATGATCTGGAGAAGGCAAAGGAGCTGAAGTTCAAAGGGTGGCTACAGCAGTATTTTAAAGCAAATTTTTCAGTGCATAAAGAGTGGGAGTGGTATAAACGTGTTTTTGAAGAGAGTATGTTGTTTCGGTCAACTGCTGAAACTTTTACTGATCGTCAACAAAATAGACTTTTACGTATGAATGTGAAAGATAATCATTCTTTAGCAGCACTTGAGCCTTACAAAAAAGAATTTGAACAGAGTGGACGTACCTCACCTATAGACTGGTATAGTTTTTTAGATATGAAAGTGATGCTCGGCAATGTGTTTTTGCGTAAGCTTGACCGCATGAGTATGGCACACAGTGTAGAAGCACGAAGCCCATTTTTGGACAAAGACGTTGTCTCTACAGCATTTTCCTGTACTCCGGAGCTTCGTATGGGAGGGTATTCTAAGGCACTAGTGAAAAGTATTGCCAGCAAGTATCTTCCTGAGGAAATCGTTCATCGAAAGAAAAAAGGGTTTAACTATCCATATATGGAATGGCTGGAAGAGAGTGGGGAAATGGAAGTCATCGGACGTATTCAGGAACAAATGAATCTGTTTAATGAGGATGAACTTGAAATGTATCTGGAAAAAGGAAAGCAAGGAATGTTCAAGCAACATCTTTTCTCCCTTTATATGTTATGTAAGTGGTTGGAAAAGGAAAACGGTAAAGCTTAGGGTAATCTGGATGGATTACCTAGACTAAATCAGAAAAGGTGAAACTAATCTTTTTTAAGAATTCTTGGAAGCGTAATACCTGTTTGACTTTGGTATTTTCCTTGTCTGTCACTATACGTGGTTTCGCACTGTTCATCTCCCTGTAAGAAGAGAACCTGTGCTATGCCTTCATTTGCATAAATTTTGGCAGGCAAAGGCGTAGTGTTGGATATCTCTATCGTAATGTGCCCTTCAAAACCTGGTTCAAACGGTGTGACATTGACGATGATACCGCAACGCGCATAGGTACTTTTTCCTAGACAGATGGCCAATGTGTCACTTGGCATTTTAAAGTACTCTACTGTTCGTGCAAGAGCAAAAGAGTTAGGGGGAACGATACATACATCACCCTTGAAGTCTACTACGTTGTTCTCATTAAAATCTTTTGGATCCACAACTTCAGCGTTAATATTTGTAAAGATCTTAAACTCGTCAGTGACACGAATATCATACCCATAAGAGCTTAGCCCATAACTTACGACACCTTCCCCGACAAGACCTTCACAAAAAGGTGTTATCATTTCTTCGTTGAGTGATTTTTCACGTATCCATTTGTCAGATTTGAGTCCCATTGTTTTCCTTCTTTTTATAAATAGTATTATCTGAGTATTTGTATATCAGCGTTTGTTTTGATCTTTTCAAAATAATCTTTAAGTGCTTTACCTTGTTGTTGCTGTTTCCATTTCGCAGCCACAGCACCTTTGGCCGCTTCAAAAGGCATGGTCGCCTGACCGCTTTTAGAAATAACTTTATAGCTTATAAATTTATCTCCGGCATTAAATGGACGGGTAAACGAACCATCTTGCGTTTGTAAAATACTGCCAAGCAATGTGGAGTCAAGGTCTTTTGTAGCTTTCTTAACAGAACGGCTTTGGATGCCTTTGGTATTTTTGGTTTGAAGAAATTTTTTCATGCTCTCTTCAGAGGGTGCAGCATATTCAACCAAATTGACAGAAGAAGGAATAGTAAAATCTTTTTGATGATTTCTGTAAAAAAGCTTTAGTTCATCTTCTCCTGGTTCAGGTATGGAGCCGACAACATTTTGTTGAAAAAACTTTTCCTTTTTCATCGCTTCTTTGACACTTGAACGGTATGTGTTCCATGTTGTGCCTTGTTCTTGTAAAATCTTTTGCATTTTAGGTATCGTAAGATTATTTTGTGCTGCGATTGCAGCTATTTTTGTATCAATGTCTACTTCTGCAATGAGTATATCATTCATCGCAGATTTTTGTAGACGGTCTTGGATAAGAAGACTGATAGCCTGTTCTTTGGAAACTTGCATTTGTTGCTCTACGGCACGTATCTCTGCAGTAGTGACAGGCTCCCCTTCAACAATCATTGCGATACCATCTATCATTTTAGCCTGAGAGAATGTCAGTAAAGTCATAAGCCCAAATAGAACAAGTTTTTTCATATATATCCGTTTTATTATTAAGTTGGAAAATTATAACATAATCATGTAAATATAATATGAATTACTGCATTTAGAAGATAACGCTTTTGAGGTGGGAAAGGCAAAATATATAAGGATAATTATAGGTTTATTATTTGTGTGTATGACCATCTTCCTAAAAGGCGAAAAATGCAGATTCAGAAGTTAAAAATTTTTATTTCTAAATTTTTAACTTATACACTTTGGCCAAGGGATCAAGTATCACAGGTTCAAAAAGTGACTTGTCATAATTTTCCAAGACAAACATTTGTATAAAAGTAGAGTCATAGATACTATCATCAATCAGTAAAAATTGATTATAATTTTTCATGAAAATGACATTGATTTGCGAATTATTGTCTATCTTTTGTATCTTTTTTTGAAGTTTTCCACTCCCATCATATTGGGTTACGATAAATTTGTTGATACTGATCGTTTTGTTTCCCATTTGAAGGAGACCTTTTTGCTTATGAAGCTTGACTCCCTTACCCAATAAAATAGTCTCTCCCTTATCTTGAAAGCGTCTGCTTTGAAAGAAAAATGGCTGCTTCCATTGTGTACCAGTCATAAGATCTATATTTGAAAAAAGTTTGACTGTTGGGAGTATATTCATCATCCTGTTGGGTAAAAAGAGGTAAATATCTCGACTTTTTTGAGGAAGTTTCATCTCACTTTCCAGGGCCGATAAAAAATCATTGCTGTCTTGATATCCATAATCTGTAGTCATCTGTTCTATGTTACTGCTAGCCCATTTAATATAGTTACTGTCATTTTTATCCAACTCTTTATTGATCTCATTGATCGTAAATCTTTTTTCAGTATATTCCACATCGAGTCTTGCCATCTTCGCCGCACTTTCCTGAGGTGCATTAAGTATGAAGCTTATGGGGAAGTTTACAGAACCACTATGCTTTCCGCCATCTCCAAGCGTCTTTACATCAGAATAGTATCGTAAAGGGTACCCATAATCCCACCATGAGATGACATAGTCTTCACGATCAGCAATGGTTTTGAGTTTATCGAGTACTTCTACTTCTTGTTTTGTAAATACGGTAGGTACTTTATAGGCGATCACGTGTTGAATGTTGGGGTAAAGTGCAGCAAGGGTAAAAAGTGTCATAAATATATATTTAGATTTGAGTGAATCTTTGTTACTCTCAAGGCTACTGCTTAAAAAGAGGGATACTTTAAAGATAAGGTACCCTAAGCCTAATGCCATGACAGGTACAGCATACACAGTAAATCTCAGCCCTCCACTGAGTGCTAAAAATCCAAGACCTACCATAGGAAGCGCAAGAAGCATCACACGATGCTTGAACGTGAGCCAAACGTATCCTATGATGGAAGCGATGAAAGTAATGGTGTGCCCGGAAATGCGATTTGCAAACATTTCAAAAGGAATCTGTCCTGCTTCCCGAATCGTTTGCATGACGGTAAAAAAGTGAAGATTAAGCCCCTCTACGGTTTCTTTGATACTGCTTTTAAAAACATAGGCTTCAAGTTTTCCCCAGATAAGTTGAATCCCACCCGTGGATAAAAATGCTAAAAGTGATGCAGCGGAAATAGCATAAATATATTTATCATATTTTTCATCTCTTATCAGTAAAAAGAGTCCAGCGACTAAAGCGGCTCTTATGTAGCCATCTACCATCATCATCGCGACAAGCATTATGGAGATTAGTTTTAATGCGAAAGTGAGTGCAGTTTTGAATTCAATATTTTTAGGGTTTTTTCGCAAAGCGATATACTGATAAAGTGCATATATCGCTATAACCCCCCCCCAAACTTTGCGGATACCACCATCTATAGACAAGTATCTCTATGGCCGTAATCAAAAGATAGATTGGTTTTTTTGTATCAACTGCCCAGATAAGTGACCAGAGTAAAAATGTAGGCAAGACGATATTGAGAAGATCTGTATCATAGTATCCTATCATCGTTCGATTATAGTAACTCCATGCGATACTCCCTATAAGTGCAGCTATAAAACCTATTTCTAGGTTGTTCAGCAATCTTCCTATAAGAATGATAGGAATAACCAAAAGAGAGCCAAAAAAAGCAGGCATATAAAACAAAATAGTTTCAAACGAGAGTGGTAGAATCTTTGCTATAGCTGCTGTAAGTATGGAAGGAGCACTTGTGATAGGCGAAAGATCATTGGTTGCTTCTGTTTTTCCTGCTAAGATATCTCTCGCACCTTCAGCATAGTAGTACCCATCGTTGGTATTAATCATAAACTGATTATTAAACTTGAATTGCTCTGCAGTGCTAAATTGTTCCACCCAAATGAGTCGTATAGAAAAACTAAAAATAAAGGCTAGTAATATAAGCAATACTGTTTTTTGGTTTGTTTGTAATGTCATGTTTTGTTTTCCTTATCCTCATCTCATTTTTATATAAGATTATATTTCAATTGCTCTTCCATGTTCCTTTGAATAGGGGAATCATCATATTTAATATCTATAGTGTGTGCCTGATGGTTCCTTTTTAAATTAAAAAATATAAAAAGAGTTATTTTCATGTGGTTGCTAAGTTGTACTATAGTACTATCAAAAGTCATGCTTTTTATGACACAAAATTTTATTAAAGGATAAACATGTATAAAGGAATATTAGCAGGAGTTTTAGTATTTGCAGGGACATCACTGTTTGGAATGAGTTTAGCTGAACTCAACAGTGCATCTAAAGCAGAGCTTATGGAGATTAAAGGAATTGGAGAAGCAAAAGCGGAAAATATTATCACAGAGAGAAAAAAAGGTGAATTTAAATCATTTGAAGATTTTCAACGGGTGAAAGGTGTCGGTGAAAAAATGGCTTTAAAAGTCAAAAACAGTACCAAGACAACATCAAGCATCAAAAAAGCACTTTAAAAAACAAAAACAGAACATGGAAGGGCTGAAGCCCTTCCATACCCACGTCGCATTATAATCCTCTTTAACCACATTTTCGATACAATTCACTAATTTTATTTAAGGCATGACTATGACAGTGACACGTTTCGCACCTTCTCCTACGGGGTATCTTCACATTGGTGGGCTTAGAACCGCACTTTTTTCCTGGCTTACTGCACAGCACAATAAAGGCACCTTCCTGCTTCGTATAGAAGATACAGATATGGCACGTAACTCTGAAGAAGCAACAGAAGCCATACTTAAAGCGTTTGATTGGGTCGGTATGGGACATGATGGTGAAGTGGTTTATCAGTCAAAACGTTTTGATCTTTATCATCAGTATATCGAACAGCTCTTACGTGAGGGGAAAGCGTATAAGTGCTACATGAGTAAGGATGAATTGACTGCTTTACGCGAAGAGCAGATGGCCAAAAAAGAGCGTACACGTTATGACGGACGTTATCGTGACTTTACAGGTACACCACCAGAAGGTGTTAAGCCGGTGATACGCATAAAGGCACCACAAGAGGGGACTATCTCTTTTGTGGATGGTGTAAAAGGGGAGATGAATATCGCAGCTTCTGAAGTAGATGATTTTGTTATTGCTAGAGCAGATGGTGCCCCGACATATAATTTTGTAGTGGCCATAGATGATGCACTTATGGGACTGACAGATGTGATTCGTGGAGATGACCACCTTTACAATACCCCTAAGCAAATCGTTGTTTATAATGCACTTGGATTTACGCTTCCAAATTTTAATCATGTTGCTATGATAAACAATGAACAGGGTAAAAAACTCTCTAAAAGAGATGGCGCTACGGATGTCATGGAGTATAAAGCATTGGGGTATCTGCCTGAAGCACTTTTGAACTTCTTGGTACGTCTTGGGTGGAGTCATGGCGACCAGGAGATCTTTAGCCTTGAAGAGATGATAGCATTATTTGATCCTAAAAATATTAATAAAAGTTCATCCAATTACAACCTCGATAAGCTCCTTTGGCTGAATGCGCACTATATTAAAAACACACCCAATGATGAGCTTGCTATACTGCTTAAGGATTTTGGTGTAGATATTCATGGGCATGATAAACTAGAATTGCTTCTTGATGCAACTAAAGAGAGAGGAAAAACATTAATAGACCTCGCAGAGCAGATCAACATTATCCTTACGGCACCAAGCATGTATGATGAGAAATCCTCAAAAAAAGCCTTTAAAGGTGAAGCCAAAGAGATATTGCGTGACTTTTCTTTGATGTTGAAAAGTTGGGATAAAACATTGCATCTTCCTTGTGATTATCATGAAGTGATGGAAAAACTTGTTGAGGTAAAAGAGATAGGTTTTGGTAAAATAGGTATGCCTCTTCGTGTAAGCTTACTTGGTTCCATGACAGGGTCTGGGCTTGATGAAATTATGGCCATATTGGGTGTGGATGAAACTGTAGCACGTATAGATAAAGCCCTTACAACAATAGATTAATGCTTGTTCGTCATTTTGGGCTGGACATAGGAATTTAGAAATCAAAATACAACCAGCTCTCTCAATGCCCATATCAAGCATAAAAACGAGGAGTATTCTTGCTTTTCCTCAGAAATAATTTTAAAGATTTTTTCGCTTTGTTATCCATCTTATAATGTATATGACTCAAATACCAGGTAAGTTTCTCGGGGGTAATGCCTCTTTTTTTTGCCTCTTTCTTGAGGATGTACTGAGGAATTTTTACTTTGGTTTGCATAAAGGTACGAGCCAGCTTTTGTATAGATTTTTCATGTTTGTTATAACAGAGCCTAGCAAATACAAAAGGAAGTCCGGTCTCTTTATGCCAGGCTTCTGCTAAATCAATACCCTCTGCCCCCATTAAATAATGTTTCAGTGCGGCATCACCAATAAGTACTTTCCCTTGAAGATTTAAAACCCGTGCAAGTTCATTGGATGTAGCAGATGCAGGGTCAATCTCATTTTCACCTTCTAAAAGCAAAACACTGTAAACTTTTTGATTTGCGATGATACCAAGATCTGTGCATTTACATTTAGAGGATTCTACAGAAGAGATGAATGCCGCATTAACTTCTCGTCTTTTGAGCGCTTTGTTGATCTGTGAAGGGACAGCACGTTTATAATGAAAGGTCATTTTGGATGCATTATTTGAAATATAGCGCTTGAGGAATACTTGAAAAGGAAGAAGATTCAGATAGCTAATAGACCCAAACAACATGGTGTAAGCTCCTCTCAAAATCCTATTTAAGCGTAATTATACCAAACAAGATTTATAATCGCGCTACTATTATAAGACGTTTTTCGGATACAATCTATAAAATGACACTGATTGTTAGGTCCTTTCTAAAGAAGGACTTCTATGATCGGTTACACGTAATGAAAAGGAATTTTCTCATGGTAAAAATAGAATTTTTAGGCCCTATCGGTAAAGATTCAGTAGAGATGGAGGCAGATACATTGGCAGATGTCTCTGCGCAACTAAAAGCAGATAACAGTTTAATACAATGGCTGGACAAATGTGCAGTAGCAGTGAATGATACCATGGTAAATGATCTGTCTACGGTACTTAAAGATGGTGATAAAATATCTATTTTGCCTCCTGTGTGTGGCGGATAAGTCGTGGAACTTTACACTGGCCCATTAGATACCAAAGAGATATTTGGTCGTTGGCTTGATGCGCAGGCAGAATCAAATTATGGTGCATATATCCCTTTTGTGGGAACAATACGTGCAGAAGATGGTATAGAAGCGCTTAGTTTTGATATCTATGAGCCTGTACTTCAAAAATGGTTTGATACTTGGCAAGAAAAAGCAGCTGCCCTAGGGGCAGTCGTGAAAATGGCACACTCTATTGGGGATGTACCTGTGCACACTTCTTCTTATGTGTCTGCAGTTTTCTCTCCTAAGCGTAGGGTAGCGTTAGAACTCATTGATGTATTTGTCGAAGATTTTAAAGCCAATGCACCTATATGGAAATATGATGTAAGAGATGGTAAGCGTATTTACGCAGCGGATAGAAGCACCCCGATGGAGGGTTCAGGATTATTAAGTTAAGATCATATGTGCTGAGGCGAAGATGAAGCTTTAGTAAGATGAATTTAGATTGAACTTTGTTTAATGCAAAAAAGAAGGACAATAATGTTTATGCACTTTGATGAATCAATAGAGATGATACAAAACCTTGAGATAAATAACTATAAAACAAAAAAACTTTACCTAGTGGAGACTTTAGGGTATGTACTGGCCGAAGATATTGTTGCTGATCATAATGCTCCGGAGTTTCCCACTTCTGCGATGGATGGGTATGCCATCATTCATGAAGATATGGCTTTAGGTACATTGAAAGTAGGCAGTATCAATCCTGCTGGTTCTGCACTGAAAGAAGAAGTGATAGGAGGAACATGTATCAAGACTTTTACAGGTTCACTTATGCCACATGGTGCTGATACGCTTATTCCTATAGAAAATGTAGAAGTGGATGGTGATGAGATCATTATTAAAGAAGAGGTACCTCAGGGCTTTTCTGTACGAGAAGTAGGAGAGAATTATGCAAAGGGGCAGATGCTTATTCCCAAAGGAACGAAAATTAACTTTCCCCAAATAGGTGTCATGGCCAGTTTAAATATTGCCAATGTACTTGTCTATGAAAAGCCAACAGTGGCTATCTTGTCAACAGGTTCAGAATTACTGGAATTAGGTGAAGAACAAACCAATGATGCTCAGATAAGAAGTTCCAATAATTACATCCTTGAAGCGATTGTTAATAAGTATGATGGTGTACCTATGCAATTGGGATGTATTAAAGATGATAAAGAGACGATTACTACAGCTATCAAAGGTGCCTTAGAGAAGAGTGATATTGTGGTCACTACAGGTGGTGTAAGTGTAGGCGATTTTGACTTTGTGAAAGATGTCATTTATGAGCTAGGTTGCGATGTTGTATTCAAAGGTGTACGTGTCAAGCCTGGACAACATATCATGGTCGCACGAAAAGATGATAAATTTATCATCGGATTACCTGGTTTTGCTTATTCTTCTACGGTAACAGCACTACTTTATGTTGTTCCACTTATAGAAAAACTCCAACAAGGGAAGTCTTCTTTACATAGGGTTAAAGCCAAACTGAAAGAACCTTTTGTAAAGCGTACGAAAAAAGCAGAGTTTACTGCCTGCAATGTAACTCTTATGCAGGGTGAATACTATGTGGACTTCAGAGACAAGAAAGTAGGATCTTCTGCTATTCTTACCAATATGTTAGGTGAGGTAGCATTACTCGCTACTTCAGAAGATGATACCTCCAAAGAGATAGGCGATGAAGTAATAGTCCTCTTGCTTGACTAATCAGATAGGGTGGCTTGCATTCTTAAGAAAAGTGCAAGTTCTGCTACTGTTTTACACCCTGAGTTCATTGCCTGATTAAGTAAATTTCTATTTCTTTTAAAATCCATTTTCAATCCTTTTCATTTTAAATATGTCAAATTGTATATATAAAATATAAAATAATTAAAAAATATGTCAAATTGTCATACTTTTAAGAAATATATCGTATAATTGTCATATAAATAGAGAAAAAAGGAATAAAAATGTTAATATTAAGTGAAATCATAGAAAAATTAAAAGATGTACTCTCTGAGAGTGGGTTAGGGAAAAAAGTGTTTGATAAAGATGTGGCAACGGCATTGAATATACCTCAGGCAACTTTTGCAACGATGAAAAAACGAAACTCTATTCCTTATGAAGAGATACTTGAGTTTTGTGCGATTAAGAAGATCTCTGTGAATTGGCTTTTTTTTGACCAAGCAGTTGATATGCTCAAAGCTGAGACGGAGAAATTTTTTCAAGTACGGTATTTTGCAGATATCCGTGCAAGTGCAGGTGGAGGTGGCTTTGGTGATTTGGGAGAAGAAGAATACATTACTGTAGATGAAAAAGTGATGCACAATATGGTTGGATTGGGCAATACAGATCTTGAAGCAATCAATGTTGTTGGAGAATCCATGGAGCCTACACTCCAGGATGGGTCAATCGTTTTTGTAGATAAAACGGAAACCAATATTAATAAAAATGGTATTTTTATCGCACAAACTTTAAATGGACTGTATATTAAACGTATTCACCAAAGAGCCGATGGGATGATAGAGCTTATCTCTGACAACAGTGTTTACCCTCCAGAAGCAATACACCCTGATGAAGTGACTATTGTCGGGAAAGTGGTAGGAAATATAGAAGCGCTTTAATTTAATTTTTATTTATTCCCTGCACACTCCACACATCGTACACTCTCCGGACGTATACTCATACGTCCCATACTGATGGGCTCTGCACACTCTATACATATACCAAACATAGGTTTGTCTGCGCGTAAAAGTG
>JGI11705J14877_10000255_pt1 | contig 34075 bp, 56 predicted proteins | sample Etolaghawater15m_FD_14877 | JGI IMG/M metagenome (IMG submission 14877) | reverse complement strand
ATCTCCATCTCCATCTCCATCTCCATCTCCATCCCCGCTTCCATCTCCTTCTTCATTTTCTTCTATAGATATAAAATTAGTACTAAATTCAATAGGTTTATACCTAACTGGATTGTGGATTAAGGTTAAATTTGAATAGTAGACTTGCAATAAGAATTTGTCCATTATTTGTCCTTTATAGAGTCCTGGAGACGTTTTGTGTATTTCAAAAATTCACTACGTTCAAATGTATTGTTAGATATGAAGCTGAGAATTGATTTCTCGTTTTCTGTGGTGATTGCCTTCGATAAGTACCATAGCATACCTTGCTTCATCCCAAAAAACTGGATTATGTGGGATAGTTTAAGTTTGATAAGCTTCTTTACAAAACCTTTGTTGTCGGTTTCCCAAGAAATTAAATCAATTGCTGCGTCAAGATTGCGGTCAACCTGAACATTTGGCAACTTAGGCATAGGGCGATTTGCAATAATTTGAAATGGCTGAGAATTAAAAAATTTACAACAAGAGGTATATAAGTCTTCAGAAGAGTTGAACATAACCACTTTGTATCTAGGTTTATTTGGATCATCTAGTAATGCTAAGGCCTTGCGATGCTGTGCTGAGTAAATAACAGTAACTGTGCTACGATTGCTTGAATCATCATATACAGGAATCATGTCAGAAGGGGCATGTAAGGTCTGTACATTAAATTTAGTAACACACCCACATGGACATTTAGCCCATTTGGTGATTGAGCCAATACCATTGTCGGTTTCCTTGAATTGAAACTCCCATGAGGGGTAAGATTCATTACAAGGTTCACCTGAAAATACCTCAAAATCGGATACAAAAGGATTCTGAGAATGTGTGTAGGACAACTGTCCATTGCATGTAATTAAGACAGGTTCGCCTTTACAAGACTCCAAACAAAAATAGAGTTCCATAGGATTGTCTGAATACTGCTCTGCACATAAATCCTTACAAGACTTCTTCTTCGAATACGACTTAAAATCAGTGTAGGGATTGACTGTTGCTAATTGCCCTACCATATCGTAAACGGTTGCTACCTTGCTTGGGTTCGCAGGGTTAATAGTAGAAGCACGCCATAAAATTTGCAACGCTAAAGAGTGAATCATAGTGAAAAAAGCGTAGATGATAGTATCTGTAGATGGAGAATCAAACCCAAGAGAAAGAGCACGAACATTAATTAAAATTGCTGAATCTGATGCTTCGTAATTAGCCAGTGCTTCGTCTTGCTTAGATTGCGGCAATTTAGAATGTACTATGAATACATTGTTGCGATGCTTAATGAGTTCGTACAATTCGTCTGCTACTGCTATGTAGTTAACATAAACAATTGCTTTGTGCTTAGTATCCAACTCCTTAGATTCAATTAGCTTGAGGATATTGCCAAGTAAATCTTCACGTTTGATAATTTGCCTAACAATAGACTCGTCGAAATCTTGCTTGTTCGTCTTCAATTCTTCCGCGTGATCACCGATAATACTTGCGTTTGACATAAATTTAGTAGGAGCTAACCAATTGTTCTTGAGTAATTCCTTAACAGTAATTGGTTGAATATAATTGTCAATACCTTTGGTAATTAGCTTGTTGCGATTAGTTAATGGTGTACCAGTAAACAAAAGTTTAGTTGCATTAGGTTGATTAACCAGATTGTACACAGTTTGTGATGTGCGAGAATGAAATTCATCAATAATAATGCAGTCGTACTGGTCAATAGGAATGTCCCTATTAGCAAAAGTTTGATGGGATGCTAAATGAATACGTTGTGAGCGGTTGTATTCCTTACCTGCTAAAATAAAAGTGTGCTCGTTAGGAAAGTAGCTTGCTAATTGAGTGACAATTTTGCGGTATCCTACAATAATCAGAACCTTCTGAAAAGAGTGAACATCAATAGCATGCTTCATCATGAAGGACTTACCAGAACGCTGAGGTGCAATGATTAGATTTGCTTGATTGAGCTTAATATCCTGTACAGCTTGCTGTTGATAAGGTCTGGCTTGCATAGTGTCTCCTATAAAATTAAGTCTTTAATAGCGTTGTTTAAAGCGTCTATTCTGTCTGGTTGATACCTAGTGTGTAGGAAATTTTCCGAATGTCTTAAAGGAGTTCTAATATAATACTCCCACCTATCTGGGCTGTTATGAAATGTGCACTGAAATTCGCTAAATTCACAAAGCTCTTGTTCAATTTTACAAATTAGTAAATTGTGATCCATAGAGTCTCTAAAAAATTTTATTTTATTCGTTAATTCTAATAACTTTTGTTTAGTTGTGTCTATTGAACTTACCATAGCCGCTCTTATAAAAGTTGGTTTACAAAAAGTTGTCGCATAAGATCGTCTGGAATTTCTGTGGGTTCATTGTGTAATTTTGCAAATAGTTGAGCTTCCTGAATAGTGCTTTGAATTTGTGCTTTGTAGTGGTCCTTGTACTTACGGGCTCTACGATGCTTTACTATAAAAGCCTCAATAGATTTCCAATACCTTTGCATATTTGTTTCTGGGTACTCGCCTAAATAGATGTAAAATACTTGCATAGGATGTGCAGCAGAAAGTAACTTAGAAGTATGTTTCTGAGTTGTGTTTGAGTACTTAGAAATATCCTTGTCTATATATAAAGCATTATCCTTCAAGCCTACCTTTGCTAATAAGGAAGCATAAGAGTATAGGCTAGTACCTTTAAATGAGAAATTTCCAGTACAACTCTTTGCTTCTGGTAGTGATTGGTTAACAAATGCTACTGCAACTTCTTCATTTGTCATTGCTTTTCCTTAGATAATCTAGTGTACTTTACTTTGCCTTTATGTGATTCTTTACATACCACAATAGTAGTTGGGGAATCTTCAATAAACGAGTTAAGCGGTATTGTAAGCGCTATAGAGGAACGAATTGAAATATGTCTACTATTGTATTGAATACCATTACGTCTAAACCATTTAGCGTATGTGTCATCCTCTAAAAATCGTTTAGTTTCAAATATGTTTGGGAAAGTGATTAAAAATGTGTACATTAGGTATCCTAAGAAATAAATTGAATAAACTTAACTAGGCAGTAGGTTAATACTGCCCCATAAGTTTATGTGCTGTGTTCAAAAGTTAAACTCTGTAAAAGCACTGTTAACGCATGTGCTATGTGAACTCTAGAGTACGTTAAGGGTTCAAACCTTAATCCGCAGCTTCAAACTGCTATCGTTACAGCGTACCTGCTGTACTAGACAGAGACGTTCCAGCCAACCCCCTGCTAAACCAATTGGTTATGCAGCTCTGTCGTCCGGCTAAAATTAAAAATTACTCTATAGGCCTATGGATAGTTCCATCAGGACACTGAATACGGTCAGAAGAAATGTTTAAGTAGGCGTGGACTAATTTAGGAAAATCCTCAAAAGTGCATTTCGTGAGATCGAATGGAAAATAGTATGCTACGTATTTGTTATAATCCTCCCTTAGGTGCTCAATATCCTCATCAATCCAAGTAATATCCATAATGACAATTTGAGTAACTAAGTCTAGAGTAATAGATGCTTCTGCCCAGCTCTTAGTGTTTTGCATACCTTCCTGAGTATACTCAATAAGTCCTTCGTTACGACTATTATAACCTGCTCCTGTAGATTCCAAAAGTTTGATAGCATACTGAGTGGGAGATGCTATAGCTTTGATGAAATCATCTACTAATAAGCCTGATTCAAAAATAGAGTTTGCTATATTTAAAGAACTACTGGTATATCCACCCCAATGGTAATAAGAATTTGCTAATAACTCACCATCTGCTTGAATATTAATTACTAAACGTTGTCCCATAAGTTAATCCTTAAAGTAGTAAAATGATTCTATATAAGAAACATCAAAAGGTAAATCTGATGTCTGTTTAAGTTTGTAAAATTGAGATTTACGGAATTTATCTGAAGTTGAGTTTGCAATAAGTTGAAAGACTTGCTCTGTACTTCGTACTAAATGATAGTTGTGCCCAAGAGCAATTAACTTACTCTGGATAAGCTTCTGGTCTGGAGATTGAATACCTCCTTTAGGACGTTTGAATTCTAGGTTAAGAACTTGTGCTTCTGGTAGATAAATTGATAAATCCTGAATGCCTGTCTCCATTCCTTCCCGCTTGGCTTGGGAAATAACTTGAGCCTTCTGCTTAGGAGTAAGTCCTTCAAGAGAGATTCCATTAAGGGATAAATTGATAACTAAATCCTGATACATAACACGAAGCATTGCTACTACAGTTTGCTGTAAAATTGCTTCAGTTGACATTAAACAGATTCCTTAAAATTAAGTGTATTTAGTGTAGTCTGAATTGCTGCTTTGTGCTGATCTAGTAAAGTTAATGTGTCCTCTAAATAAGCTTTGGAGCTATTAGAAGGTAAAGAGTCTAATAGTTCTGCATACTCTAATTTAAGTATGGTACTATTAGTTCCTTTTGGAATAGTTTGTTGGGCTCGCACATTTGCAATTATCTGCTTTAATCTGTGATATACATTATGCTCTTCTGAGTAAGCGCATCTTTCAAATTGGTTCAATTCTCTACATAAATTAGTATAAATAAAGGGTAGTTTGTTATCTCCTACTAATGCAATTAAATTACTACGAAAAGTCGTTGTGTAAGGCAATTGTACAGAATTTGTAAATTGGAATAAGTCTAGATATTCGTCAAAGGTTAGAAATTTTGATTCTGTTTCTAAGATACTATGAAATTGTTTTTCGAATTTTTTTTTATCTGTATAAATAAAATCGGGCAGTTTTGCTTTTGATTTTTGCTCATACTGTTTAATAGCAAAAGAATACAATTTGTATATATTGAATATACCTTGTTTATTTTGTTTTATTTTTTCTGCAATGATATGATTGTACGCTGGTATCATAGAGTTGTATTGTCTAATTAGAAAATTTAGCTTTTTTGCAGTACCTACTTGAACTATTTCTTCTAGAGCTATTTTATATTTAAAATTATCCATTTAATTTTCCTATTAAAGTTTCTATGTTGTCCTTGTGTGCATTTAAATCAGAAATAAAATTTTCTTTAAACACTTTGTGTTCCGGTAAGTTAATATACTCAATTAGACTATTTGCTAGTTTACTATCTTCTGGGGTTGAACTACTCATTAGCACTAATGCACTTTGTAGGTATCTTGCTAAAAGTTTTTGTTTATTTGTAGGTTTCTTTGGTATTTCTGCTACAAAAGGGTCGTAGTATGAATCTAAGTCCTCTTGAAATTCTTTCATAAATGCTACATTCTGGTAACCAGCAGAATATCTAATATGGTATGGATTTAACAGAGTTACATAGGCAAACCAAGGAGAGTTTTCTGAAATTAACTTGGTAAGTTTGATAGAAGGATAAGGACATTTGGATAACACCAAATCAAAGTATTGTTTACGAAGGACTTCTGAATACGTTTGGATTTGATCTAAAATTCCTTCTACTTGAACTGAATTAAGAGATTTTCCTTCTAAAGATTGTGCAAATAAAGTGTACGACATAAGGTTGTCTGCTATAGAAACAGATAGTTTTGTAGAACCTGAGTTAATACCTTTTGCGCTGCGTAATTTACCCTTCAAATAAGTATTTAAGTACTTTGTAGGATTGTTTACAGACTTGATAATTAGATCTTGAAAAGTAAATAGGAGTTCGGTCAATATATACGAATTATAGTGAATGTCTTTAGTAATAATACTTACATTATGCTTTAATTCGAAATCCAATAAGGCTTGATCAGGGTGTCTAAAAAAATAAGGAGTGCTAGTCCATCTATGTTTTCTTTTATGACTAATATCCAAAGTAATTAATTCAAATTTAAAAAGAGCTAATTCTACAGGTTCTGATAGTATAGCGCGGTAATCCAAAACCCCGTCTTTGTAGTCTGCCCAAAATTGCTTTAAGTCAGGTTCGTGAGTGTTTATATATTGTGCTACTTTATTTATAGTCATTTAATACCCTTTAAAATTAGTTTATCCACTTCCATTCCCATATCCACTTCCATATCCACTTCCATTCCCACTTCCATTTCCATTCCCACTTCCACTTCCATCTTCTTTTCCATCCCCATTTCCATCTTCTTTTCCATCTCCATCTATAGAAATTACACTAAATTCAATAGGTACATATTTAACTGGATTGTGTATAGGTAGTAAGTTGGAATAGTAGACTTTAAGTAAAAAACTATCCATTTGTCCTATCCCTTTAAAATTAATTTATTCTTTATCTTATTTAGTTTGCTATGTCAATTAAGACATAGCAATATCCATAGTTCCTTGGATGTTCATAGGATTTGACTGTGGAGTTAGGAAAACTGTAGAAAAGAGTTTGCGTAAAGACTTAACTTCGTCCCAAGAGCGTGGAATATCTGAGTAATTATCGCTAAATGAGACATAAATAGTCTTGTTAGGATCGATTTGCTTCTTTGTGATAAGTTCGTCAATACGCTTGAAAACTTTAAAGTGAGAAGTACCGCCGCATGCAATACGATTGCTTAGAGCTTTAGTAAATTCTGCATTTGCACCAATATCGTAATCAGAATTCAGTTTAAACTCCTTTACAATATCGTCGTCATGAATAATTATGTACATTTCCGTAATCTTCTGTGAGTGCTTATTAAATAAGTACAGCAACTTCTGTAGTCCTTCTGTAGCAACTGAACCTGAATGGTCAATTGAAAGAATCAAAGACAGTTTAGGGTCGGAATGCTTGTGTGCAGGAGCTTTGAATTTATGACGGTATACAATGTTCAGGTTAGACCATTCTGCTCTAAAAGTGTCAGTGATGTAGTGTACATCCTTGGCAAATTTAGCAGTTAGCTTCTTGAACCAGCCTGTTTTGACTTTGACGGCATTGAACGATTCTTCAAAGATCGGTGCAGAACCTGTTCCGCGAGACATAGTTGCAAGAGCATTAGTTACCGATTCACCTAAGTCTGTAGTGATTGCTTCGTCTCTTGAGACGTATCCCTCAAAGTTACATGGGAAGATGGAGTTAGTTTCTTCGTCATAAGAAAAATTCTCGTCAAGCTTTGTGTCAGAAGGATTGTGTCCGTGGTTTTGCAGCATATCCTTAAGAATATCCATCTCGGAAAGATTTTGATCTGCGTAAGAAGAGTCAAAATGCTGTCCTTCTAAGATTACGTCCAATTCATTAGCTAACTTAGAAGCTTTGAATAACTTACTGATTGTGCTGTTTACTGCATAATTACATGCTACATTACTAAGAGCATAGTGATGTTTTCTAGAGATTGATGGAGCATTATGCTTGATAATAGCCGACATCATATGATAGTGAGTTTGAGTGTTCATCAAACGACTTGATTTAAGTGCTTCTCGCATATAGAGATAGGCAAAAAACGTTGGAAATTTATGAATACGTTTCATAATTCGCTTAAAGTCTTTCTCCTCAGCATAAAAGAAAGCAATAGTGACTTTAGATGAATCATCATGCTTGATATAAGCTGTAACAAATTCCTCTAGAGCATTAAGTTTCTTTGCAGGCTTAGGTGCCGATTGGATTAGACGAGCCTCTACTTCTACCGGTAAAGTTACAAATAAATTTGCTACTAAGGTAGAAGTTTTGCTTTGTCCACATAATTGATTGGTTGCTTTAGCAACTTCTTTGAAGATGAAAGATGCGCTTTCGTATAGAAATTCTTGCTTAGTCATTGTAGACTCCTTGTAAATTACTCAGCTTTTGCATAAGGCTGAGCATCAAATGTTAATTTTGCTTCAGGAGATAAAGGTATAATCTCAATCCACTGAAGTAAAACACTAGGCACTGGTGCTTGGATTTTGCTATCCTTATGTATGCCATGTAATGCTATGTGAGATAATGTAATTCCATCATCCAAACATCTCCAAAAATACATACGTCTTGCGTCAGAAAGGATAACCTCAGTCTCTGACTTATCCTCAACTTTACCCATCCAAACTCCTGCACTATAAGTACGAATTATAGCGTATTTTCCCTTTGCGTAGTCTTTTATATCCATCGTTTGTCCTTTAAAATTAGTTTATCCGTATCCTTTCCCATCTCTATATCCTCTTCCATCTCCACTTCCATCTCCATATCCTCTTCTATATCCGTTTCCATCTCCATATCTATCTCCATATCTATCTCCATATCTATCTCCATATCTATCTCCATCTCCATCCCCGCTTCCATTTCTATATCCACTTCCATCTACATTTCTGCACTGATCAACTGTAGAATCTGCACTAAATTTAATAGGTAAATATTTAACAGGCTTATGAATTGGTACTAGATTTGAATAGTAAACTTGAAGTAAAAATTTATCCATTACTTATCCTTTAAAATTAGTTATTCCTACATGTTTAATTACTTTAGTAAAAGCTTCTATTCGAGTATCTCTATGCAGACATTCTGTAGAATATAAAAAATTCATTAGATTATTTAATTCTATAAATTTAGTAAGAATACCGTTGTGAGAGTCTGAGTAAATAAATAAGTTGATGATATCTTCTGAGTCAGGTGAATAATATTTAATAATCCTCTCTAGAGGACCCCAAATCGTATGTTGATCGTATTCGACATATCCTTCGTCCTCTAGCTCAGGATACTCTGTGACGTAATGTCCAGGTTTTTGTGCATTATCTGGCATATCATCATATGGATCATTAGAAAAATCTGTATCTGAAATAATTTCTATAGAGTTTATGTCTGGCACATCTTTTCTGGTTAATACAATGTCCCAATCAGATTCCTCTGTAGCACAGTTAAATGCCCTAGAACCTGTAAGAATTCCTGCTTCAAGCAGGTATTCTAAATGTGTCATTATGGTTCCTTGCTTGGATTTTAGAGCAAATACTCCTGTGCAATAGACATAAAGTGTTTGATATCCGGAATGTCCTTATTAAATGCTTCATCTAAAGTTTTGCTAGTTGTGTTTGGATACTTACTAGCATCCTTTGGCATGTTTAATAGGCGGTCAATAACAAAAGTGATACCCTCGCTTATAGGATGATCTGCTGAAGCATTAGTGTACTTAGTATAAAGTTCGCCAAATACAAAACCAATGAATGCTGACTGTTCCTTGTTCGTAGACATTAAGTCAAACAGATAAATTCCATCCTGCACAGAATTAATAAAATTAGTTATGTACGAATAAATAATAGAATCAAGCGGATCCTTAGTTGAAAGGTCTACTATCTTGCGTGACTTAACTGTACTAGTAAAATCTATAGCTGCTACATATGCAACGTGCGTCTTGAATGCTTGAGTTGCTGCTTTGGAAACTTGCATTCCTGCAATATGGTGAGCAATAGTAGGTAATTCAGCTTCTGAGTAGAGAGATAATTCCGCTGCGATTGCTGTCCAAGCACGAGCTGAAGCATATCCTTCAACACCTGTAGATTCGTCTTCAATACAAAAATGAGGTTTTGCTTTGAGGAAAGAAGCTACTAAGTAATGCAGACGACTTCCGTAAGAGTCAAGCCAATACTCAAAATTGAATTCGATGTTCAAAATTGAGAGTCTGTTACGAACTGCGCTGTTAATACCGTTAAAGCCAGCTTCTTGAGAGTTGTTCATTGTAAGAATAATTGCTACGTTATCTGGCAATTTAAAATTACCTAAACGACGTTCGAGTAAGAGAGCATAAAAGTATGACTGCAAGTACCCTGGTACCATATGAAAATCATCTAAAAGCAAGATAGTAGGTTTACTTTGAGCAGCTTTGAGAGTCTTCGACATAAGCTCTGGAATAGACCATGCAGTTGCGTTTGGTTCTGTACCATCAATAGACGCTTCCTGAAATTGTGGAGCGGCGTACTCGTTAGGTAGACCGGAAAGATTTTCTACGGACAAACAAGGCGCTGACTCAGTAACTAGGTTCATTCCGAGTTCTCTAGCGAGTAACTGAATTTGTGTAGATTTACCTGTTCCAGGAACTCCGGCTAATGCTAAAGGTGCTATTAGTTTGTTAGATAACTGCCCTTTGATGTTTGCTTTGATAATTGCTATTTCGGTAGTGTTCATTAGTGTTCCTTAGTAGAGATTAATTCATCTAAAATTTCGTTTGGAGTGCGTTTAATATCTGGGTGGTACTTAGCTTTAATAGCATTTAACTCATTACGTAACTTAAGTAAAGATTTCTCTGCTTTAGGAATTTTCTTTTCGTTAAGTGTTGTAAAAGTAAAACTCATAGTGCCTTTAGGTAATTGTTTACCTGCTTTGTACGTAGTGGCATATTTAGAGACCCATAACTTTACTGTTACAGGATTTACATTATATGATACAGCTACAATTGATATGTAATCATTAAGTGCTTTCTTGGATTCAAATGTACGAGTTAAAATTAACTCTACAATTCTACATTTAGTTGGGACATCCAGACGTAGTCTAAGTCCTGCGATTGCTGCGTGTGCGTTTTTCATGGTTATTCCTTTATTGGTTTAAATGATTGTATATAGATATGTGGGTCGTTAGTCCAATCTATACGTTGTCCGTGGTTGTACATAACTTTATATGTGCCTTTAGATTCTACTTCAGGGTCTACTTGAAAGTATTTAAAAGATAAGTCAAACACTATTCCATATTGCATAGTATAAATACTACTCATTAAGATTGTCCTATTAGGTTTCTCATAGCATTGCTTTAAGCTCATCAAAGCCTATATTGTCGTAAGTTTTAGATATAACTTTGAGCAACTCTGCAACGCGTTTAATAGCAATTAGGTCATCATGCGTTACCGTACTGTCCCAGTAGTACTGGAAATCGTTGAGCATAAGATCATCATGCTTTTGATCTTCAAGCCACTCTTCGTAGTACCCTTGCTCGGTTTGGTTGCATTCTAAATCTTCTTTAGTTATTGACATGTAAGTCCTTTAAAATTAATCTGATACGTACATGAATTCGACATAAAAATCTGTATGTCCATAAAGTACGCTTGATTGTAAAATGTCGTAAATTCTCTCAAATTCCAGGAAACGGCCGAATCTATGAGCTTTGGATTTGTTGTGAGACCAATACCATTCTTGTTTTGCTTCTTCGTCATAAGACAAGTATCGTTCTTCAGAATCTTTGATTAGTATATATTTAGTAAACATTAGCCGCCCTTTAAAATTCGTAGTAGTTCCAGCAGGAAGTCTTGCTATACATTGTATTTGTAGTATTGTCTAGTATACTACTACCAACTACTGTGTAATTGTCTACTTTTTGCTGATTAGACCTATGATATTCAGAACATACAAGTGGTTTGTTAGATGCTATATATGCTTCCATTTGCTTACTTCGTTTTGAGTGTTGTATTAACGCAAAATAAAGAAACATAATTATCAGTATAGGAATTACTAATTTTCCTAAATGTGCTATATATTTCATAACATACTTTCTGAAACTTGCATTAATGACACTGATACCCCAAGTATTACTGTTAATAATAATATCCAGGCTAAACTTAGATGCATTAATTTAGCGCTATTGTAATAACTGTAATAACCTGTAAAAATTCTTACTAAAGTTCCTACAATATACTTATTTGCTACCAAGGCATAATAAGTAAGCAGGTACCCTCCTGAAAATATAATTAGTAAAGTAAATAAAAAATCCATTATGTGTCCTTTAAAAAACTTGGAAGTTCACCTATAAAAGGCTCACAATTTTCGTAGGAGTAGTCTACAACTCCGTTAAAATTAAAGTATAGTTGTTCCTCGATAGAGTGGCTGCTTAACTTTCCTACTATAGGCGTATAATCATCTCTGTTCCAAAACCAACACCATTCTCCTACTTCAGGTTGCCACAATTCCCAATGTTTTGATTCGTTCTCTGTACCATCATATTTTTCATCATAATCTTTATCTCTATATGAGTATTGTTTTATAATACCTAACCAAGTATTTCTTATCCAATCCCCTGCTTTAAATTTACTCATCTTATTTCCTTTAATATCCACTCACAAGCTTTGAAGATTGCCTCTGGTTCTGAGTTTGCATTTTCTGATATTGATTCATAATCAGTACAGGCATATTCATTTTGCTTTAATGCTCCTTTTCTTCCTATAAAAATGCCACTCTTTAATTTATATCTATGTTTATCCCAAGCCCACTCTTTACACCTATGGGCAAACTCGTATATATTAATCGTGCTCCATCCCTCTTGTCTTGCTACTTGGTAAGGCATCAGGTTTCCGTCAAGCCTGTCTGTTAGATAAGTTATTTCTACATTTAAAACTTTACTTAAAAGCTCTTTACTTGGTAATGTCATTTTGTCTCCTTTAAAGTTTCTACCATTCGTACTTGTCCCACTCACTTCTTTTGGTGCTACTTACAAAGAACAGTCCAATGAAAATCGAGATAAAAGCACATATAATAACAAAAATACTCATCTTATTTCTCTCCTTTTAAAAGTTCTGGATTTTGGTGGATGTAGATTTTATTGTGTTTTCTAGAATTACAACTCTTACATAGTGGTTGTATATTCTCAATGTAATCAGTTCCACCTTTGCTTAACGGTATAATATGATCTTTTGTAAGCTTTTCATCACTTCCGCAAAATACACATACATTTCCGCAACTATCTTTTAATCTGTCCCACTCAATTAACGTATGGCTTCCTTCTGCATTTTTCTCTTTTGCGTATCGTCTAGCTTTTAGGTGTGCAATTACATCAGGATTATTTTTACAATATCTTTTATGATATATTTGCTTAGAATCGTTATCTTCTCTTACACCTTTATATGCGTGTTGCTCTTTTAATGGTAGTTTTGTTTTTCTGAATTCAGAATAACAACCCATTGAGCAAAAGTGACGCTTCTTCCTGTTATAACTAGACGGTTTGTCACTCGATAATTTTCCGCACATATCACAATTAAATTCTACTTTTTTAGATAGTGCTAAACTTATTTTTGCTTTCGTTTCTTCGCTGTGTTTTTCTTTTCTTGGCATAATAACTCCTTGTTTTCATATTATACTAAAACTCCTAGTTATTGTCAAGTAAATGACTATGTTCGTAGATGTTTCCGATTACCTCAAAATGCTCATAACTGTGTGTTCCTAATATCTCTAAATATTTACAACCATCATTTTTGTATTTGTATCTCCACAGTGCACATGATGAGTCATAATATACTTCTGCTATATCACCAAAACAGTTTAGTATATCCCCCTCATAAATCTCAACACCGTTTTTGTCTTTTAAGCCTGTGTATTGCATAACTTCTAAATCATTTTCTCCCCAGTGAGCATCTGAAATAGCCAATTTGCTATCTTTATCTATTTTTGCATCAATCATATCAGATATCATACCGCTCATATGTATTGAAAACGCACCAGAAAAACACCCACTAGACTTACTCCAAGCTCTAAACTTAATCTCTCTCATTTACAAACTCCTTATAGTATCTATTCTTCCTTTTGTTCCCATCTGTTACATCCAAAGCTATGTTGTGTTACATTATCTATGGTAAATCCATTACCCACGTCCTTTTCACAATATCCTAACTTGTATCCATATCCTGTATCATCTTCATCCCAATGTTTACAATTCTCACAAGTTCTTGACTCGAAGTCATCAAAGATTTTATCTATAAGAAGCTTTACGTCATTGCTTGCCATAAAAGACGCACTATTTCCAGCACTGTCTATAATCAACCCTCCTGAATCATGGTATACTATTTCTGCTATTACTTCTTCTTTGGTCATTTAATATCCTACTTGTTTAATATCCCCGATATGCCTATTAGGGTAGAGTTGTTTGGTTATAATAGCAGCTTCATGTTCATTGGCAGCTTTGACTAGTACAGTAGGATGGTTAAATCCTTTTGAATCTCTGAACGTAGGCATAGCTACCAGAAACTTAAGAAGCATTTTCACGACCTAGTAGATGTGTAAATAAGTCTATTATAAAGTGGTAGACTTTAATAGTTAGTAATGCAGCAATAGCAGGTAAGAACTGTATAGTAGGTGTAATTAATTCTGCTATACTGAAGGCTATAATTAGTATCCAAACATTAATATAGGGATCTAAAAAGTTTTTTAAATTCATTGTATTTTCCTTTTGTGTGGTTGGCTCAGAAGAGCAACTAATAGTTTCAGAAGGTTCCATTTCGTCTTCCCATTTACAGTTAGCGTCTAAAGTATGGGAGCGGACACGGCTAGTATCAGAATAGTCAGCAAGTATCCAATTGTTATCTGTATCGGTCTGAATTATACGTGAGCCTGCCGGATGTCCAAAAACATCTTTAGTTACTATAGCGACACGTTTGTAGAACTTGTTAGGTATATCGGATAGATACCAGTCATCAGCTTTTGCATTACAATCGGAAAGAGGAGTGTTTGATTTTTCTCCAGTGATATGAGATACAAATTCCCAAGAGTTGCTGGTACCATCAAATACTATATAGTCTGGAGCAGAATTCCAGCCAAGCCTACGATAGCCGTACTTACTGTTTTTGTCTAGTTGTTCTAGTTTCATATCAATCCTTTAAATATCTCTATAAATAGGTTTACGTAGTAGTAACTTATCCCACCAAGTACGCATGTCTTTACTAGCTAAATAGTCTAAGTATCGGGAAGCTCTTTTAATATTGTTAGTACGGACTATCCCTTCTAAAGTAGTCCATTCAAGTAGAGTAATGTCCTCTCTTTTGTTGCATCTATTTAGTCTGTATTTCAACTTGTAAATACGATGGTGGTAAAGTCCACGTATACGATCCGTTATATCTAATGTTTGTCTTACTCCTGTGATTTTTACATTCATTTATTAACCTCCCATTCTTGTTAAAAAATAAGTGATAGGAAGTGTAATGATTACTATGCCTATAAAGAATACCTCTTCTTCATTCCATTTAAGCCACCATTTGAACTCTCTGTATTTACTTTTTATATTTTCAATTATATGTTTCATTTAAATTTCCTTATTTAATTGTAATAACACTAATACCATTAGTACGGTATAGGTTTTGTAGTCGTTCTGTTTCATAATTGACACATGCTCTAGTTCTACACTCTATAACTTTAATACCTCTAGGTATATGTATATCTAATGTAGGATGAACTATCATAGTATCACCTTTAGTTATAGCACACTTACCTGTAATGTCAGTAGTGTCTATAATGAATAGAGTCTTAGCGGATAAGGTTAGACTTATCAGTAATAGTATAGTTAATCGCATAATTGCTCCTTCATCTTCTGTAGTTTAACCCTGGCTCTTCTTAATAGGTAGTGATTAGCTGATGTAGGATTATTAGTATGTTCTGCTTTATAGTACATAACTAATAACTGCTGATCTATAATTTCAAGGTCATGTGGTTTCATATAGTCTCCTTTGAGTTTGAGATGATTTGCATGTTTATTGTTGAGGTTATATTGAGCCAAAAAGGGTCAATTCTTTGTTGAGAAATTGAAAACTGTTGTTCTATCATATCCAAGACGATCATGGACTTCTTGATGACAAATAGAACATAATGTAACTAAATCTTCCATTCTCTCATCTCCTAGTTTTTCATAAGTAATATGATGTATGTGGAGATTGTTCTTAGAACCGCAAGATTGGCATGTGGAATTGTCTCGAATAAGTACAGATGTCCTTAGTACAGTCCATTTACTTGACCGCAGGTAACGTAATTTATCTTCTGCAGACATAAATTGATTTGCCCGCCATTCTGTCGGGGTATTAATATTCGCAAAAGGGTCTGGTGTGCTGTCCTTGTAAGGTACATAATTGAAGGGATGAACTGCAGGAGCCTTAGGAGTTTGCCTACTATCTTCAAAAAAAGAGGAGGGCACAAAAAACAAGACTATCTTCAAAAAAAGAGGAAACCACCAAAGGTAGGTTAAAACAAGTACTGCAAAGATTAAAAGTTCCATAAAAATTCCTTAATTAATTAGCTATTCTTCCTTGCGGGTTAGAAAAAAAAGAGTAGCACCCCGAAGGGTACTACAAATTTGAGCGAAAGCCTACACATCCTACTGGACGGTTGTTCTCGTCTCTAAGGACGTTTCCTGGTGCAAGTAAGTCCTTTCGGTCTGGGAGTGCTCCTAATACTAGAGCAGAAACTATGTACATAACTCCCTCCTCTGGTTCTGGAAGTCCTTCAATAGAGTTAAGACTTGATGTAAATATAGGAAACCCACAAAACTCTGCTGATTTGCGGGTTACTGGCTTAGCTCTAACTACTCTACCTGAAGGTGGAATTGCTGTTCCTGTAGTTACCTCGTTAATTGTATGTGCTGTTAAATTGATTATCATTTGATTATTCCTTGATAGTTAACTAGTCCTATTTATTTAAGGACTAGTGGATTGATACTAAGCTCTCCTTCAAGAGGCTCAACTAATGCCATAACTTCGTTAAACTCTGCTATTGCTGAGGCTGGAATGTTAAGGCTACGGATGTAGTTTTGCAAGATTGACTTGCGATCACGGTAAATTTGAGCTAGAGATGGTTCGTCTGGAGTAGTTCCATTAGCGTACACATCACGAGCAAAAGCACAGGCTTCTGAGTCAAGAATCATTGCGTCATGAATTTCAATTAAGAATCCATAAACATCAATAACATGAGATGCAGTGTTGTCTAGAGGCTGTGGGTCAAGTCCATGAATAAGTCCTGTGACGGTATAGCGTTTGAATGACTGAAGGTCTGGAATACGCACTGTACTAGTATTGTGGATACGACGGATTCTGCCTGTAGCGGTGTCGAATAAATCGTATACAGTAGTAGTCTCTCCACGATTGTGGAAGCGATTACAATAAGTTTTGCGAGACTCCCCATTAACCACAAGAATCATCTCTGGTTGCATTTGAGCATTGTTAATTAAGAAGTCCTTAAATGCAGTAGCTACAGCAAACTCGCCATTAGATAGCTCATGCTGGAATGCAATAACTTCCTCTTGAGTATACTCAATTCCCATGTCGTTCCACATAGCTTGAGCTGATAGCTGAGAGCCATAGAGAGGTCTCATCGCTGTCTTGAATTGCTTACGATTAGTTACTACATCATGTCCCCAAGCGTCGTTAAGAAAGTTGGATTTGATAATGTTGCAACGTTCCATAAATGGTCTATGTCCTAAGATTAAACCTAAGAAGCCTAAGACTGAAGCTGACATATCGATTTCAACAGGTACGAGAGATTTATGGGGCTGAATTGCTGGGTCAACAAAATTCATATTGCCTGCTAAAGCGCGTTTGCTGAGGATATTTCTAGAGAATGGACTGAAACATTGGTCAATGTCTGCGTATACACGCATAGCCCAAATATCCTCAATAATTTCGTCATCTTTAGCCTTGTTGTGTTGTGCTTTGGTCCAATAACATTTGCGTCCAAATTCTACTTTAGCATCAACTGTGCCTGATTTGAATCCCATTAATTCTGCTATGAATAAGTACTTGTCACGAAGTCCTGCTTTAGTAACAGTTTGACGATACTCTTCAGGTATAACTAGTAAAGCACGCATTACTTTGAACCCTACAGGATTGCCAATTTTGCTAAGGTCTCCACGAATGTTGCGACCACGTTGGTCAAGACGATTAGGTCCTGCGTTATAGAGATTCTTGTCGTCGTATAAATAAGATTCTACAACTTCAAGGCCTAACTCGCGATAGTTTGCGTGGTCCTCTACAATTTGCGGATAGTCAAGAATCATCTTCTCGATACCTTTGTTGATTTGAGAGACAACAAAGTCCTTATGCTTGAACATAGTAGTAGTGTCAAATGAGTACTTAACTTTACCCGATTTAGCAAAGCCTGGTTTGTTAAGTCCTGTATTCTCGGATTTACCACGAACTGATGTAACGTTTGATGGGTAAGGTTTATGGTCGTCATGTAGTTCAAGTCTGTACTCGAGGAACTTATGATACATACGCGTTGAGTCTAGTTCCTCACGAGTAACATACTCAAGGAGTTTAGATTCGTTAATCCATGCTTCTGACCAATTGTTGTTTGGTCGTGTGGATACTGTAATCCATCCTGCATCGGATAGAATACGTAGTAGTTGGTTGTGTAACTTAGGGTTAGCAATTTGCTCTGCCCAATAAGTCATTGAAGTTGGCTCGCCTGCCCCACGAGTTATGTAGCGATTGAACATAGCTTTGAACATGCGTTTACATGCTTGATTTACCTGCAAATCACGGATGACTGGCAATTCTAGTGTGTTTGTTAAGATTTGGTATCTTATAGTTTGTTTGTTCATTTTTTAATCCTTATGTAGTAAAAAGCCCAAATGAATGGGCTTGAATGGTTAGTCTTCTATAGTAAATGAAGAGGACGCATTTAGTGCTTGAGTAGCTTCAAATTCTGCTGATTTGCGCTCAACAGCAAGTTCTGCACGAGTAAACCAAAGATCGATACGGTCTTGAGTAATTACTTCAGGTGTGAACTCTTTGATGTTCATCTTGAGCATGATTGAAGCAAGTAATTGGCGTAATTTAGGAAGATTACCTGGAATAGCAGGACTTATTGTGCCGTCTTTAGCCATATATGCAGGACTACCTAAAGCTTCGTTTGCTTCCATAAGTTCAAGCATGCTGATACCTGTAATAGCTGAATATTGCATAGCAAGTTCATCTGTAAATGCTGAACGAGATGCTGAGATAATACCGATTACTTGAGCTAGTCCTGCTCCAAAGAATGATACAGGATAGCACTGAATTGAGTACTTTGTGCCATCTTTAGTTACAAAAGGCTTGATTTGGTTAAGCTGGTTAATAATTGCATTTAGTTGCTTGATTTCTCTGTCCTTAGCTGAGATTGAGCGTTGTGCTTCGATGAATGCTGGGTTCTCAAGAACTGCTTTAAGACTATCCATATGTGCTTCTTCATGCTTTTCTTGTGCTTCTGCTACTTTGTCTGCTAATTGTTGTTCGAATGTTTTTGTCATGTAATTTTCCTATTTAATTTATTTAGTTTGGTTAAGCATTTCTGCTACTTCTGCTTGTGTATAGCCTGCGTTTAGCAATGTTGCTTCTGCGTTTTTGCGAGCAAGATTAAGGTTTACGATTGAGTCGATCAAGTCTGCTTTAGCTTCGTTAAGTACTTCTAGTGCCATTGGTTCAAGAGATTGAACAAATGTAGAGCCTGCATGCATACCATTATCTACGATTGCTAATGATGAGTCAAGAGTAGAACCTGTACGGTTGTATGCTTTCTTAAGTAAGCCTTGCTCTTTTTTGCGGGGTGTATATTGTGGTCCTGTTGTGGTACCTGGAATAGCTGATGCCATATTATCCTCCGATTTAATTTACTATAGTTTACCGTCATTTCAGACGGCACATGAAAAGATAGAATTAGCGTGCCATTTCCGCTACTATGTCTAGTATGCGACTGCGTTGGTCACGATTGTAGCCGAGCTGGCTAAGTGGTGTAGCTTTGCGCTTAGACTTGCGAGGTGCTTCTGAACGCTCGATTGCTCGGTTAGACTTTACGCCTTTAGATTGTATGATTTGGAAAGTAGTCATGGTTTGCCTTTTTAAGTTTAAGTATTGATATAGGTAGACGTATTTAAGCGTAAGGCCGATGGTTTAAAGTATATATTATTTCTTTACAGTAAATGTTGTCAATAATATAGATACCATTAAATTGTAAAATTAAAACGTAGATAAAAATAAATGATGTCGATGTGAATAAAATGTGAATAACTTTAAAAATATGTGAATAAGATGTGAATAAGTATAATTGTGTATTGAGAGAGTATTGAGGAATTTGGGGTGATTAAGGAGGAGTTAAGGTTTGGTTAAGTTGGAAGTTAAGTTGGAGTTGGGTTAAGTTAAGTTGGAGTTGGATTGTAGTGTAGTGTAGTAAAACAACAACAGAATTGCTCTGACTCTCTAAAGAATTTTTTTTTAAGTTTAAATTAAGCAAATATTGTCAGCAAACATGCCCCAATCATAATATATATAAATATAGAGTTCATCTACACTTACAAAATTAGTGGTTACTACCGGTGGTAATACAAACGGTGGTAATTGCCCCAATCATAGGAATCAGGTACCTTAGAGTATGACATTTAAGTAAGCTCTAAGTCTATAAGTGGTAAAATTCATTAAATCAAAGAACAAAAGGAGCGGAAAGTGGTAGATGAAAGACTTACTACAATTAAAGTCACTAAAGATATGACTAAACGATTGAAACTAGTTAGCAAGTTAAGAGGTAATAAAGAAACTCAAGCAAGCCTAATAGGAAATCTGCTAGACGCTGAGATAGCAAGATTAGGATATAAATATAAAGGTACAGTACATGGAACAAACTAAGAAGTACATAACAAGTGCTCCTGAATGGATAAGTCCTCAAGGAATTAAGATCGATGAGAAAATAGCACAATTCAATCCTGCCAAGCCTCCGCATGAGTATGAAGCATTAAAGCTACAGATTGAAGTTGATGGTCAAACAGATCCCGCATATATGCGTGGTGGATTGCTAGGTGATGGTAGACATAGACTACAAATAGCCCAAGAGCTTGGTAGAAAACTGCTAGTGCAAGAAATTGACGCAAGTATGCCTGATGAAGAGTATATAAGACTCTGTAATAAAAATACATTTGGTGCAAGAAATGATACACCTGCTCAAACTGCAATTAAAGCATATGAACTAGTGAAACGATTTGGATACACCGATGCTAAAGCAGTTAAAATGGTGGGAGTCAAAGACTCAAGAGCAATAGGATATGTAAGGTATATAGCAGATACTAGACATGCTAAAGTGATTGAACACCTTAAAGCAGGTGGTATGGCTGAGATTAGAAATAAGGATGGTGAAATTGTGTACAGAGGCGTGGCCCTTAAAACAATTAAAACCCAAATAGCTAAACTGGAGGAAGAAGAAATGCTAATAACTGATAACTCAGAACAACTGGAAGAAATTGCGGTAGATTACAATAACTACTTAAATACTGAGACTGCTAAAGATATATTCTGGACTACGATAGGTAAGAATGAAACAGTAAGCATTGAAACTAAAAAGTTGATGTGTGAACTGCTAAACCTCAAGTACAAATTAAAGGAGAAAACAGATGGACAAGCAAGTAAAATGTAGAAATGGTAATGTTACTATAGGAGATACGCTAGTGTTCGGCGTATACAACAGTGCTAGAGGAAAGCCCGGTGAAACCGCAACAATCACTGCGATTGATCCTGGAGCCTATAGCACAATGGTCAAGTTCAACGATGGCACTTGCTGTTCAAGTGATAAGCTATGGAACGCAACTAAGCTTAAAGTGGACGGCTTACAATAACAACTAGAGACTTGCTACCGCAGGCCGAAGGCCGAGGACCACACCAAACAATTGTAAAGTCTGTGAGTCTTTAAAAATTCTATCCTCTAGTGAAAGGTGAATTTAATGTTAGAGATGAAGGTGAAATAAAAAAAGAGATAGCCAGATTCTGGAAATTACTTAAGAAATCCTGCCAGAAACTGGCAAGATTTTAATAGAAGCCTGTATTGAGGAATCCTAACTAAAAGATAGCCCCACAATGGGACTAATAGTCACTTAAGATGTCTCCTATTACAGTTTCTAAGTGGGATAGGATAGATGCTTTGACATAAGCCATTTTGAGTGCATATTCTTCTGCTGGGATATCCGCTTCTGCCATACGCTCATCCATTGAGATAAGATATTCGCAAACTTTGCTATCATCTGGTCCTTTAGCATAGAGGTCCCACTGGATTAATTCATCTAAGAGTTCATTACATCTAGCAGTACAAACTTCCTCAGGAAGTTCGTTCTCTAGGTACTGTTCTAATAATGTCATATTAAGCTCCTTTCACTGGGAAAGCTTCAACTGCTTCGTCTAGGTTAACAGTTGGATGCTCAAGTTCTACGAAGAACATTTTAGTGTTGTCGTCCCTGAGCACTTTAGCATCAACTGCTACATTAAGCCATAAGCGTTGGTCTACAACCATGTTACCTTGCTTGTTAAGGTAGAATAACTCAGCTCTAACAAACTTACCACTCTCTGACGGTATGAAGTCTTTAATAGACTTAACTTTATCAAACTTCATGCCTGCTTTAAGCATAAGCTTTCCATAAACTCTAGTGTTACGAAGTCCTGCTTCGTCGATTGTTGCACCGTCTTTGATAGATGCTACTGCGTTGTTAAAAGATATATTTGACATGTTAATTCCTTATGAATGTAAAGCCCGAAGGCTTAGAAGTTTGACCCGAAGGCACCATTAAATTGTTAAGCCTTTGCCGATTTAGCAATATCTTGTAGTAGAGTAGTCTCTGCGTCTAAGAACATTTGTAGCATTGATGCTGTAAAGTCATCAGCTTCAGCTATAGCTTTGCGTGTATCTTGCATAGAAATAGATACGGTATTGAATGCATCTTTAGCATCCTCTAAGTTCTCTACTGCATTGTCTCTAACAGTTGCTACTCTCATAGTCTCTAAGTTAGACTTAACGATTTGTCCTGCGATTGCTACAGTTCCTGCAGTTACTTCTGCAGTTGACACTACAATGTCTGCAGTTGAACTAAGTACTGACTTAGTGCTTTGGAAGATTGTTCTTTGTTTCATGTTAATCCTTTATTAGTTTCATGTCTTTACGGACGAATGTACCCAAAGGGCCACTAAGTTGTCTAGCTTTTGCGTAGATAGAAGGTAAATAAGGTTCCTACACTAGCTACGGGGGGGGGTACCGGCTTGGGACTTGTGTGTGGGGGTGATATTACCAACCTCCCCGAAAATTTTTATTTTACTATAACCTCACCCAAAAATTTCTATTTTGTACATACTCCATCCCCTCATAATTTCTACTACTATAATAATGATCCCCTCATGTTCATTTAAGGTTACATTTAGTATAATCATGCATAAAACAAAAGGTAGAATAGAATGCGTAAAAAAGAGATTGTGGTAAATGGGGTTAAGTATGTATCCTTAAGAGAAGCCGCTCGGTTCATCGCTAAAGACGCTACTCCTGAACGCAATCCTAATACGATCGTTAAAGAATTGCGTACATTGTGGAAAGGCAGAGCGCCTTGGAAGATGTATGGCGAGTATCTTGTGGAGCGTGCAGATGCGTGAGTTAATAATGTTGTTGCTGTGGTTAGCTGGGATTGCCTTAGCAAAAGGATTCTGGTCACTAATGTTTGCTGTAATCATTCCGCCTTATGCTTGGTACTTAGCAGTTGAAAAGATAATGCTTTTAAATGGTTGGTTGTAGAAGATGGCCCGTGGTAAACCTAAAAAGCGAGAGCCAAAAACTGTAGATGGGGAAGTGTACATGCTGCTTATAGAGATAGATGGTACTAGTGTGATTAAGATAGGTACTACAAATAGATCTGCATTAAAGAGAATGCTAGAAATTGCTGAAGTGATACATGCTGCATATAAGTTCATCCCTAAGATGCAAATAGTCATCAATGAAAGAACCCGCAATAACTATGCTGTAGAAGCTGCTTTGCTAAAGAAGCTAGAGCAATACAGATATAGACCAACATTTGAGTTTGATGGATGCAGTGAGCTAGTCAAATGTGATACTGCTGTAGCACTTGCTGCATATAGAGAATGTATAGATGCGGATTATAGTCCAGCAAAAATAAACTTAATAGAAATATAGGAGAATGGAATGACGTTAAACACAAACGTAAAAAATCTGGTAAAAAATGTAGAAGGTCAAGTGCGTAGAATACAAGAGCAAGAAGGCCCTCAAATAACAGCTGACTTGCTTACAAACTTGCTTAAGGGTAAGATCAACCAGGAAACAATTGATGCAATCCTGGATGAAGTGCAACATATAGAGGAAAGAGATGGGATATCCCAAGACTACTTTGAAGAACAGTTCCTAACACATGCTGACCTCCTAGGTCCAGGGGTAACAGCAGGAATTCTGATAAATGCAATTAAATATGTAGCATTGGTACAATCCGGGTTAACTAGTCAGAAGGCATATGACGCTGTGTTCCCTCAAAAAGCTGCTGAAGTATACGCACGTGGGTCAGATACAAGTAGCTTTGCAACAATGTACGCTAAGAAAAAGACTGTAGTAGAGATAATGAAACGCTCTATAATTAGGGACGATATAAGACATGCTCCATTACGAGATAAATTACTAGATAAATTAGTACAACTGTCCAACGGTAGAGGTGCTAAAGAAGACGATTACGTAAGTCCGACAGTGCAATTAAATGCTACATTAGGAGCGCTTGATTACCTAAAACCGCCTGAGGATAAGTCAATAGACTTAAAAATTGGGTACAATGAAGAAGCTAAAGCAATGCAACAAAGCATAGCAGAACAACTTGCTGCTAATGCTGCTCTAATGAGACAACAATTCGAAGCAGGTAAAAGCTTAAAAGAAATACAACGTGTAAACGTAGTAATAGATGCAGTAGAGGAGTGATCAAATGGCGCATGACTATGACCCATCCCAATTAAGTGAAGAAGATAAACAGCTGCTGATAGAAGAGTACGGTGAAGAAATTGCGTTAAGATTAATTGCTAATACAGTGGATGAATCGGAGCGTGAAGAAATGCTTGCTATGGAAGCAGATGTAAAAGCAAAAGCCACGTTTGACTTAGATGCTGCGTTAGATAGCTACGACCCTACGTTCCCTAGGTACACACCAAGTCAAGATGCGTTTGAGTTCTTCACACTAATGCGTATGGTAGAAGGGCAAGACTTTGAGTTTAGTACTCCAATCGCGCACTACTTCATGGTTGACATGCTGCTAGGATACATAACAGACCCGATGCAATTTCCATATAGTGAGGAAGTGTGTAAAACAATAAATATAGACTTGCTTGCAATAGGATTCATGGAGTCGAGAGGGCTAGCAAAAAGTACAATAGTAATATCATTTTTCGGAGTATATAGTGCAATAAAAGGGGAGCTTCCAAATGGAATAGGTAAAGTGTACTTCTACCTGTGGCTTGCTGCTTCAAGTAAAGGTGGGGCAAGGATCAATGCGTTAGCTGTAAGAGCTATGTGTGAAGATAGCGTGTTCCTAAACGATTACTTCGAAGAAATGAGATTCACTGAAACAGAGTCAGAGTTTGTGCGTAGGGGAAATGGGCCAAAAAAAGATAGATCCTTCCTGATAAGATACCAAGGTATAAACACTGGGGTGCGTGGATCAAGATACGGCACAAGAAGACCATGTGCGATAGGATTCGATGATGCCATCCTAAATACTGCTGCTGCTTACTCAAAAGTAATGATGTCCAATTTAGAAGAGATAATCTACTCAGATGCCTTATCTGCCTTAAAGGGTGGAGGTAAAGGTAGATTGTTCAATGCGTTCACTCCATTTCACTACAATGATGTAAATACAAGAGCAATACTAAATGGAACATTTACTCCAGTAGTAATTCCATTAGCTAGAGATTTCGATGTAGAAAAAGAAGACTTAACTGCCAGAGATATAGAAAGTAGTTGGGAAGATATGCACCCAAAAACATCAATTGCTACAATGGTAAGAAAAGCACGTAAAGCAAATAAACTAAAATCGTTTCTGCAAGAGCGTATGCTAAGATTGTCCAGTGATGCTGATAGACTAATCCCAGAAAAGTGTATACAATTCTGCGACACAACGTTCATCCAAGATAATCTGTATGCGTACAACATATACATAACTACAGACTTCACTACAACAAGTGGAGAAAGCTCGGACTTTAGTGGTGCGGCAGCATGGGCCTTAAGCAACAATGGAGATTGGTTCATGTTAGACCTGGTTCTGCGTAAAATGGACATGGAAGAGCAATATACAACAGTACTTGATTGGGCTGCTAGATACAAACGTATGGGAAAATATGTAGAGATTGGGGTAGAAGTGGATGGTAGTCAAACAGCCCACATATTCAGCTTAGAAAAAGAAATGATGAAACGCAGTGATTGGTACACATTTGCTAGACAAAAAGGCGTGGATAAAGATGAAACACGTAAAGGTATACTAAGTAGAAAAGTTGGAGGAAATAAACATGAAAGATTCAGAGTTGCTGTGACCCAATTCATGCTCCCTCAAAAACTATGGTTGCCAGAGCACCTAAAAGACACAAAAGATATGAAAGAGTTCCTAGATCAGATACGTGGAGCCACACATGAGAACTTTGCTAGAGCTGATGACGGACCCGACTTGATTAGTATGCTAAACCATATGGTAGTAGTACAACCTACAGAAGTGGCTAGAGTGACTAAAGCAAAAAATGTGAGTAGAAGCCTGTTCAGTGACATGGATTGGGATGAAGAAGAAGAGACATATAGTGGGAGTACAGTATTCTAATGGTAGAGGAAATTGATAGATTGCCAGAGTGGGCATATACAGAAGAAGAGTTGGATAACCTTGCAATAGAGTTAATAGAACCCTCCAATAAAGAGGGTGAAAAGCATGTAGCAATGTATGAAATGTACAAAGATGACAAAGGCACAGGAATAGTAATGATGCTTGCTACTGAATCCATTAGCGATGGACTACACGCTATAAACCGAATATGGGGAGAACTTGGACTATATGCTGAGATATGGGAGTTCAATGAAGAACCTACCAAAAGAGCATGCGATAAAGTGGAAGATTTGCTAAACGGGCTGGAGAATATAAAGTATACTCCTAAAAAAAGATTAGCCGGATGTAAAAATATGCTCCAGAAAAGGGAATGGCTCAAAGAGCTAATATGAGAAAGTTAAAATTAAGAAAAAAATGAGTATAATATAGCAAAATTAAATGAGGAAAGTGCACTATGACCGTAGGTGAAGTAATAGACATGGCAAAATTCGGTGAACTACGTAACCTAAAACTAGGCACTGAAGAAAATAGAGCTATCGTATCGTACATCAACCTAGGACTAATAGAGCTGTATAAAAGATTCCCATTAAGCATAAAAGAACATTTGATAGAATTAGTAGATTCTCAAGAAATATACGACTTACCTAGTGACTGTATGTGGATAGTTAGTGCATATGGAGAAGTTCCTGAAAATATGCCTACAGCATACACAAATGAGTTAGAAATAAACAATGAAGATAATCCATTAAGTATAAACACAGTCGGATGGAGCCAAATCCAAATACCAATTGCAGTAGATGGAGCTTACGTGAGCTTAATATACGCAGCAAGCCCAGACTCAAGTCAGAAAGTAGTGTACGATGAAGCTGGAAATTATGAGGCAGAAAATATAAAAATTCCTGCTCAACTAATAGAACCTTTGCTCCACTACATAGGATACAGAGCTCACGGAGCAATGGACGGATCAATCCAAGCTGAAAGCAATACCCACTATATGAGATTTGACGCAAGCTGTAAAAAAGTAAAAACTGAGGGAATGTTCACAAATGACAACATGAACATGGACTACAGAATAACAGATAGAGGATATGTGTAATGCCAAGAAGAGCAACATCTCTAAGTAACATAGGTGACTTAGCAGTAAATAGAGTAATTGATAGTAAATATGATATTGTTAAAGATGTTGCTCAACATATGCCTATTATTCAAGAAGTAGCTGATGGCTTACCAATTATTACGGAAGTTTCTACAGAACTAGACAATCCTTTAAGTGGGTTTTCTATACTTACGGATAATATTGCAGATATTAGAGCCGTTAGTAACGTAGTTCCAGAGATTTATACAGTAGTTACTAACTTAGACAAGATAGAAACAGTTACAACTAATACCTCTAGTATTATTACTGTTGCTGATAATATAGAAGAAATTATTGTTGTAGCCAGTGACCTCACAGAGTTGATATCAGAAATTGAAGTAGTAGCTAATGACCTTGAGGCTACACGATCTGACATAGATACAGTATCCAATAATATCGAAGCTGTTACTATTACTTCTGATAATATATTAGGTATATCTACGGTTGCAGCAAGCATTAACGATGTCAATGCTGTTGGACTAAGTATAGATGATGTAAACATTGTAAGTGCCAACCTTTCAGTTGTGGATACTGTAGCAACAAACATAGTAAATGTAGATGAAGTTGCAAATAGTATAATAGGCGTAAATACACTTGCAAATAATATCGAAAAACTATCTTCACTGTACGCAGATAAAAATACATTAGACAGTATCTACGCAGATAAGATAACATTAGATTCACTGTACGCTTCTAAAGTTGCTATTGATAGTCTCTATGCTGACCTAAGTATAATTAATAGCGTATACTCAGATAAAGTAAATATAGATCTAGTAGCCTCCGATCTAGATAATATTGACACCGTGGCTACCTCTATTGCAAACGTAGATACCGTCTCTTCAAATATTGATGCTGTCACGACAGTTAGTTCTAATGTTGATAATGTTGGTATAGTTGCTAATGATATTTCTGATGTAATTGTCGTTGCAGATAACGTTACGAATATTGGCACTCTTTCAGCTATCACTGAGGATATTACCACTGCGGCTACAAATAGCGCTTCTATAATAACAGCAGCAACTTCAATTTTAGATATAGCAACGGTGTCTGATGATATATCAGATGTTACTACTGTGGCGGGTATTTCTAGTGCTGTATCAACAGTTAGTGATAATAACTTAAATATTACTTTAATTGCGGATAATATAAACGCTTTACTTAACACAAACAATGCTACTGCTTTTATTGAACTTGAGCTGATAGGTACTATAGGCCAAGTAAATTTCGGATTTAACTACACAGACCCTGATGCGGTAGAGGTATTTTACAACGGACGGTTGTTAAGCCAAGCAGACTGGTACCTATCGGATGGTGATACATTAACATTAACTATGCCTATAGATGTAACCGGCGATATTTTGACAGTCCGCACTTGGAATAAGTTTAATATTACTGATGCTATTACAGATGAGGATCTTCAGGACGCATTGTTTAATATGTACAGCAAATCAGAAGTAGATGTACGCACTTCCATGCTTCAAGCGGCTATTGACGCTAACACGGTGGCGCTGCTTTCATTGGCTACTGCTGAGGGACAAGTTGCTAACGCTGCTACTCCAGTATTTAATAGTATTCCAAAATATCCGCTTACAGGTGTGTTAGACTTTGCCGTTACACTAGATAGCACAAATACTAATGTTTTTGAGATTGACGCTACAAATAACTTATTCAAATTATATCAACCAACTACGTACACATTTCTATCTACTATCGAAATAAAGTCTAATGTCAGCGCTCCTCGAACGGTTACATTTAACCTAATAGATAATGTTACTAATAACGTAGTACTTACTCAAGTACAGAATGTAATACTGGCTAGTGGTAACACTGAAAGTTATCCTATGAGTACTTTATTAACAATAGAGGAGCCTAAGGATATACGTGTGGAGGTGACTTGTAGTGATACAGGATATGAATTTAGAGGATTCAGTAGCATACTAATGAGTGCCGCTAATTTTTCTACAGATACAGTAATAGGAACCATTTCAGATTTTGAGCAGGCCCTAATTTAATAAATAAAGAGAGTAACCACTAAATGAGCAGAATAAGACAACTCATACAAGAAGACAGTAAACAAGTACTATCTGGTGTAAACAGTGTTGAGAATTCATACCTGTATACAACATCCAAGCTATTAATAGATGACAATAATAGAGCACTGCTACCTAGTGTTGTAGTTGGTGATATAATATGGAATATGGCTATGATTTTTGAATCGCCTACGTCAAATATTATACAAAAAGAAGTAACAGTCCATACAGATGGCACTTATGCCATATTTGAAGATTCAGACAATATTAAGGGTATGTACTGTATAATCTCATATCTTACATATAAAGAGTAGCATAATGATAAAGTTAAATGACCACTATTTTATAGCATGGCTAAAAGTTGTTAAAAACTATGATTTTACTATTGTTAATAATGCTGTATATGTGGATATGTCGTCACTAGAGTATAGCGAAAGCTTAAAAGAGTATCAAGAAACAGATAAACACGTGCTTAAAGAAGTACGAAAAGTAGTTAAATTATTAGCTGCCTTAACCTCTAAATCTAAATAGATAAATTAGCCTTACAGGAGAAAACACATGGCTGTTTTACAAAGACATAAAAATACGATATACGGTTTGAATAGCGACTTATTAGCTCTTCAAAATGCTGATGCAAGTGAAGCAACAACAAGAGCTTCTGAGATTACAAGAGTTGAAGGTTTAGTTTCTGCTGAAGAATCTTCTAGAATTGCTGCTGATGGTGATTTAACAACATTAAGTACAACTGAAAAAGGTTCTTTAGTTGGTGCTATTAATGAAGTAGTTAGCTCTGTTTCATCTCAATCAACTAGCTTAAATGACGCTATTGATTCAGAAGAAGCTGCTAGAATCGCTGCTGATGAAGCACTTGATGCTAGATTAGACATTGTTGAAGGTGACGATACAGTTGTTGGTTCAATTGCTAAAGCTGAATCTGATGCTAAAGCTTATGCTGATTCAATTCTTTCTGCTTTTGAAGCTGGAGATTTCCAAACTTTAGAGGATTTAGTTGCTGTTATTAATAGCGATTCTACAGTTGATGGATCATTTAGAAAAGCTATTGCTGATGTTGTTGGTGCAGCTCCAGAAGCACTTGATACATTACAAGAAATTGCTGCTTCATTAGCAAATGACCCAGATTTAGATGGAACACTAAGAACATTAGTTAGTACAAATATTACTGCTGCTAAAGAAGAAATTAAAGGTGAAGTATCTGAAGCATTTGATACACTTGCTGAAGTTGAAACTAAATTAGGCGAACTTGATTCTACAATCGCTACAAATGCTACTAATGCTTCTACTGCTTTAACAGATGCTATTGCTCAAGAAGTAATTGATAGAGATGCTGCTATCTTAGTTGAAACTAACGCTAGAATTGCTGCAGTTACTGCTGAAAATACAAGAGCTGTTGCTGCTGAAGAAGCTAATGCTGACGCTATCGCTGCTTTAGACGCTGATACATATTCAATTGCTGAAACTGACGAAGCTATCAGACTAGGTGGAGCTATTTTTGTTTCAGAAATAATAACAGTAAGTTCTGATAAAATCGTACTTGCGAATGCACCTAAAAATGGAGTAGTTTTCAACTTTGCTACAGTAAGACATACAGATGCTAACTTTGTATCTTATGATATTCCAGTTACTGTAACAGCTACAGCTGGTGGAAAAGAATTTCAATTACATCCAAATACAACTGGTGAGTTTGACGATAAATCTGTAATGATTCAATACGCTTACGTTCCAGTAGCGTAACAATAGTAACTAGCGGGGTACCGCTGGTTATATAAGGGTAATTATGGTAGTAAAAAGAAACTCAGATATAGTCCTAGGGAATGTTGTAAAAGATGCTCCTATAGAGGTAGATACCTTTTTAGAAGTCGCACAATTACTAGATACTAAAGTAGATAAAGTTGACAATAAAACACTAACCACAAATGATTATACCGATACAGATAAGGTTAAGGTTGGTTACATAAATGTAACTCAACCTATAAATTTAGATGATTTAAAAGGTGTAGTGGATAGTTTTACATTTAGTGAGGCTGGTACTATATCTGACTTTGAATCATACATGGAATGAAAGGAAAATAGAAATGGCAGTAATTTTATATAAAAATGCTGATAAAACTGTAAATAATATTACAGAACGTAATGCAATTACTCCTAAAGTAGATAATATGGTAGTTACCGTAGTCGATGCTATTGCAGATGTAGACGCTGGTGCAGGTGTAGCTACATATAGATGGAGTGAATCACTTAATAGATGGTTACTTATTTCTAAATCTTCTACTGAAACTATGTCATTTGAAACAGTAGAACTTACTATAGCAGCCGGTAAAGTAGTACCTCCAAATGTCCCTGTTAACAATGTACTTTGGGACCTATTTATAGTTGATGGTGATGTAATAATGCAAGAACTTAGATTAAGTGATATTATAGTAACATCTACATTAATTAGCGGTCTAGGTGACTATGATGGTAAAAAATTAAGATTTACATATGCGTATGGAAGTATAACTCAACAAATTGAGACATACATAGATGATAAAATAGAGTCTATTATTGGGCTTGCGCCTGCTGATTTAGACACGTTTAAGGAAGTATCTGATAGAATAGTATCAATAGAAGCTGGACTAGATACTGAGACGGGCAACATTGATGATTTTGAAGAAGGGTTACTATGAATTTAGCACAAAGAATAGGACAAGAGTTTAAAACTCTAAGAGAAAACGAATTAGCTTTAAAGCTAGAGAGTGAAACAGTAACAAGTCTACTATTAGATAGTGGAGCTTTAAAATATACTGATGAATCTGGCGCTGTAACAAGTATAGATTTAAGTGCATATTTAGATGAAGACTCTAGATCTATAGCAAGTGGTGTACTTAACAACGGTATTATTACATTTACTAGAGATGATACTACAACATTTACTCTGGACGTAAGTGCACTACTAGATGATACTAATATTGTAACTAGTGTTGCTGGTAAAACTGGAGCAATTACTCTAGCCAAAGGGGATGTAGGATTAAGTAATGTAGACAACACAAGCGATGCTAATAAGCCAGTAAGTACAGCTACAAAAAGTGTTTTTGATGCAATAGCAATTGAAAACTTCATCAGCTTCAAATTTTAAAAAGGAAAATAAATGAGTACAACACAAACACTAAAAGATAGAGCTTTAGCGATTATTTCAAACGCTACAAGTTTAGAAGACATTAGCTATTTGGCAAAGAGTCTTAAGGATAATGGAGAGCTTACCACAGACGTGATGGCAGCTATCAATACAAAAGTGGAAGCACTTGCTTCGACTTCAAGTGCAAAAGAGGTGGCTTATTTGCTCAAGGCTCTTGAGGACGATAGCGTTACGGCGACTATCAAGCCAGATATGGGGGTGGCTGGAACTTTTGGCTATGGTCAATCACCCGTGCCAGACGAGTATATGCCTGCTGGCTATGTTAGGCTCACGGGGCATACAGACGCCACTCATCCAAACTATGGAACGGTGATGGATGAAAAGGGGAGCGAGTTCGCTTACATAGCTCCATTTTGGTACAAAGTAGATGTAAATACCGTCACAACAGTAAACGAGCCTACTGCTGGATATGTCGAGCTTAGAGCTTTTAGAGACTCTCCTAATGGTTTCTTTTTTAGTAAATTTCTACTTAGTTACTTGGCTGGCAGTTTAGTGTCTCAAAAGTTTGGTCGTCCAGTTTCTACAAACAGCGCAAACGCTCCTATATCGCAAGTTGGCAACGGCGTAGCCAACAACTATGCGGGCTTTCTTGACGCTTGTATAGTAAGCGGGTATCGAGCTCCTTCTATCTTTGAGTGGGTTGCGTTACAGATTTTAGTGCTTGCTCACTCTCAGGCTTCAACATCTGTGGCTATCTGCGACTACAACGATGTAGTGCCATATATGCCAAAAGGGTGCAACAACAACGCCCTAGCTGATGTGAACGATACAAGTGTGAAGTTTATCTCAAGCGGCTACTCAAACCAAGCTCAAGCGGGAAGTGCTAACAACTTCGCAAAGACAACACATAACGGGCAAAACTGCGGCATAGCAGATATGAACGGGAATATGTACAAGATAGTAACAGGACTCACATACTTAGCCAAAACAGGTGCAACTTGCGCAAGCGGTGGCACTGCGGTAGCTCTCACGGCTCACGGTCTATCGGTAAATGACGTCATCTACTTTGGAGCGGCTCCAGTGAGTGGAAGCACTTACAACACGGCGGCATACACGGTGGCGACAGTAGTAGACGCAAACAACTTTACGCTCACGGCTGGCGTGGAGCGAGAGATAGTCGCAACAGATGGCGTTTACTCTGCGAAATATTTTAGAATTCTCAAAGAAAACGTACACCCAGAGACTTTAAACTCTACAAACGTACTAAACGAGTCCCTCTATGACCTGCTTGATTTAACGGGCATCATAGGCTCAAATAATGGGAGCATATACTTTGGAAATGGCGCAAATCAAGTGCTCAACTTTTCGACAAACATAAACTCTAACGATTACAGAAAATCGCAAGTAGGCATACCGATGAGTACGGGAGTGAGCGGTTCTGGAACATCCGCGTTTGGTAGCGACTTTTTATATAGATACTTAATACACGGGCTGGTGCCGGGTGTCGGCGCGACTTGGGGCGGTGCCGCTAGTGCGGGTGTGTTCGCCCTCAATGTGAGCGCTTGGTCGCTCTATTCGTACAACACTGTGGGCGGGTTCGCCTCTGTTTCCTTGAAGAGGGAGCG